>Ga0099794_10000067_pt1 | contig 38872 bp, 31 predicted proteins | sample Rivendell_Oct201_10_FD_77320 | JGI IMG/M metagenome (GOLD analysis project Ga0099794, IMG submission 77320) | Vadose zone soil microbial communities from the Eel River Critical Zone Observatory, Northern California, USA -... | ecosystem: Host-associated > Plants > Roots > Rhizosphere > Soil ... | reverse complement strand
TTGACTGAGCTTCGAAACAAAGAGAATGTTCATCTCAGACCCCCACCTTTTCTGGTAGACGGTGCGACTGGGCAAACCCAAGCTGGATACAAACAACAGATTCAACGGTAACGGTCCTTCAGCTCTCCGCCGCTGACGTGACTCGCTGCGCTCCGGGTCGCCCACCGCAGCGTCTCCGACAATCCGTCCTCAAAGGACATTGTCGGCTTCCACCCGATCGCAGCCGCGACCCCGCGGATGTCCGCTTCCACGTGTCGCTGTTCTCCTGGTCGCGCTGGTAAGTAGCGCACTTCCCAAGTCGATCTGCTCTGCTTGAATGCATGGAGCACGGCATCGGCGAGCTGGTTGATCGTCAAGCGACGGCCACTGCCGACGTTGAAAATCCGGCCGAAGGTCCTTTCGTTTCCCAGTGACGTCACCCAGGCACGAACCACATCGCCAATGTAGATGAAGTCTCGACTCTGCTCGCCGTCGCCGAAGATCGTAATCGGTTCCTTCCGCAGCAGATTTCCCAAGAAGATACCCAAGACGCCTTGGTAGGGATTGTCCAGCGCCTGACGGGGGCCGTAAACGTTGTACATCCGGAAAGATGTCGCATGAAAACCAAAGGCGAGATCCGTCCGGCTGGCAGTCGTTTGGACGTAGCGCTCGGCCGCGTACTTCGTAATTCCATAGTAGGACGTCGGCTCGCAGCGGTGTGTTTCCGGGATCGGCAAGACCTCCGTCTGCCCATAATTTGTCATCGAACTGGCATAGAGGAGGCGAGGCACCTTGTACTTCAAGCAGAGCTGAAGCACGTTGATCGTCCCCTGCACGTTGATGCGCAGGTCAGCCACTGGATCCGTAAAAGACTTGATGATCGACACCTGGCCGGCGATGTGGCAGACGGCGTCCACGCCGCCTTCGAATGCAGCTTCGAGCTCCCCCAGGCTGGCGACGTCGCCGCGGATGAACGCAGCACCGCTCGGAACATTCTCACGCTTCCCAGTGGATTCGTTATCGATCACCACGACCCGATGGCCCGCCGCGAGCATCCCGTCGGCCAGGTGTGAACCAATGAAGCCAGCTCCACCGGTAACAAGCACCTTCATGGTTTAGGATCGGCCTCCAGCCAGGACGTAAAGCTTTTCGCGTCCGCCCGCGATCAGCCGTGATTCGACCACCCGGCCCCGCTGTCGGTACGGTTGCAGCAAAGCATCCAAACGAGCTTCATTGAAGCGGTGGGGCTGGTCGCCGGTGCCGGGATTAGTCAGTTTTCGAGCCAGAAACGCGAGCAAAGGGCTCTGGCTGTCTGCCACATTGCGAATCGGTTCAGCGATCAGCACCTGCTTTTCTGCGGCCGCCAGCATCCGCTCTACGATCGGCGCAGCATCCGGCAAAAAATGGTACAGGCTCGACTGCATGATCACGTATTCCCTGCGAGGTAGTGGCCGGTCTTCCTCGAGATTCCACACCTGGCCGGTGCCGCCTCGGGCTGAAAGTCGTTGGATAAAGGCCGGATTGATATCCAGGCCCATGTAACCTATGCTTTTTTGTTTCAAATAGCGATGAAACAAGGTGGCCGGCCCGCAGCAGACATCCAACACTGATCCACCTTCGGGAATCCGATCCGCAAGCGCCTGGAAGCGTCTGTGATACGCCGAACCATATAACGCACGCATCAACCCTTCATAGATGAGAGCATTTTGGTAAATCAGGCTGGTTGTCATGGCAAACTTGTGCGGTCACGGCGAATGACCTTCGTCCAGTTGGTGGATTCCGATCGCCGCCTGAATGTCCGGTGCTCGCATCGTTCCCCGAGGCTCCACGTGGCGATGGATCGCTTTGACCGTGAACTGAGGGCGTTGGTTCTGGGTCATGAAGATGCGTCCGATATATTCACCCACTGCACCGATACCGATCAGCTGAATTCCACCAATAAACAAGATTGCAACGATCACCGACGGCCATCCCGAGGGCTGCCGTTTCAGCAGTAAAGTCTCCAAAACAAAGTAAAACGCCAACAAGAACGAGAACAGGGAGATCGCCCCACCCAAGAACGTGACCATCCGGAGGGGTATCACCGAAAAGCCAGTCGCCAGCTTCAGCCAAACGCCGATCGATTTGACAAAATTGTAATTTCCCTCGCCGGCAAAGCGGGCATGGTGCGTGGCCGGTAAGTCCGTGATATTCGACGTCACCGTGAAGATCAGTCCATCGACGTACGGGTAAGGTCCGCTGTACTTGATAACTTCGTCAACCACCTCGCGCCGCAGGGCCTTGTAGGCCGACATGTAAATGTCTTTTGGTTTGCCGAGCACCACAATCGCAAACCGATCATTGAACCAACTCCCAATGTTCTTCCAAAGCGCTTGCCGCTTTCGTCCAAAGTGCGCATAGACCACGTCGAAGCCGTCCTGGAGCCGATCGTAAAGCTTGGGGATGTCCGCAGGGTCGTGTTGAAGATCATCATCCATGATCACGACGACCTCGGCGACGGCGATATTTAGCCCGGCCATGAGCGCGTTGTCTTGACCCACATTCCTGCGCAGGTTGACGCCGGTGATGAAGTCGTACTCGCGGGTGAGCTGGAGAATGACCTCCCAGCTTTCGTCCGGGCTAGCGTCGTTGACGAGGATTAGCTCGTAGCTGTCAAAATGCGCGCCCACCTCCTGCCGAACTCTGCGCGCGAGCTCAGGTAGACATCTCGCGCTTCGGTATACCGGGACGACAATCGATAGCTGCATATCAGCAACTCACGTCCTCTGCCGGTTTGTTCCCATGACTGGGAATTGTTTCGAAAAAGCCTGACGACTTCCGCGCCACTCGATGCTGGGGCCTCTGGAATAGCTGTGGATTGGCGGCGACCCATTCCCAAAGACGCCCGATGCCGGTCTCCTTGTCGACGGTCGGGCGCCATCCCATCACTCGTTCCGCCTTGCGGATGTCGCTCACGTAGCAAGGCTGATCCCCCGGCCTCCAGCTATCGAACCGAACTGGAATCTCTTGGCCGTTAAGCGCAGCAAGGCATCTGGCGAATTCGTGCCAGACCGAGAGCGCATTGGTTGGTCCTCCACCAATGTTGAACACCTCGCCGGCCGTCACATCGATCTTTGCGATCGCGGTGCGAAACGCGCGGACCAGGTCATCGACAAAGAGAAGGTCCCGCACCTGTTTCCCGTTCCCGTAGATCGTGACCGGCCGCCCGGCCTGAGTCGCAATGATAAAATGAGCGACCCATCCCTGGTCTTCATTGCCAAACTGCCTCGGCCCATAGATGCAGCTCATTCGGAACACGACCGTCGGAAGACCATAGATCCGGTGATAGTCCCTGACGTATTGGTCGGCAGCCCCTTTCGAGCAGCCGTAAGGCGAATGAAAATCTAAAGGCCGGGATTCTGGTACCCCCATTGAGAGATCGCGGAACTCGTATCGGGTTTCTCGTTCAACCGTTCCAACGTCCTCAAGTCCTCCATACACCTTATTGGTCGAGGTGAAGACGATCGGCGCACGTCTTCCGCTGTGCCGCGCAGCTTCCAGCACATTGAGCGTCCCTAGCGCGTTCACCTCGAAATCCGCCCTTGGATTCTCGACGGATGTGGTCACCGCCACTTGTGCAGCCAAATGATAAATCTCATCCGCCTGCTGGGCTGCCGCAGCGACCGCTCTGGAATCGCGAATGTCACCCTGGATGAACTCGAGCCGGCCAGCGCACTTCAACTGCTTCAGCCACGCAAGATTCAATTCACTCCCGCGGCGGGCAAGAGAGTCGAAGACTACGACTTGGTAGCCGTCGTCTAGCAGGCTCTTGGACAGATTTGATCCGATGAAACCCGCACCGCCGAATACCACTGCTTGTTTTGGCATTGGTTCCTCCCCTCAGTTTTTTGTCGCTACCTTGCGAAGCTCTCACCTGTCAAGCACTGCGTCGCGAGCTGGGTCCGGTGCGAATCGCACAATGCGGCGATAACGGCAATTCCCGATCTTTCACTTTTCGGTTCTGGTGCTTATCGACTGATTAACATTACCTGGAGCGGTGATCTGGCAAGCGCCGCGGAGATCCAGCGTTCGCACTCCCGTGTGCAAAGCGAGCGAACGCGGGTCAATTCAGCTGCCGAAGCATCAGAGGAATTGATGCAAGGCGGTACCATTGCTTAAAGGCGCGCGCCATTTGTGAATTACACTCACACTGTCAACTGTCCGTTACGATTGGGTCGCACCCCGTTGCCCCAGGACATCAAATTGCCAGGGCGCTCTTCAAAAGCAAGCGGCTGCTAATTCTTGGGACGGCCAAGGCGCGAGGTGTATCGGACTCGAAATAAACCTTCTGTCGATGAGACGTAGGCAACGCCAGCCTTGGTATCAAGACAGATGTCGTGGAGCCACGGGGCAACGTAGTACTTGGTAACTCGCTTGTATGTTTTTAAGTCCACCACATCAAGCATGTTCGTTGCCAGACTGGCAGTCAGCAACAAATTGCGCTCTGAATCCACAGCTAGAGTGCGAACCCCAAACACGGTAGGGATGGAGCCGCGGAGTTCCAGCGTCTCAGCATCGAGCCGCAACACCTCCGAATGCAGGGGAACTCCGACCAGCAGCTCCTTCCCATCGGGAGTGACTGCCATACCATCCACCCACTGATCAGTTACGGCCGATGTACCGACGATTCTCCGGGTGTTCAAGTCGTATGCGCTCACCTTCTTCGGGAAAGCCATATAGAGCAGGGGTTTGGTGGGATGCGTATAAATGAGCCCGGGAATACACAAACCCCCGCAGTCTCTGAGGGTGTAGAGCAGTTGTCCTGTCTTCCGCGCCACGACCGCGACCGGGTACCCTTTGTTCTCTGTGGGAGATCCCCAGTAGGTCCCCTCCGAGACGAGGATAATGCCGTCGTTCAACCCGTCATAAGCAAGCCTGACGTCGCCGTCAGTCATCTCCAAACCGGTGATCGATTTGCTTTGCGAGAGCGTTATTGCCTCGATGAAAAGAAGCGCACGAGCCTGCTCCTTAAAAAGGTACAGCTCCCGATTGACTTGATTGTAGTAGAACGATTGGGCCTTGTCGGTCGTCGTCGAAGAGCTGCGCGGAGCTCGAGAGAAATCGTTAAGATCGTAGGCCAGCAGATTGTCGGTTCCGTGGCCGACTGCATACAAAAGGCCATTTTCGGAATCCAGGGCGAGAGCATTGAGGTCGATGTCTGCGAGCTGCTGAACCGACTCGTCTCGGTGTAGCCTGTGGGCCAGGCCTTGGAGGCTCCAGCCATGCAGGAGCACGGCCGCGAACGATGGCACCAAAACCACGGAAAGAAGCCAACCCACCACGCCAAGCTTCCGGCTTCGCAGCAAGCTGGGAGTCTGAATCACCGCCATCAGAAGTGCGAGACCGAGCGCAACCGCGGTGGCATAAGGCCGCCAAAAGATAAGGTAGAGGACCTGATAAACGACAAAAGCACCGAGGACAGGGACCAGAAACCTTACCGACGCTGAGCGGGCCATACGACTGGGGGTGAGGATGGCGGTGACCGCAATCGAGCACGCCAGGAACAGAAGTATCCTCTCAGGAATTGTGCCGACGAACTGGATTCCCCACATGGTAACGTCGACCAGGGAGAATCTGTGGGCCAGCCAGGTGATAACGTCGTCTAAAAACACGGCGCCGAAAATCAGACTTCCGTTCATAGGTTTCAGCTCCGTTCCAAATTGGTAATTAGAGGCTCCACCAGTATGACCACTTGAGCTCGAGAACGTCGGTCGTGGGTCCCGGTCCAAGTCGAGCGGGGAGTAGGGTCGCGGGGATTGGCGCCCCCGGCCGCGTCGGCAGCGCCGACTGAGAGCGGGTATAGACGAGAAAAAGCGTCGACCCGAGGCGGTACTCCCAGCGCAGGACGAGGTTCAAGTTGAGGGCTGCGGTGTGGAAGCTGGGATCTAACGAGTACACCACCGGCACCAGATCTGAAATCCGGATCGGCTGTCCCTGCGAGAGTGCGCTGTAGAAGGGACCATAGCGCCCGAAGGCGCTGAAAAGCTGCGCGTATGCTTGAATCGTCAGCGTCGGGGTGAGCACCATCTGCTGGCGAAGCGTGAGGGACAGCAGGCGCGAATCGAGAATGCCAAGAATGAAGCGGTCGGCCGCGAGCGTGTCCACGTATCGGGCGCCATGGGGCGTGTAGTCGAAGGCGGTTTCGAGCTGCGTCTCCAAACTCGGATGAGGGTGGACCAAAATCCGCAAATTGCCGTTATAGCCAAGAGATGAAACGGGAAGCATAGGATTCGGTCGCCACCCAAGCCCCAGGGATCCACCAATCGAGATCGCGCGATTCCCATCGCTCTGGCCGGAGACGGAAAAAAAGACAACGTTTGGCCGCTGATAGGGAATACCGGTGGTATCCACTTCTCGGATGTCGAACTGCGGCACGTCAAAAGTGGCGTTCCATGCGATGGAATGAAAGGAGCGCAGGATGGCATTTCCGCCTGCCGAGATGCTAAAGCCGCGATCCACAAATCGCCTGTCGCTGGACCAGCCCTTGTCGAGCAACAGGTACGAGTAAAACGAGCGCAGTCCACCGAATCCGCTCGGGCGCACGAAATTCAAGCTGGCGCGGATGTCGTGGAGATTTTGGTTCGGCTGAAATCCTGTCGCATTCAGGTCCAGCTTGGGAGACGCGAATTCGTATCGCAGGTCGAACCGAAATGGCTCCCCGCCAAACTTCCCCCCGGTTAGATAGCCGCCGTAGCCAATGTCGCCGGGCCGGATGACGGTTCCATCCTTCAGACTGCGAGCGGGAGATCCCCTGATCGACTGAGAAGCATCCACCTGACCGAGCAGAAGCCATTGTGAGTCGGCGCTTCGGAGATTCCAATCGACGGCCAAAGCATTTCCCCCGCGCGCGTCGCAGTAGGTCGGGCGCTCCTCGTCGGGCAGATTGTCCTGGTCCTGGCTGCAGCGCGGCGCGATCGGAGTCGCCGCGGTGAAGAGCATCCCCACCGTGGAGTTGGCGGCAACCTTCTTTCGGAGGACCGCGGCGAAATAATTCTCCGGCACCGGATTGCGAGCAGGGAATGAATCCTTCAAGCCGAGGTGGAGCGGCCTCGAAATGAAGTAACCCAGATGGCGATTGGGATTGGCCTCGTCGTTGCCCGCCACCGAAGCGCCGGCGACGAAGGCGTCCAGCACGCCGATGTCCAGCCCGTTGGCCGCAGTTCCAGTCAGCTTGGCCGCGCCCAGGATCGGCGTGACCAAGCCGATCCGGCGCGAATAGAAGAGCGTCTGGGGCGTCTGGCCGACTTCGCCACCCACCGGCTGGAACAAATCGAACCCGTGGGTGAAAAACGGTCGCTTTTCGGGAAACAATTGCTCGAAGTTGGTGAGGTTCAGGATCACCTGATCGGCCTCGACTTCTCCGAAGTCGGGATTGACTGTGGCCCTGAGGGTCAAGCTTCGAGTGAGCGCTGCCTTGAGATCGAATCCCAGATCGAGCGATGGATCGACAAGACGCGGCCTTGGAATGGAGGGATCAGAAAACTGGGGTCGGAGCACAGCCCGCCCCGCGACATAGGGAGTGACCTCGATGTCGGTCTTACGTCCAAGGCCGCTCAGGCCGGACAAGTGGCCGAAGCGCGACACGAAGCCATTGGCATTTCGTGGAATGAGCACGCTGTCGAGTACCTCGTGCGTGCGAGCGATCTCCCGGCGCACAAAGAAACCCCAGGTCTGCATCGGCCGATCGCTGAACCTCAGCAGGTTCAGCGGAATGGCGAATTCCGCTGACCACCCATCGGGGCGCTCGGAAACAGCGGCCTCCCAAACCGCATCCCAATCCTCGCTGTTCTGATTGTCCTGAAACCAAAGACTGTCTTGGAGCACGCCGGCGGCGTTGACGGTGAAAGCAAATGCTTCGCGATGATCGTGACTTGAATCGATGGCGATCCCGACGGTATCGGAGGCCGGAATGTGGTCGCGCCGGCCCAGCTGCCGCAAGATTCGCTCAGGCCGCGAGTCGTAACAGATGATCCCCACGTACAGGTTGTCGTCGTCGTACAGGACGCGGACTTCCGTCCGCTCGCTCGGCGGAGCTCCTTCATTCGGAAACGACTGAGCGAACTTGTCGAAGACGGGCGCGGTCAGCCACTGCGGCTCATCCAGTTTCCCGTGAATGGAAGGGGACTTGCTGACACGAACTGCCCAAATGAGCTGCATTCTGCCCGGACCTTCGACCGCTCCGAGCGCGGTCGATGCAATCCACAGAAAAGCCGCAGCGATCCCACGTCGGCAGACGTCGGGCACTCTTTCTCCAGAAATCAAACGCGAGAGATGAACGCGGGGGCTTGTCCCGCTTCCAAGCATTTTCCATCCGCTTCGATCGATTCCCGGGAAGTCGGGTTTCTGAGGCCTTCCTGTTTACTCGTCAACACGTCGCCCGACGAAACCGTCTCTCCCATTTAACTTTCCTTTTGACTATCGGAACTACGGCAATGTACCTCTGGAAATTATGAAAATCCTACCCAACATCACAATTCGGTCGGCGGTGCTGACCCTTCTTGTTTGCAGCATCGGATATCGTGCCACAGCCCAGTCTCAGTACACCATCACGGATTTAGGGACCCTGCCCACATTCAACTCGAGTCAGGCCGGTGGCATCAATGTATCGGGACAAATTGCTGGTTGGTCCACTAACAACAGTGGGATCGACCATGCGTTTGTCTGGACCAGCGGGAGCGGGTTGCTGGACCTCGGCACGCTGGGATTCAGCTCGAGCGCGGCGATCGGCGTCAATACCATCGGTCAAGCGGCTGGCGAGGTGTACAACAACAGCCTCGGGCCATTTCACGCGTTCTTCTGGAGCAGCGACGTGGGAATGACGGACATCCACTCGGGCTCCTTCAGTTCGAGTGAAGCCATGGGGATCAATGCTTCCGCCCAGATCGTGGGTCGGTTGTCGAACCCCGCCGGACCGGAACATGCCTTTCTGTGGAGCACTAACACCGGGATGACGGACTTAGGACCCATGCCGGGCATGACCGATAGCTTTGCGGCGGGTATCAACGACTCGGGCCAGGTTGTCGGCACCTCCTGGAATAACATCGACGGGCGGGCCTTTCTCTGGACGAGCGCAGGGGGCTTTACCGATCTTGGTAGCTTGCCCGGATTCATCTATGCGCAGGCTTCCGCGATCAATGCTTCCAGCCAGGTAGTAGGCGCGGTCAGCAATGACACTGGGCCCATCGACGGCTTCCTCTGGACGCCCGATGGTACGATGACGGATCTCGGGACGTTGCCGGGATTTCTTTACCTTCAACCGTACGCGATCAATGCCTCGGCGACTGCGGTGGGTCAGGTCAGCAACGATGCCGGACCTACACACGCGTTCATTTGGCAAAATGGCGTGGTGACCGACCTGAACGCGCTGATTCCCGGTGGGTCCGGCTGGGTTTTGGACATCGCGACGGGTATCAATGATGGCGGGCAGATCACTGGTAGCGGGACCCTAAATCGGACGAGGCGAGCATTTCTCCTAACACCGGGTCCGTAAGCGTCTCGCGCGACCCTCCGCCTATTTTTGTCGAAGCCTGCAGTGGCTAGGGTGAGACTCGAACTCACTACCTGCGGATTATGAGACCGCCGCTCTAACCAGATGAGCTACCTAGCCGTAGGGCCCGCACTCCTATAACAAAAGGCTCGAGGGCAGCAACGGTTCATCCCGCCGCTCTTGCTGCTCAGCTTCGGTTGCCGTCGCGGATCCCGTAGCGCTTGAGCCAGCGCTGCACCTGTGGCCGCGCTTTGCCCAGGGCTCGGGCGACCGCGCTGACGTTGCCCTCATGTGCTCGGAGCAGACCGAGTAGCTCCTCTCGTTTTCGCAGCTCGCTCTCCTTTTGCTTGGGCTGCGTGGCGGGGTCAGTGCCTGGTTTGTTGGCGGTCGCTCCCCGTATTTCCGGGTTGGGGCGAACCCGGACGGGCAGGTGCTCGAGCTCAATCCGCTGTCCTCTGCTCAAAACCAGGGACGCGGCGAGCCACTTCTCCAGCTCGCGAACGTTGAGCGGCCAATCGTAAAGCAGCAGCTCGCGGACGGCGTCGCAGCTGAGAGAGATTTCGCTGGCGCGGTCGCCAAGCTGCCGCCTGAGCAAGGTTCCAATCAGAATCCCGAGGTCCTCCCGGCGATCTCGCACCGGCGGAAGCCAAGCGACGAATCCGGAGATCCGCGCCAGCAAGTCCGCTCGAAATTGTCCGCGGGACACCAGGGTATCGAGGTCGCGATTGGTCGCCGCCGCCACCCGCACATCGACCTTGATCGGCTGAGTCGCGCCAATCGGCAGAATTTCCCCATCCTGAAGCACCCGCAACAGAGCGGCCTGTGCCGAGGGAGAGAGTTCGCCGATCTCATCGAGGAACAATGTCCCGCGATCGGCGCTGCGCACGAGACCCGGGCGATCCTTATCCGCACCTGAATACGCGCCCTTGCGCGAGCCGAATAATTCGGATTCGATCAGGGTTTCGGGCAACGCTCCGCAGTTGACCGGCAAGAACGGTCCCAAGCGGCCCGAGAGTCGGTGCATCGCAATCGCAATCACCTCCTTGCCCGTGCCACTTTCACCTTGAAGCACCACCGACACTGGCGACGCTGCGATTGCTTCGAGTTTCTTCAGCTCCGCGGCCAGCGACGGGACGAGCGTCGCCATCCCAAGCGCAGCCGCCCTCGGTTCATTGCTCTTCAATACAGTCGGCTCATCTGCCGACGTCGCGAGCGCTTCCCGGAACAGAAAGAAGCTGTGGCCCAACTCGATCAGATCGCCGTCGCACAGCGGGGCAAGCATTTGCTGGCGACCGTTAATCCGGGTGCCGTTTTTGGATTTATTGTCTTCAATCACCCAGGCGGTTGGCGTGCTGCGCAGATTGGCGTGTGCAGTGGATACCCACGCATCGGGCAACCCAATAATCAGCCGTTGCCCGCCTGGACCATCGCGCCCTGCGACCAGCTGACCGGTTCGTCCGATCTCGACCGAGTTAACGTCGTCGAGTGAGAAACGCACCGAGCACGAAAGGGGGCGGTCCGAATCACAGACCAAAAACAAATGAGGCAAAAGTCGGTTAGGTACAGGAGCGCCTTCGACGCGCTTGGACAGTGTGGCTCCGCGAGAGGCCATGAGAGCTCCTGTACCGCTCCGACTGGATAACACTTACAGCAAGCGAAGCGAAGTTGATTCAATCGCCTAACGGATGATGAGCTCTGGGCAGCCGCCATCCTTCCATATGGTGCCGTCGGGCAGGTGGCTGGCGCGAACGGAGTAGTAGTACACCGCCCCGATTGGGAGACCATTTCTGACGGTGCCAACAATCGTGTTCGCCGGGCCACCGCTCTCGAGCGCAACCCCTCCCGCAGCAAGCGGTGTATCAGGTCGGAATGTGATAGCGAAAGCCCCGGTCTCCGCCCCAGCGTTCCAGGTGATGACGTCTCCTGCCCCTACATGCAGCAGCGCAGCGCTATAAGCGAAATCCCCAGAATTATTAACCGTTATTGTTACTCCAGGCATGATTCTCTCCTTAATTGTTACTTGGTTTTACAATTCCGCCCTTCGTCGATGTCTCGACGATGCGTTTGTAGCGAGGATCCTGCCTAAGTCTTTCGAGTGGAGGCCATCTCTGCATCTCCTCCAACGAACCTCCGAGCTTGACTGCCGCTTCGATCGCGGCAATCGCTTTGTTTCGCACCCCACTCAGCTCGTAAACCACGGCGGCGAGGGACTGAACGCGGCTATCCAGCGGATTCAATCTCAAGGCGGTGCGAAGCTCTCTCAGCGCCGCCCTCTGATCGCTGTAAACCAACCAGCTGGCGGTCTCCGCTCGGAGCTGCGCGTCGCGGGGTCGACTTTTTAATTGGTCTGCCGCGAGGGAGATCGCATTCTTGAAGGCATTGGCCTCGACATCAGCTATTCCTGGCACGTAGTGAGCGGCCTTTCCGAGAGCCCCCCAAGTCACCGCAGTCGGGTTCAGAGTGACGGCCGTGTCGTACGCATCCACCGCCTCCGCATATCGATGACCGAGGTAAAGCGCCGTGCCCAGCTGGTAGTAGGCCATTGCGCTTGGGTCGATTGAAACCGCCTGCCGCAAGACTGCAGCACCCTCGGAATACATTCCTAGTTTGAGGTAGAGCGCCCCGAGGTTGGTGTAACTCGAGTAATCGTCGGGAGCCAGCTGGGCAACCCGCTCCAACAAAGGTCGAGCCTCCTTGAGCCGCCCTTGTTTGTTGTAAAAAACAGCCAGATCCTTGTACCCAGCCCAATATCCCCTGCGCATTTGTGTCGCCTGCAGGTAGGCCGCCTCGGCCTCTTTCAGACGGTTCAAGGCGCTGTAGGAGTTGCCAAGCTCGCGCGCCGCATCGGGACCCGGCTCAATCTGGAGCGACCGCTGGAAGCTCTCAACCGCGCTCTCGTACTCACCGGTGGCGTGGCGATACAGGCCGATTGCGAAATGCACCGGGGCCAATTGATCGTTGAAATGGATTGCAGCTAGGGCGCTGTCGCGCGCCCGCTCGAGGGAAAGCGCATCCGCGGTTAGCCGATAATTTCTCAAGTAGGCCTCCGCTCTGCCCGCATGAGCCAGCGCGTAGGACGGATCCCGCTGTAGCGCTTTCTCGAACAGCGGGATTGCAATCTCCAAATTCTGTGTTCGGTCATATCGGCCCAGATAGCCTCGTGCCTGTTGACAGAGTTCGCGTGCCTCGTTTCCTTCGCGCAGTTGCGTTTGCAAAATCTCTGCCACTTTTTGGAGAAGAGATTCGCGCAGCGCGGGTAGTTGGTCGATTGGGCCCTCGACGTCGATCGAATTAACGACGGTTTGTTTTTGTGCGTCAAACAGGTCGGCAGTGACGATGAAACGGTTGTTCTCTTCAACCACGGCACCGGTCAAGGCCAGATTCGCTCCAAACCGGGCGATCGCCTCCTTAGCGTTGGTGACTTTCTCTTTGAGCGCATCGGCTGCCGAGCTGACGGACAGCGAGCCTTGGAACTGTTCGAGTTGGATGAGCCTGTTGCTGAGAACGCTGATAACTTCCTCAGCAAGTCTCTCGTTCCTTGGCCCCGGTCCGACAAACCGGAAAGGCACCACCGCCAATCTGCTTGAAGCCTGTCCGGTAGAGGCCTTACTTGCTGCAGATTGCGTCAGCGGTGACTGTGGCGCGCGCCGCGCGTGGAACAGCAGCGGCGTCCGAAATAGAACCACCGCGGCAATCAGCGCAAGTAAGGTTGTGGCGACCAGAGCTACAATCCGACGTGGCTTTCGAGGACTGACCACCGCGAGCACCTGGTTCCGCGTACTGAGACGTGTCTGAGTCGGTCGGTCCCCTCGCAGAGCTCGAATGTCCGCCAGCACCTCGTCCATCGCTGCGTAGCGCTGTTCGAGGCGCTTTTTGAGCGCCCTCCCTACGATGCGCTCCAGCTCGGTGGGAGCATCGGTGCGGACCTCACTTAATCGAGGGGCGCGCGCGTTCGCGATCTTCGTCAGCAGCGCGGCGTCGTTGGGCGCTTCGAAGGGCAGACGTCCGGTAACCAACTCGAAGAGAACCACCCCGAATGAAAACACATCGGATCTGGCATCCACCTCCATTCCGAGCGCTTGCTCGGGCGACATGTATGGGATTGTTCCGATCAGGCCGCCGGCAAGTGTTTTCAGGGAGGAACCGGTTAGCTTGGCAACCCCGAAATCGGTAATCTTCACGTCGCCTTCTTCGGTGAGCATCAAGTTGCTGGTCTTCACATCGCGATGGACGATTCCGCGAGCGTGAGCATGCGCGAGACCTTCCGCGGTTTGCTGCGCGTACTTGAGGACGTCGTCGAACGAGAGGATTGCACCGCCGCTATAGGTCTGTTGAAGCTTGGCTTTGAGTGTTCCACCGGGAAGGAATTCAATCGAGAGAAACTGTCGATCCCCGGCGGTCTCCACTGCGTAAATCGTGGCGATGTTTGGATGATTGAGGGCAAAGAGGGCATTCGCTTCCTGGAGAAAGCGCTGGAAATGGGTACCGGAGGCGTCTATCTGCGGCGGAAGGAACTTCAGCGCGACCCATCGGTTCAGCTTTTGATCCAGGGCTTTGTATACGATACCCATTCCGCCTTCGCCCAGTTTGGTTTGGATCTCGTAGTGCAGAAGCCGCTCGGCCCCAGTAAAAGGCGACCGGTGGGACAATCCTGCGACACCGTCCAAAGAGTTGCCGGGGGTATCAGCATTCGCGAGCATCCCCGGCTTGAGCTTCACGGCCTTCCCCGCTCTTCCGAATGAGCGATGTGCTCTCATCGAAAGCCCCTCCCAAAAAATTGTGCCGACTGACGCTTCGCGGATGGAAAGCGGTCTGTTTCAACCACCATGATAGGTCCTCGTCAAGTCACTTCGGCTATCGGCGAACGCCTCCTGGTATCCGGCCACTGCGCGAACGTTACAACTACGGCCGTTCTGCCGTTTGCTGCCTTGCCTGCAACAGCTGCCACAGTAGCGCTACGGTTTCACCCTGTTGCACCCCACAAACCTAAGGCGCCGGGGGAGGGGGGTGTCGCAGCGTGACGAAGCTGCGAAGCGAACCGGTCCCTCCGCCGGTCCTCGTCCCGGCAGTGGCTTACTTCCTGCACGACAGATGCAATCCAGAACGAGGAAGGATCGATGGATCGGGCTCGCGTGACCAACTCAGTTGTTTTACTTGTCGCGCTGACCGCTATCGCTTCAACCGCGAGGGCACCGACGCCGTCAAGCGAACCGAGTCAGGGTGCTCAAGCCGGTTCCGTGACTCGGGCGCAGGATGCGAAAGGCTCGCAATGGACCGGTTATCAAAAGATTCTCAAGCGCCATTTCGGGCCCGATTTCAACCCGAGTCGCCCGTGCGGCTTCCTGAAGAAATACCTGGTGCATGTATTGGTAGTCACGCTGCCCGACCCATCCGATCCACACCTCGCCGATACCTTTGATAATTACTTGGCTGCGATCGAGCTGGCGCTCGCGAGAGATAGATACCTCGCCGATCAGTATTGGTTGCCCGAAGCGATGCGGCGCAAGGAGCAAGCGAAGGCGGTCTTTGCGGAGCCGCCGCAATCGTTGGTGTTGACCGCGTTCGGAACGCGAGTGGGCTCCCTCAGGCCGGTGCAGGCGAAAGCGGAGCCCGACTTGCTGGACCAGCCCGGAATGATGCTGTTTCGAAGGCACGACAGCGAGCACGTCCAGGATGAGCTACTGTTCCTCTTGCTCGTTCCTGAGACTCCGACCGGTGGGGTTCGCCAGGCAGCGCTCCGAACGGCGTTTAGGCAAGCAGCCTCACTGTCCTGTGGGGAGCGAAAGCCGAAACAGCGCCAGCTGATACGGATGATCGGCCCTTCGTTCTCCGGAGCGGCAGCATCGCTGGCCAGGGGCATTGCGGACTGGGCGCCCCCTGGCAAATTCAAGTTCGATATCCTCACCGGATCTGCAACCAACGCCGACGTCAGGACGCTTTTAGGCGACGTTGCCAGCTTCTCGGCAACCGTCGCGCCAGACGAGGTGATGAAGGACTTCTACCAATATGTGGTGCAAAAGTTCACGCCTCACAAGCCGATCATTGCCATCCTTACCGAGTCCAACACCTCCTACGGCCAAGGCACAATCGATAACTCCGAGGATTTTAGGCGAAAACATGCGCACTGTATTCCAAGCAAATCGGATCCTTGCATCCTGGAGCTGCCGTTTCCGTTGCACGTGTCACAGCTCGGCGCGGAATACGAGAAGGCGCGAGCGCAACGTGCGGTGACCGCTATCCCCGAGGGAGTTTCCCGGCTGCTTTCGCTGAACCTGCTGGCCGAAGATGAGCCGAGCGATGTAGCTCCGGCGATGTCTCCTTTAACGAAATACAACTCCGATCTCTCGCTGGTTAACAGCTTAATGGCGATCGCGCGGGCGCATATTCGCGTTGTCGGGATTCAGGCAACCGACCCGCGCGATGAGCTTTTTTTGGCGCAGAAGATCCGGCGCATCCTGCCTGACGTGCAGCTCTTCCTGATGGAATCGGAACTGTTGTTCTCTCACACGTCAATCGCCGACGAGATGCGCGGAGCACTGGTTGTCTCCCGCTACCCGCTGTTCAACCTGAACCAGCTCTGGTCGCCGCCACGGCAGTTTAGCCCTCGGGTCCAGTTCCCCACCGGATCGAGCCAAGGCGTTTACAACGCCACAATTCTGCAGTTGCGAGAGTTCGATCAAGAGCGAAAAGTAAATCCCGATGCGATCGCCAAGGAACAGAAGGCGGGCGACGCCACTCCAGTCTCAATCTTGCCAAGATTCAACTTCGCAGAGGAGCAGGATTCTACGCCCGATTCGTCGACCAGTTGGGAAGAGGACGACGGGCCCAAAGACGACGGGCCCATGCCGCTCGAGTACGGCGAACCATTCACCACGCACAGCAGCAGACCGCCGTTGTGGGTGGGGATGGTCGGTCACTGTGGCATTTGGCCGATCGGGACTCTTGGTCCAACCGGAAGCTTGAACCACGAGGAGACGATTGAGTCGAAGGTGGCGTGGGGGAAGGTCAACGACTACACCAAGGAGTTCAAGTCGACGGACAAGAAAATACCCATAATTTTTCCGCTCGGAGTGTTGCATATCCTTGCCACACTGTTGCTGTTCCTGGTGATCGTTTGGCATGCCGCCCATCGACTTCGCAATTCAGAGGGACCGCTCCTGTCGGCCCCGCACCCGAAGATTTGCTCGGCGCCGCCCAACGTCTCAGGCTCGCCAGCCGCCTTGGGATATGCCGCCGTCCAACTCCTCGGCTGGCAATCGTTGATTGCGATCTACCTGGCGGCTGCGGCGCCGATCGTCGGATCACGGCTTGCCCAGTTGGCCCTCGCCCCAAAAGATGTCGCGATCCCGATGCGATCCTGGGTTGCGTTGATCGTGGGGCTTGGTTCAGTCGAGGCGTGCATCGCGTTCATCGTCATGGTCTACGGGCAGGCGCCTTGGAGGATCTCGGACCGTGGCGGACCAACCAAGCGCAGTGTCTTGGAACTAATCACGTTCTGGTTCTGTGGATTGGCCGGTCTCATCCTGGTGATTGTTTCCGCCTGCTACTTTTACAAGATTGCTTTCTTGGCCAATCCGGCCACGCAAATCTTTCTCTGGGTGCGCACCGAAAATTGGCTAAGCGGAATCTCGCCCATGCTGCCTCTGATATTCCTCGGTGCGGCGGTGTATGCGACGACCTGGTTGAATCTCTATCGCCTCGCCCCGGTCTCTGCCGTTGACGGCACGCATGCGACTGAGTGCACCCAGCCGTTGCACAAGCTCCTCCCAGGGATCGAGTCGCTGAAGAAAGCAGAGACGGAGGCCGACGACGTCGCCCAAGGTCGGCAGCTCGTTGGCGGCCGCTGGCTCTTCATGCTCGCGGTGCCAACCGTGGCGACGATCGTGCTCTTCCATATCCGGCCGAATGCCGAATCCGATTGGTGGACATGGCTGGCGCGCGGTCTACTTGGCTTGCTGATCTTGGGGATCGTCCACGGGCTGGTGTTGTTGGTTCAGCTATGGCGGACTGTCCGGAGGATATTGGATCAGCTCTCGGGCCATCCGGTGATCTCGGTAATGGAGAGCATGCGAAGCACACTCGCTGCGATGGTCGGGCTCCACCCCTATGCTGCGGCGCTCAGCCGCGAACAGGTCGTGGCGCATCAGCGCGCCCGTTTCGGTGCTCTGAAGGGGCTGGCAGCGGACAATGAGCTTAAACGAAGTGACAGCCTCGGCTACGGCGTATCTTGGGCGTCGAAAGCGCTGAACGACGCCGGATGGCCCTACGCAGAAGGGGTCTCTTGGTCGCGAGCTGCTGCGCAACTCGTTGCGTTGGAAATCATTCGGGCGTTGGGCCGGCGCATCGCCGTGATTCGCGCGTTGATCGGCGTTCTTACGATTGACGCCCTGGTCTTTCTGATGGTGACTCGCCTTTACCCGTTCCAGCCACACAGCTTGCTGTCTGGCCTTTCCTGGTTCCTTTTGCTGGCGGTGGTGGTTGTGTCGGTATGGGTCCTCGTCGAGATGGAACGCAACGCGGTACTCAGCTATGCCTCGGGTAGCGAGCCGGGCAAGGTCACCTGGGATGCCTCGTTCATCACGCATTTGGCCTTGTTTGCGGGTGTGCCGCTGCTCGCGCTGGTCGCCGCCTATTTTCCTGAGATAGGAGGCCCGATATTCGATTCCGTACAGCCGCTACTTCGTGCGGCCCGCTAAATTCTCTCTCGTCGTGAGGTTTGAAATGCTAAGAGATAATCTTTTCGTGATCCCGGCAGCCCTGTTGTTTCTTGGCGTTCGTGCCAGGGCGCAAGATCCTTCGTTCAAAACGCTTTGCCCACTGCCCCCGACTTATGCGAGAGTTGCACCGCCCACAGATCCATTCGCGGCGTGTGGAAATTGTGGCGTGACCTCGGTCAGGGCTTCGGCGTCCGAGGCTGCCGCCAAAAGCGCGGAAAGCAAAGCGAAGAACAACTTCTGCGGAAACTTGAGCACCGTGACAGTGGTGGACTTCGCCATCTTGGCGAACATGCAGGCGAGCTCCGACAAAGCGAATCTCAAAGCGAATCTGGGCAATGGCCGCCAGAACCTTAGACAGTTCTTCCCCGTAAATGGTCGGAAAATCGGGGAAGGCAGCGTGGTGCGGTTGAAAGCGTTTGTGAAGGAATCGCACATCTCCGATTGCGACGGAGGCGAGGAGGTTAACTGCAAAAAAACAGGCCCCACGGTCAACGATATCCACATTCCGCTGGTGGACCCGACGGTGAAGAATCCGCGGACCCAGGATGAATGCGCCAGTGTCACCGCCGAGATGATCCCGCACTTTCGTCCTGACGCTTGGGCGCAGTTTGACATCAAGACACCCGTGAATAATCCGGTACGCGTAACTGGGCCGTTGTTCTTCGATAATAGTCATGATCCCTGTACCAAAAACCCGGACGGTACGTTCCATCAAAACAGACCTGCGCGTATCTCATTGTGGGAGATTCATCCCGTGTATGCAATTGACGTATGCACCAACAGCGATCCGCAGCAGTGTGACATCACAAACGACAGCGTATGGACTCCATACGATCAGTGGTTGGGGCGTCCCGGCAGTATGACAGAAGCCACCGGCCAGAAAATTCGCGAGGAGTGCCAGAGGTTAAACGGCACGCCCCCGAAACCAGTCGAGGCCACTCGACCACTCCAGTGCGCGGCAGCGGCGAGGACTGCTCAGTCACCTAAACATCCTAAACGCAAGTAGCTCTGCCTCGCCGCGAGCTCAAGTGCAATACCGCAACAGGAGCGCTACCGTGTGCTTCCATCTGCCGTTTCGCTTGCGCGAGGTGCAGGCCGCCACCGGGACGCAGATGAGCTCGCTTGTACGCTCCGGGCTGGTCCTCGCACGATCAAAGCGATCGGTATACCCACGCCGGCCGTGTGCCAGATGAGCATGATTGCGAACAACGGCAACCCAATCGGCGTCATGCTCGCGCGAGTGAGCGGCACCAACAGCAAGTCCATCGCGAGCCAAATGAAGACACCGAAGATCGCACCAGCCGCGAGCGCGCCGCGGGTTGTGGCAGTGAGCTCGCGCAGTCGTGCTGATGTGGCCCGCAGGGCTGCGTAGATAAGCGTCCACCCGTAGGCCACCGCGCAATGCAGAGCCAGGCCTAGGGCCACCGTTGCTCCGCCGCCCCGGAATGCGGCACGGCCGAGCAATGCGCTGGCGATCGATTGCATCAGCTGGGCAGTGGAACACGCGTGCAGGACGTGAACGTAGATCACCACAGCGAAGGCGCCATCGAGCACGGCGACGGACGCGCCTGCAGCCAAGAGTCGCGAAATCGGCACACCGGGAACCACTGTGTTGGTTTCGGTCATGCGTTCCACGATTGGGAGACGGGGCGAGAGGATCCGTCAAGCTCGCCGATCAGCATCAATCGCGCGCGATGGACGCGCTGACGAATCTCCTGATGCGAGGTCTGGAGGATTATGGCTGCCTCGTGCGCCGGAAGCTCTGCAAGATCGCAGAGGACAAAGGCTGCTCGAACTCGATCGTCGAGACGATCGAGCGCTTCTCGAAGCCGGCCAGCCAGATTGCTGCGATCGAAAGCAGGGGCCGCCGTTCCGTGGCGTCGTGCCGCCAGGGCCGTCTGAATTGCCTTCCCCAAAATCCATGTTCTAAAGCTGCTGTTGGGCCCAGGCGAGCCGCTTTCCCACCAAGCGGAGATGACCGTCTGATAAATGAGCTCCTCCGCTTCACTCGACGCGCCGCACATGTTGTGGACAATGTTGTAGACAGCGTCCTCGTGGCGCCTCAGCAGAATTGCCAGAGCGTCGCAGCGCCCCTGCCGCGCGTATTCGACCAGTAGCTCGTCGGGAAACGTCTCCATTGCCCCCAACAAATGCGTGGGAGTTGGCCCGATAGGAAGGTCCAATTCGTTGCTTTATGTTTGGTCCAAGTTTCAGCTAGCGCCGATGCACTTGCTCGATTGCAGACCGCAGGGTGGGTACGGCGCGGCGGCTGCGCGCAGCCGAGACGGCCCCGAACCCCAGCACCACGCCTCCCCGCTGCAGAGGGCGCAGCGCGTATCTGGACAGGGGAATCATTTCCAGATCCAGGGCGAGCGCAATCTTCGTCACGGCGCGGTCATTGATCCCCACCGGCAGGCGCGCGACCACTTCGAGCCCCGCGCTCGAACCGACGATCTCGAGCTGCTCCGGGAGCTCGGACCGCAATGCTTCAAGCAACGCCTCTCGCCGCTCGGCGTAGAGCACTCGCATCCGCCGTAGATGGCGGCCGAAGTGTCCCTCGCTGATGAAGTCGGCCAGAGCGATCTGGGGAAGCAATGGCAGGTGACGCGCTACCACCGATAGCGCCGAAGCGAAGGGATCCACTAACGCCTCCGGCAGCACGGCACACCCGAGGCGAATGCCAGGGAACATGGTCTTGGTGAAGGTTGACGTGTACAGCACGACGCCGTGGCGATCGAGGCTCTGCAGCGCCGGCAACGGCCGCCCGTCGTACCGAAATTCGCTGTCGTAATCATCCTCGAACAACCAAGCGTCGCGCTGGCGTGCCCACTCGAGCAGCTTCAGCCGTCGCTCGAGCGACAGCGTTGCTCCCATCGGCGATTGCCGAGCGGGAGTGAGATAGGCCATCCGAGCATCGGGGGCTTCTGCGATGCCTGCGTTGACGTCGATTCCGGCGGTGTCGACCGGAAGCCGCACCAATCGAGCTCCGGCGCTGGCGAGAACGCTGCGGGCGCCGAAGTGTCCCGGATCTTCCACCCAAACCGAATCGCCTTCGTCCAGCAGAAGCCGCGTCAAGAGATCGAGGAGCTGCTGCGTACCACCGCCGATCACCACCTGATCGGTGGTGCACACAACGCCGCGGTAGACGCGCAGGTGCTCGGCGACTGCTTCGCGAAGGGGTCGGTACCCCCTGGGATCGGCTTCGCGAAGCCGATCCGGTCTGGCGTTGCGCGCATGCCGCGCGAGCAAGCGCCCCCAGAGCGCAATCGGAAAGGCATCTACTGCGGGTGCGTGCGGACGAAATGGCCGAGGCGCCGGTAACCTATCAAGCGGAAAAGGCGAGCTGGAGAGGTGTTCACCTCGCTTTGAGAGAACGACACTGCGCGCCGCCTTGGTCGCCGCAGGCTGGGCTCGGCTCGGCATAAACCACCGCTCCGGCAGACTCTCCACGACCGTCGTCCCAGCGCCGTGCGTGCCCTCGAGATATCCCTCCGCCCTCAATTGCTCGTACGCCAGGACAACCGTGCCGCGCGCGACTCGGAGCTGGCGCGCGAGGTCTCTCGACGACGGCAGCCGGGCTCCGGGCCGAAGCCGTCCCTCCTGCATTGCCGAGCGGAGCGCGTCGCGAATGGCGCTCTGCAGCGGTCGACCCTCGCTCTTTAGCGTGATGGGAAGCTCTCGCAGCGCGATCGGTTGATTCATCTCGGACGACCTCGGTTCGAGTGCTTCAATACCAGGTCTGTGCACCGTCGTAGCTGACAAATACACTACTCCCGTCAGTGCCCGCATAGATGATGTCTGGATTCACGGGGTCCAGGGCCATCGCCATGACCCGGAGGTCTCCCAGGCTGGCATTCGCCGCTGACCAATTGCCACCTCCATCAATGCTCTTGAAGACGCCGAGATCCGTTGTTCCCGCGTAAACGGTGGCTGTATCGAAGGGGTTGATAAGGATGCTTATCACCGTGGGTTGGCCAATTCCGATGTTCGCCGCTGACCAATTGTCTCCGCCGTCGGTGCTCTTGAAAACACCTGCATTGTATGTGCCCGCATAGAGGATCTTCGTATCCAGCGGATCAATGGCGATACTGTAGACGACGGGTTGGCCCAGCCCGTTGTTAACGGCGGACCAATTGCCTCCTCCGTCAACGCTCTTGAACACTCCTCCAAAACCAGTTCCAGCGTAGAGGACGTTTGTATTCAGTGGATCAATGCTCAGCGTATAAGCGAGGCGATTGCCGAGACCACTGCTTGCCTGGACCCAGTGCGTTCCACCATCGGTGCTCTTGAAGACCGAGCCTCCGCCGAAAGAGATAGTTGCGTAGACAGTCTGCGAGTCCGTCGGATCGATGGCTATCGATTGAACCGAGCGATCTTCCAGGCCGCTGGCGAGCCAATGGGCCCCGCCATCGGTGCTCTTGAAAACGCCAAGCGGCGGAATTCCAGGTAGACCGGTTCCTGCGTAAATTATGTTTGTATCCAATGGGTCGAGGGCGATGGCGTGAATAAAGGGACTCTCTCCCAATTCGGAACCTACCAACGCCCAGTCGCCTCCTCGGCTGATGCTTTTGAATATGCCACCACCCTGAGTGGTGCCTGCGTAAATCGTTTCTGGATTGCTGGGGTCGAGGGCGATGGCGCGGATTAAATGATTCGCCAAACCAACGCTACTAGCGAACCAACGTGCCCCGCCATCGGTGGTCTTGAAAATGCCTCCTTCCCGGAGTCGCGAAGTGCCAGCATAGAGAATGTTTCGATCCGTCGCGTCGAGGGCTATCGCGAGAACCGACCGCTGCTCCAGTCCAGCATCGGCTCTTTCCCAGGCATCTCCTCCGCTCGTGCTCTTGAACAGGCCTCCGGTAGTGCCGGCGTAGAGGGTTCGTGAATCGGCTGGATCGAGAACCAGACGGTTAACATTGAGAACTTCCAGCCCGGAATTGATTTGAGACCACCGATTTCCCCCGTCCGTAGTCTTGAAAACCCCCTCTCCGTTTGTCGCCGCGTAGACGATCAAAGGATCGGCAGGGTCTATGACGATGCTCGCCGACCACCGAGCCAGCGGCAAGAAGCGCAACAAACGCCAACTCTGGCCTGCGTCGGTGCTTTTGAAGACGCCCTCAGAAGTTCCGGCATAGATGATCTGCGAATCAGAAGGAGCGATTCCGAGGCATGGTTCAAAAGTGTCTGGCGGTCCGATTGGAAACCAATTCGCGCCGCCATCGGTGCTCTTGGCCATGCCTCGATCCAGGCTGCCCGCATAAATCGTCTCCTCATCGATTGGGTCTATCGCCAGACTCAGGATTGGCCCGGTCAGCCCGGTCATTAGAGGCGACCATTGGCTGCCTCCGTCGGTGCTCTTGAAAGCGCCGCGCCCGGTGCTGGCGTAAATGATCTCTGGGTGCGCGGGGGCCAACGCGAGGCTCCGAACGTCCAGATTCGTCACGCCGGCATTGGCAGCCGTCCAGTTGACGCTTCCATCCGTGCTCTTGAAAACACCGGCCCCGATCGTTGCCGCATAAACGATGTCTGAATTACTCGGGTCCACGGCGAGACTGGAAATCGTCCCTCCGAAAGGCCCAATACTTGCCATCGACGCACTGAGCGGAGTGATGAGCCACAGGCTTAGAAGAGTGACGTTGTTGTTCATGCGAGTTGCCCTCAAGCGACAATCAACGGCAATTCGCGTGATATTTCAACTCGTGAGAGCTTCTCGCTGCATCTTTTGCAACAGCGACGTCAGGCTACCCAGCGCCTGAGTCAATGTTGCGACCTGACCCAGTGCGGATGCCACGTCGTCCGGGATCGGGCTGGCAGGAACTGGAGGCACCGGCACCGGACCTGGAGGCGCTGCCGCAGCCGCAGCCGTCAGCACGGTCATTCCCCCGAGCGGGTGGATTTCCAGTCCATATTGGACGTTGCCAGCGGCATCCACTCTTCCGTGTGCGCGATCGAAGATCAGTGGCCCGGCTGCTTGAATCCGAGTGCCTGGCTTGAGGTGCGAGATGTCAAATGGATTCGTGTAGCCCCGTTGAGCCTGCTTTGCGTCGGCCTGGGTCACCGGGCACGAGTAAATGATCTCGAGCTCGAGCGGGGGTTCCACCGGAGACTGGTTGGTGGGAAAGCGAGGATCATCGGGCCGGAATGCGACGTGGAGATCTCCGTCTGGTTCACACTTGGTCGCCGAGATCGTTCCAGTGATCTGCACTGCCTGCGGGGCCTGAATCGTTCCTGTGATCACCTGGAGCCGATTGGTGTTGGGACCAGTCCCAGGAAGCTCGTTGTAGACATGTTTCCAGAACTTTTGCTGAAGCATTCGATCGTACTGGGGAGCGCGGTATGTTGCGACCCGCCGCTCCAGAGTCAGCACCGCCGAATTGGGAAGAGGTGGCCCGTAGCCGAAAGCGTCCACTTGGCCTGGAGCGATCGAGCTCAGATCGCCAGGCGCAGTCGCGGCGATTGGGGCAAAGCTCGTGGGGATGTCTGCCTGGATTTTCAGGAGCGAGCTCTTCAGCGAGGCGAGTTGCTGCTCGATCTGTGCCTCGAGCCCGAGCGCTGCCTGAGTATCCTGAGCTACCAGGTTGGGGACAGCCGGCGCCGGCTTGGCGAACAGTCCACCCTGCTTGGAGCCTGGCATGCTCGGGAATGGGTTCCCATTCGCAGGAAGGTTGAGTAACCCATCCGGAGTCTGGGCGTTTTGGAGCAGCGAAACCATCTTCTGGAACGCGGCCCGGCCGTCCTTACCTGCCACACGAACCAAGTCGGGGTAATCCTTCAGCAGGCTCGCGTAGGTCTCGCCCAGCGGAGCGCCGTCAGTCTGCGGCATGTGCCGAATGATTCCGATCCACGGAAATGCCGAGATAGTCAGTGATGAAAAGCAGGAACATCACCCCGGAAGCGTTCCCATCCGTCGATCGATCATTCTCGGTATTGACATTCGCAAAATCAGGATGACCGTCCCGCCACCATTGCTGGGTCACCGCGCCGTTGAACCCGGGAACCAGGCTGATTTCCGGCGCCAACTTGAAGGCCAGCAGCCGACTCACGGCTTCGCCGTCCGTCTTGCCTGGGTCCGACTTGCGTGTCAGCGTCTGAAAGCTCTCGACGATCTCGGCTGCAAACAGGGAGGTCGAGAGGTATTGGCGCCCTCCGCTTGCCCTCGTCAACGCGTGGACGAGCCCGAGGGTCTCCTGGTTCGCCTGGATTAGCTCGAAGGCAAGTTGCTTCTCCTTCAAACCCTGAACGAGGCTCGGAGAAGTTCCGCGCGGCCTTTCGGATAGGTTTCGAGTCTCAAGGCCGCTGCTGAGAGCCACAATGCTTTGAGCAGCGAATCGATGCGCCTCTCGGATCGCGTCGGGTTGCGCGTCTTTGAGGGCTGGATCGTCAGAGTCGACGACGCCGAGAAGACCGCTCGGTCCCCTCCAGGCCGGAAAGAGATGCGGCGCCTCAATCACGGTCGGTGCAAGGGCGGAACCCAGACCCGAACCCGCCGAATAATTTCCAGATACGTTCAAGCTGTCGATCACCATTCGATCGAACTCGGCTTGCGTGCTCCGATCGCCAATGTGGAATGCTCCATAGCCACCCTGGGTGCTGCCAGAGACGAAGATAAGCGATTTCACCGTGCGCCCCGCAGGGCTCTGGAAATCGGGTAGCGACGCATTGCCATACAGTGCGGAAACCGTCTTGTAGATGTAGTCCGCGTTGGACAGACCTCCGGTATCCGGTGCCGTTCCCAGAAGCTCCTTCGCGGCCGGCTGCGCGTCGATGTCTCCTGTGAGTGTCCCACAGTAAATATCGACGAGCCCTTCAGGAGAGAGGCCCACGGCCTGCGCTCCAGGGGGAGGAATGTCTGACGCGCTCTGAATCTGCGCTGGATCTAGAGTTTGATTCCGTCGCGGCATAACTTCTCTCCTTGTTGGAAGACGTGACCAGACTTAGGGAGCTGAACCTAGCAACGTCAAGCACCCGCCATGCCAAGGCGAGGTGCCACAACGCGTGCCGCAGCGAGGCGCACTCTCGCAGAAGACTCGCGTGGTTATCCGCCGCTCGGAGTAGGGCGGAGAGAATGTTGTAGGCGGTCCACCTGCAACCTGTAGACGTCCCGCTACAGATTCGCGTAGACGACGGGTAGATCTCGGGAGGACTGCCATGAAGCAGATCGTTGGACAGCGAATCACGCTTGCTTTCAGCGCACTTCTCGTCTCACTTTTCACCTCGTCGACGGCCTTTCAGGCTGTCGGGCGGAGGGGTTCGTCGGCACCCAAGCTCCTCGATCTCAGCCGGTCCAAGGTTGTGGATCTGAGCCATTCCTTCGATGACAAAACAATCTATTGGCCGACCTCTCCCAGCAATTTCAAACTGACGACGTTGTCTTCCGGTGAAACGCCTGGTGGATACTTCTACTCCGCAAACTCATTCTGCACTCCTGAGCACGGAGGCACGCACTTGGATGCGCCGGTCCATTTTTCTCAGCGCGGCAAAAGCGCCGACCAGATTCCACTGCGCCAATTGATCGCACCGGGCGCGGTCGTTGATGTCAGCAAGAAGGCCGCGAACGATCCCGACTATCGCCTTTCTCTCGAGGATCTCAAGGCGTGGGAGAAGAAACACGGCGCGATCCCTTCCGGGTCAATTCTTCTCCTCCGCACCGGATGGGGAGGGAGATGGCCGGACAAGAAGCGCTACCTCGGCGATGACACTCCAGGTGACGCTTCAAAGTTGCACTTCCCGTCGTATGGGAAGGAAGCAGTCGAGTATCTGGTCCAGCAGCGTCACGTCGCAGCCCTGGGTGTCGACACCGCATCAATCGATTACGGACCATCGAAGGACTTCATCGTCCATCGGACTGCCAGCGCTGCGGGCGTTCCCGGATTAGAGAATTTGGCGGAGCTCGACAAAGTTCCCGAAGTGGGCGCGTGGATCATTGCTCTACCTATGAAGATCGCCGGTGGGTCCGGTGGCCCGCTCCGGATCGTCGCCCTGATTCCGGAGTAGAAAGAGCGAACTAGCAGGCGAAGCCGAGTTCCCTGACAAAAAAGAAGCGCCCGGCCAGGAACATGACCGGGCGCCCGCGCTGCGCGTTGGCTCTTCCGTTACGCCGCCTTCTTCTCGCTCGGCGGAGTCTCTTCGGGCGAAATGGTCGGCGCTTTCGTTGCCTTCATCCTCGAGCGAATCGTCGCTGCCGCCTTCTGAGCTCCTTGGCTGGCGTTGTCGAGCTGCTCCTTCAGAAACTCCAAGGCCTTTCCCTCCTTCACGGCCACCATTAAGCGCTCGCGAAAGTTGTCCCAATGGCGGATCAAGATTCCGATTCCGCCGAGGAAGCAACCCGCTCCAGTAATGAATATCCACACGCTCACGATGCCAGTGGGCAGAAACTGGGAGATTGCAAACAGGACGATTCCGAGCGCCATCATCGCGAACGCAACCCTGAACGAATGCCCCTCAGTCTGCGAAGCGGGGGACTCGGTCGCCGCCGTGTCCTTTCGCCCTGAAGCCTTCCGAGCCTTTCCTCGAAGGTGGGTCGAGAGCTGCAGATCGCGGTAGGTGCAGTCGTGGAACTTCTTGATCGCTGTTGATCCGTCCGGCCGAAGCAACTGGACGTCGCGATTCACTGGGTCCTCAGCATTGGAATGGCCCAGAACGTCTCGGTCGTGCGCTATGAGCAATTCCAGTTTGCTGACTCCCCACCGTTCGACATGCTGCTTGGTGTAGAGAGCCGCGACCGTTGCATATCGGTACAGGGTAGTCGTTTTGCCCTCGGCTCCGGGAACCTCGGCCGCTAGCCACGACCGCGTCTTCCCGTAACCTGCGCGGCGCGCAAGGCCCTGTTTCTCGACCGTGTTCAACAGATCGCCGATCTCCCATGCATTGGATTCCCCTTCCGAAAGCAGGCCGACCATCTTCTCTCGTGCCTGCTCTAGTGTGAGCGACGGGTTAGTGGATACCTCCTGCTGACTCAGTGGAATACTGATTACTTGTTCCATGATCGTACCTCCGTGAAAGCACTTCGTTTGGCCCTCACGAATGCCGCGTCAAAGTCGAAACGAGCCCGGTCGTGCGTCCGCATCCGCGACCTGGATCGACGCAAGCGCACTCAAAGTTATTCAAACCAGAAGCCATCCCAATGCAAGAGCTCGACCGGATAGTCACGATCTGCGTGCCGAAACGAATGCCGGAAAGAATGCCGGAACAAACGTCGGGACAAATTTCCGGCGCCGGAAATTTGTCTCGGCAATTGTTCCAACGCTGCTTCGGCATTAGAGGATCCTGATGTACAGCAGCCTAAGATGAGCTTCGGCCGACTGCTTCGGTGGACCCCGCTGCTGATCCTCTCGGTGCTCCTCTCCGAGCTGGCGGGCCGTGCTGGCTTCCCCGCAGCCTATCTGCTCGGACCGATGCTGTGCGCCGTGGGCCTCGGGTTGACCGGGATCGAATTGCGGCTCTCGCGTCCGTTCCTGTCGTTCAGTCAGGGGGTCATCGGTTGCCTGGTGGCCCGATCGTTGACCCGTGCGATCCTCGTTTCCATCGCCCACGATTGGCCAGCGATGCTCCTGGTCATCGTCACCACGGTGATCGCGGGCGGCCTGGTTGGATGGGTGCTGGTCAAACTCGGCACCTTGCCCGGTACCACCGCCGCGTGGGGCTCGTCTCCCGGAGCTGCCTCCGCGATGGTGTTGATGTCGGGCGAGTTCGGCGCCGATGTTCGCCTGGTGGGCTTCATGCAGTACCTGCGTGTCGTGATCGTTGTCTTCAGTGCGTCCTTCGTCTCGCGACTGTTGCTCGGCAGCTCCGGGGCAGCCCCCGCGACAGCCGCAGCAGTCTCGTCAGTTCCTCTGATTCCCTTTGCGGAGACGTTGGCGATCGCGATCGGCGGAGCGGCAATCGGACGAGTGCTGAAAATTCCTGCGGGCGCGCTGCTGGTGCCGATGGCCGTCGGCTCCGCGCTTCACGCCACCGGCCTGGTGGAGATCACGCTGCCGTTATGGCTGTTGCACGTCGCTTACGTGCTGGTTGGTTGGTACGTCGGGTTAAGCTTTGATCGCCTGGCGCTCAACTCGGCGTTCAAAGCGACGCCGACGCTGATCCTCTCTACGCTGCTGCTGATTGGCCTGTGCGCGGTCTCTGCGTGGCTGCTCACGCGCTTGGTGGGCGTCGATCTATTGACGGCGTACCTGGCGACCAGCCCCGGCGGCCTCGACTCGATCGCGGTGATCGCCACCGGGAGCCGCGCGGACGTGCCCTTCGTCCTGGCGATCCAGACGATGCGGCTCTTTCTCGTTCTGTTGACCGGACCGGCGATCGCGCGGTTCATATCCCGCTACGCGTGATCCGCACGCGCGCCCTTCGCCGCGCACTGCGCCCCTCCCGATGCCGCGACTGGCTCAGGGCGTGAGCTCGATCGTCGTCACGCTCAGCGGAGGCAAGGTGACGGTGAGGGCATTGCCGGTGACGCTCAGGTTGAGCGTCGTCCAGATCGGCGAGTTGCCACCTGTGAGTTGCCAGGCGCGCACCGTCCGGAGCGTTTGTGGATCGGTCAGCTGCATCAGCGCGGTCCGTGTCCGGAGTCCATCCGAGCCGGTGATGTTGCCGGATGCGTCGGTGATCGCGCCTGGGCGGTGCACCAGCACCACCACCACGCGGCCACTCGTCGATTCGAGTCCAGCATAAGAGGCCACGTGAGCGATGTCGCCCGAGCTCGCTCGCACAGCCGTACTCGGATAATTGCTCCCTTGCGCGTCGTAATTACGGAAGGCTCGGAAGGCCGCGAAGGTCCAGCTGTCGTTGGCTAGCAGAGGCCAGTATGAGGCGGCGAACACGCCCTCGCGACCCATTGCCCCGAGCGAATCGGCTTCCGCCACCGCGCCGGAGATGTGATCGCCGCCGCCGTGGTTGTACTCGGTAATCGCCAGCTTCGTACCCGCGTAATGCGCCGCGATCTTGCCAAACATCCGCGGAATCAACTGGATGCCCTGGCCGTTGGTGCAGCACCGGGTAATCCAGCTCGGCTCGCGGTAGCTTGAATCCCAGAGCGAGCGCGTCGCCTGAACGCGCGCCGCTACCACGCAGTCGGAGTTGCGCACGGACGGCAGGGCGTTCGAGTCGTTGACGCGCGTGCCGCATCCGTACGACTCCGAATAGAAGTGCAGATCCAGCACATCGAGGAGTCGCCGCCCTCTCGAGCTCCCCGCGGCCGACATCTGGTCCAGGTAGTAATTGAGGAAATCGCCGTACTGCGACGCGTCTGGCGCATTCTGGAGATTGATGTAGCCGGCCCAACCATAGCTCACCGGACCGAAGATCAAGGCGGAGGGCACGGCTTGTTTGATCGCATCGGCTCCGGCGATCGAGAGGGAAAGCAAATCGGTATACAGCAGCGGATTGCGCTGGATCTCCGCATGCGTCGAGGACCAGAGGTCGGGCTCGTTGTCGAGGGAGATATGAATCGGAGTGGCACCGTTTCCCCAGTGGAAAGCCAGACAGTTGGCGAATTCGTCCTGCCAAACCGGAGAGCTGTTCGGGTCCGGAGTGAGCGTGAACGGGCTTCCTTTGCGCGCCTGATTGGGAACGAACCAATTCCCGATCGGATCGGTAAGTAGAACATTGCCAGTCATCACCTTCGAGGCCCAGCCCTGGATGGGAATGGTTACCAGCAGGCCGAGACCGTGGGCCGTTGCATCCGCAATCGATGGGACCGCGGCGTGGCCCGGGCCATCGGTAGGAGAGCCCATCAAGTTGTCGTTGTGGTACGGGCCATAATCGCTCCCAGCGTTCGAGTAGTTGTTGGTCCAGTTGTAAGCGGTCCAACGATTTCCACCCAAGCGCAACCAAGTCGCTCCCGGCGGCGCATTCCCTGAGCTGCCTGCGTTGTAGCCGTAGACGAAGGGCGAGATGGCCTTACGGTCCTGGCTGGTGTCGATGGAGATCGTCGCGTCGGCCGCGGAGCCTGTCACCCCAATCGCGACCGACGCGGTGACGGTTCCCCCCGTATTGGTCGCGGTAAGCATAAAGATCACGCTGGCTGCGGGCGTGACTGACGTGGTGCCGGAGCTGGCCACGCTGCCGACCCCATTATCGATATTGATCGAGGACGCTCCGCTCACCGACCAGGACAGGACGCTCGATTGCCCCGCCGAAATGGCGGTCGGATTCGCGGTCAATGAGCCGATCGTCGGTGGGTTCGTTTGCTGTGTCTGCGAGCCGCGGATCGCGCCATCGCAGGCGAAGACGGCGCAAATAAAGAGCAAAACCACATTGAACGGGCGAGGACACATTGGAGCATTCGGAGCTAAGCGGAAGCGGGATGGCGCGCTCAAGCCCTAAACTGCTACCCCGCCGATACGTGCGAGAGAGCAGGGTTTTTCGGCTGTGATTCTCGTTACGATCAGCCGCCACGAATCCCATGCTGGCACACATGATCAGAGCGCTTCCGACGATCGGTCTTCTGATTCTTTCGAACTGCTTCATGACCGCCGCTTGGTATGGGCATCTCAAGTTCAAAAGTCTGCCAATGTGGATCGCGATTTTGGCGAGCTGGGGACTCGCGCTGTTTGAGTACATGCTCCAGGTGCCGGCGAATCGAATCGGCTACGGGACGTTCAGTGCCTATCAGCTCAAAGTGCTCCAAGAATGCATTACGCTCTGCGTATTCATCTTGTTTGCGGCCTTGTTCTTAGGAGAAAGACTTAGCCCCCGATTCGCAGTTTCATTTGGACTAATTCTCGCCGCGGTCGCGGTTGCCTTTTACAAATGAGGTTCGCCTGGGCGGGACTGCTGTGACCTGCGCAGGTTGATCACCCAGCCTCCCAAGGAAGACATCGCACCACCTCTGGGCGCACGCGGAGACTTGAAACCTCGCACGCCGAGCGAACTAGGCTTTGCCATACCCATCCACTCACAAGGGGAACTCGGTGAAAGCAAAAATTTTGAGAAGGGCTGTGATCGTATCGCTGTTAGTGATCGCCAGTGCTCACGCACAACAAGTAAGACCAATAGAACGCACTCCCAGTTCGGACGAGCGCACCGCGATGAATACCCTCTACGCGGAGGGCCTCGGAGCCGGGGGCGCTTATTCCGTTAACTATGAGCGATTGGTATTGAACGACCTCGGGATTCATATCGGCTTCAGCTACTGGAGCGTCAGCGCCACGGCCGGTACCGCGAGTGCTAGCGGCAGCTTCATTGCCGTTCCGATTACCGCTAGCTACCTGGGAGTCTCCTCGGGATCTCACGCGCTCGAGCTGGGAGGCGGGGTCACCATTTGGAATATCTCCGTGTCCGGCAGTAGCGGCGGCTTCGTGGGGGCAGCCAGTGGATTCCTCCCGATTGGGACTGCGATCGTCGGCTACCGCTATCAGCCACGAGAGGGCGGGTTCAATTTCCGAATCGGAGCGTCGCCGCTATTCGGAAAGGGCCTCGGATTGAATGCGAATAATCCGAGCGCGTTTGGCGTCCTGCCCTGGGGCTATATCAGCCTCGGTTGGACGTTCTAAGCACGCTCAAGCTTCTGAGTTAAGAACTGATCGCTGGGAGGGACCGAGAATGTGTTTCGGTCCGCTCCCTCGATCGGTACGTCCTCCACCGGCCAGTTGGCATTAATTTTCGCGGCGGCGCGAGTTTCGGGGAAGATGCGTCGCGCGAATGGCCACCGGCGCGAAGCACCGATGGATTTCCTGGCTGCTGCTTAGCGTTTCGCTGCTGCTTTTCGTGCGGATGGCGCGAACCGCGCAGCCGTCCGAGGTTCTCGCTCTGCTAAGAGCAAGAGGACCGATTCTGGCGTTGAGCTTCTCGCCTTACTTGCTGGTGCTTTGGCTGGACGCCGCTGGCTGGCGCACGCTGCTTTCCACCTTGGGCCGCAATGTCGGTCCGTGGCGGGTTTTCTGGGTGCGCACCTCCACCGAGGCGATTCATCGCAGCCTTCCCGGTGGAGCCGTCGCCGCCGAAGCGATGAAGCCCTATCTGTTGCGGGAGAGCGCCGGGGTACCGATCAGCGAGACCACCGCCAGTCTGGCGATGTCGAAGGTGCTGACGGTCGCTACCCAGAGCCTCTATATCGCCTTCGCCTCGGCGATCGCCTTTGCGCGGTTGGGAAGCAGCCCGCTCGCCTGGATTTCACTGCTAAGCGCGCTGTTCTTGACCGCGGTGACGGTGGTGGGAGCGTTTTTGATGGGGCATGGAGCGGTGGCCGAAAAACTCTATCGGGTCATTCATCGCATTCCGCTGCCTCGACTACGCACCTGGATTGAAGAGAAGGAGCGCGCGTTTCTCGACACCGATCAGCACTCGACCGAGCTGTTCCGGGCCCGCAAGCGCCAATTGGCCAAGTGTGCCGTTCTCTTCCTCGCCGCTTGGTTGGCCGAGAGCTTGGATAGTTGGGTCAGCTTGCGCCTTCTGGGAGTCCGCGTCTCCTACGCGAATGTCCTCTCGTTCGACTCGTTGGTGTCTCTGATCCGTTCATTGGCATTTTTCCTGCCTGGAGCGCTCGGGGTTCAGGACCTCAGCTACATGGCATTTTTGAGGACATTTGGTATCGCCGATGACACCAACCTGCTGATGGCGTTTGTGCTGCTGAAGCGAGCCAAGGAAGTTTTCTGGATTGTGACGGGATTGATTGCGTTGGTGACAATACAGAATTTGCGCAGGTCACCGGTTGCACGAATAGAGACGCCCGGAGAGACCCCAGACGCGCGTTGAGGATCGCTCCTCCGCGGTCGCACGAGGCTCGTGTCGCAAATCTGGCCTTGACGGGGTGAAGTCGATTGGTTATTCAACCATCCGGTTGAGTATTCCATGACCAACGACTCACTCGATCTCGCCTTTGGAGCTCTCGCGGATGGCACCCGGCGCGCGATCGTCCGGCGGCTCTCCACGGGCACGGCCCGGGTGACCGACCTGGCCAAGCCGTTCTCAATGTCGTTCAACGCCGTTTCGAAGCACGTGAAGGTGCTGGAAAGTGCGGGCCTTGTCCGGCGGGTCAAGAGCGGCCGCGAACACCGTTTGAGTCTAAACCCTCGGCCTCTTCGCGAAGTGAATCGCTGGGTTGCGCACTACCAGCGGTTCTGGAGCGACCGTCTCAACAACCTGGAGCAGTTTCTGAAGTTCAACCCCAACCAAGAGGAGTAAGGCATGCCCACTGGCTCACCCGAAGCGACGTTTGATCTGACTGTCTCCCGTTCGATCAATGCATCCCCACAGGCAGTGTTCCGCGCCTGGACCGATCCGCAGCAGTTTCGGCGTTGGTTCGAACCCACGCAGCTGATCATGCACCCGGAAAAGAACGATCTCTACTTCATCGAAGTCCAATGGGAGGGAAGGTCCTGGGCACACTACGGTCGTTACCTGCAGATCGAAGCCCCGCGCCTGCTGAAGTTCACATGGATGTCGGAGGCGACAGAGGGGAGAGACACCGTGGTCACAGTGGAACTGTCGTCGCGGGATGGGAAACGGACCGATGTGCGTCTGACCCACGTCGGAATCCCCGATAACCAGCTCGGCCGCGGGCACGAAGAGGGCTGGAAACAAGGCTTGGCGAATCTGGCCAAGACGGTGGAATAGCGCTGCTGGCTCGAACTAGAGCGACTCCTCGACCGAACGCCCGTGAGCGCGAGCGGGCACCAGCGCCACCAACCTCATCAATCCGGGCAAGAGCACGAGAGCGCAGGCGATCGACGTGACTTCGCCGATCATCGCGTACCATCCAAATGAGCGGAGCGCGCGGTTTACCGAGAACAACAGCGACGCATATCCGATGATCGAGGTCCAAGAGCAGAGCGCCACGGCCGGACCTACTTCTGTCAGAGCGGCGAGCACGTCGCCGCCGCGCTCGCGCATCCGCGCCACCACGTTCGCGCCGTAATCCACGGCGATTCCGAAAGTGATCGGAAAGACGATGAAGTTGAAGAAATTGATCTTCAGATCGAGGAGCGCGGCTGCCCCGCCCATCAGAATCACTCCAGAGATCAATGTTCCAACCACCAGCAGCCTTTCGCGAGCGGTGCGGAAGGCCAGGACCACCAACGCGCATACGCCAAGCAGTGAAAAGAGGGTCGTTCGTGGCCCCTCCGTTTCGATGTCCCGGAGCAGGTCCGCTAGCACGACGTCAGCGCCCGCGGCGTCGTAGGTTCTACCCCCGACCGGAACGCCTCGCACCGCCTGGGTAAACGCTTCCAGGTTGGGCGCCAGCTCGAGCTGGGCGTTCGGACGGGCGGTCACGACCGCAATTCGCCCCAGCGTCCCGTCCCGCTCCCGGAAGCGATCGAGGAGCGTTGGCGGGGCGTCGTCCGCCGTCACCAGCCGCTGCATCGACAGGTCCGCGCGCACCTGGCGCATGCGCTCGGCCAGTTTCGGCTCCAATTTTTCGAGCACCGCATCCGAAAGTCGGCGGCGGATCTCCGCGATCACTGCCAGCTTCTGTTCCTGGTCCGCCGGGATCACCGAGTGGATATTCTCGCAGCCGTCGATCAGAGGCGCATACTGCGGTTGTGCCTGACGCTCGCGGATCACAGCGCAGAACTGATCGGCTCCCTCCGGCGTGGGCAGCAGCGCGATTGCCCCGGCAATCGACTTGCCCAGTGATTGCTGAGCTCGTTGGTTGTCTCGGAAAATCCGATTCGTCGAGCTTAGCTCATTGGTCACATGGTCCAGGTTGTGTTCCATCGCTCGAGGAATGAAGAGCACGAAGAAAACAATCGAGATAGCAATCAGCGAGCCAAAGACACCGACGATCCCGGCCGGAATTTGGCCGAGCCGCTCGAGGAACGCCGGCGTGTGCCGACGGGGAGAGAGGCTGGGACGTAGCGGACGGATCCGCTCGAACACCGAGAGCAGGGCAGGCAGCAAAGCGAAGGTGGCGACCCAGGACAACAGCATCCCGGTTCCACCGATAATCCCGAAGTGTCGAAAGCCGCGATTTGCGGCGATCACCAGCACTCCAAATGAAATCGCGGACGCCGCCGAAGCTAGCAGGGTGGCCGAGGCGGCGGTCTGAGCACTCTCAACAACTGCCTGGTTGAACGGAGTCCCTGCGCGCCGAAGTTGCCGCAGCCGCGCGAGATAGATCAATCCATAGTTGATTCCGTTGCCCACAACGATCGCCCAAAGGAAGGCGGTTTGAGTGTTGAGGTAGCCGATTGTCAGGCGCGCCAGCGCAAAGGTGACGGCGACCGCGACCGTCATCGCCAGCCCGAGAGCTAAGGTGGAGCGCAGATCTCGAAAGAAAAGAAACAGCGAGGCCAAAACCAACGACACCACGAGCAGCACGGTCGATCCAATGCTGTGAATAATTGCGTCGTATTCGGCTACGAAAATCGGGAAAGTGCCGCCGAAACCCACCTGCAGGTGATGGGCGCGAAGCTCCTCGGCATGGCGATCGACGATGTGTCGCATCCGCGCGAGCAGCTGCGAAGCCTCCTGAACTCCCAAAGCCGTGCCGGCCGGCCGCACCACCAGCGTGATCGAGCGCCCGTCGGGGTGAACGTAAAAACCCTGGGGATAGCTGCGAAATCGCGAGGCAACCTGGTCTCGAGGAAGCTGGGTGTTGGTATCTGCCCAGGCGCCGAGATCGTCGGCCTTGGTCGTTTCCGATTCCTCATCGTCCAGATGCAGCGAAAGAAGATCGGCCTTGGCTTTGGAGATTCTCTTTCGCAGGGCGTCATTCGCCTTTTGCAGATCTTCGAGGTTCGAGAAAAGCGGCCAATGGTCGGCGTACCACCGCTCTACCGGCTCGACGTTGTATTCGACTGAGCGGATCGCGGAACGTCCGAGCCCCAAATACTCGTCCGCCAGTTCGCGAGCGAGCGCCTTCGCATGGGAAAGGTCATCCCGAGGCTCAAGCGACTCGATCGTCACCAGGACCGTTCCATCGCCGCCGACGCGCCGGACCAACTCCTTGATCCGCACCACGCTCGACATGTTGGGGGGCAACAGCTCTTCGAAGGACGAGCGGATTTGCAGGCCCGACGCGAGCCACACCGACACAGCGGTCAGGATGCCGGCGATACCCAAGAAGAGCCAGGGATACGCCAACGCCAGCTTCGTGATGTGCTTGACCGTTTTTTGAAAGTTCGTTCCCACCGTCATTAGATGCGAAACGACGTCGATCGCGACGGCCGGCGGCGTGCAACATACGGTTGCGATGGCGGCAACGATACGGGCTCGTTAGTCCATAGAATGGGCCTGGAATTCGCCTTTAGCCTCGGAGAGGGGTTCGGCTGCCACCCACCGCTTGGCGATCTCGGGCGAGGGCTGACTCGCGGCTGCTGTACGGGGACGCGGGATCCGGACAGTGAGGACGCACACGGACGCAAGTATGAGAAATCCGGAAACCAGATGAACTGGGCGAAGCTGCTCCCCGGCAAACCAGATTCCCAGTGCCATGGCGACCAGCGGATTCACAAAAACGTAAGTCGTCAGCACGTCGGTCCGAACATGCTTCAACAGATATGAGTAGCACGCGAAAGCAAGCTCCTAACATCCCAATTCCGTCAGAGATTGGCGCGAAGCATGCGCGAGCCAAGCGGTCTTGCGGCTCCCGCCCAGACGCTACGGGCACGAGAATCATACGCTCTGGCGAGTTCACTGATCATCGACCCGCGGTCACCGGTGACGTCCTGCCACGTGTATCGCAGCACCATCCACCCTAGGCCGAACAGGGCGCGATCCCGAGCGCGGTCGCGCGCGAACGCGGCGCGAGAGCCGTGGTGCATCCAGCCATCAAGCTCGACGCAGAGCCTGACCTCTGGCCACGCGAGGTCAACTTCCGCGATCAGCCGCTCTCCCTGGAGGATCGTCCAGTGCAGCTTTGGCTTGTGCCCGATCGCCCCGGCGAGCTCCATCGCAAATGACTCGAGCACACTGTCTGGCACTTCGTCTCCCCGTTCATATTCACTGACCAATACCCGGAGGCGGTCCGCTCCGCGCCGACCCCGTCCATGCTTCTGGAGGGCCTGAGAGATCCAGGCGAGATTCGTCTTCTTCTGCCGAAGTGCCGAGTCCATCACCGCTCGAAGCCAGGCATCATCCAGGACAGAGGCGAGATCGATCATCGTTCGAGCCAAATGGGTGAGCCGAAAGGGCCCGCGCCGGGTAACATCGACCTCGGTAAAGTCCCGCGATCGCCATAACTGTACGCCGGTGAGACTCGAGATCTTTCGTGAGGCGGGAATTGTGATCTGCACCAATCGCTCACGTGGGACATCCAGCCCTAATCTTCTTGCGGCGCTCATATGGGACAGCGCCGCTCTCTCACCAGCAACAAGCATTGCGGCCATTTCCAGCTCGTCGAGAGTCGGTTGACTCGCACCGAGCTTGAAAACTCCGCGATGCATTCGAACCCACTCGCCCGTTTGGATGCGACGGCCGAGCCACTTCCGGGACACCTGACATGCGGCGAGGTCTCGCGCGCTGACGACCCCGAACTGCTTTGCTGCCAATTGGACCAGCCGCTTCTCGCTCGTCCTTCCCATCCAACCTTCCCCAGCCCCGGGGCATTCATACTACGAGCAGCGCTTCGAGCGAAGTGTGGGCGGGTTTCGTTCCCCGCGGCAGGCGGTCTCAAACGGTCATCGCATCACATGGTCGTCCCATGTGCATTCAGCTCGTAATGGAGGAGCTGGATGCGTCGCGGCACGAGAATGGACCAGGCGAAGCGGATCGA
>Ga0099794_10000064_pt1 | contig 40634 bp, 42 predicted proteins | sample Rivendell_Oct201_10_FD_77320 | JGI IMG/M metagenome (GOLD analysis project Ga0099794, IMG submission 77320) | Vadose zone soil microbial communities from the Eel River Critical Zone Observatory, Northern California, USA -... | ecosystem: Host-associated > Plants > Roots > Rhizosphere > Soil ... | reverse complement strand
TGCGCCGCGGCATCTTTGCGGAGCTCGAGTCGGCGCAGCCGTCCGTGGATGGGTACCGGCGCAACCTGCAGGAGGCGTTCGTGGATCAAATGGACCGCCTGATCAACACGCCGCTCGTGACGCTTCCGCCGCCGCAATTCGCGTTCTTCCCCGCCGTTACCGCGACCACACGGCCGACGGACGCCCGCGCGCTGGCGCGGTTCGAGCTGCAGGGTTTGCAGACAAGCCTTCGCGCTGCGGCTCCGAAGGCCCCCGCCGCCGATCGGATGACGCGCGCCCACTTTGTCGACCTCCAGGCGCGGATTGACCGCGTGCTGAATTCGCGCGAGCCGGGGGTGCCGCGATGAGACGGTTGAACGCTGGGACGTTCGAAATTTGGAATGTGAAGCGCGTGACGTGGATGGCCACGCTCACACTTTCCCTCGTTCCAACATTCCAACTTTCCGCCCAGTCCTTCGAGCAGCGTCTCATCGCCATCCCCGACACGGCGAGCGTGCAGCAGATGTCCCGCGACCTCTCTGCCGTACCGCACATGGCGGGTACGCCCGCACAGGCCGCGACGCGAGACTACGTCCTCGAGCACCTGCGGTCGTGGGGTGTCGATGCGTGGAGCAAGGAGTACACGGTCTATATCCCGCAGCCGGAGGTCGTCGCCGCCTGGGTCATTGCAGGTCCGCACGCCAAGGCGGCTGAGCTCTCTTTGCCGGAGCCGGGGAAGGGACCGCAAGTCCCGCCGTTCAATGGTTACACGGGGGACGGTGACGTCACCGCGGAAGTGGTCTACGTCAACTACGGGCTGATCGAGGACTACAAGACACTCGATTCGTTGGGCATCAGCGTGCGCGGCAAGATCGCGATCGCGCGCTATGGCCGCTCGTTCCGCGGCATCAAGGCGCGCGAGGCGCAGAAGCGCGGCGCCGTGGGCCTGATCGTCTACTCGGATCCTCAGGACGACGGATACTTCCGCGGCGACGTCTACCCGAAGGGTCCCATGCGTCCCGCCGGCGGAATCCAGCGCGGCAGCATGATGAATGGAAATGGCGATCCGACGACCCCAGGATGGGCCTCGATCGAAGGCGCCCGGCGGCTCCCAGAGGATTCGCTGGACGTCCCGAGCATTCCGATCATTCCGATGAGCTACGGCAACGCCCGTCGCCTCCTCGAGCCAATGGAAGGGCCATCCGTCCCGCAGACCTGGGAGGGCGCGCTGCCGTTCCGTTATCACGTCGGCCCGGGACCGGCGCGCGCGCGGCTGCTTGTGAAGACCGAGCGCGGAACGCGGCGGGGGGGGGGCAGCTTCCACAAGATCTGGAACACGGTTGGCATGATTCGCGGGGCGCGGTGGCCTGATGAGTGGGTGGTGGTCGGCGGCCATCGCGACGCCTGGGGCCCGGGCGCCCGCGACAACGTCAGCGGCACGGTGACCGTGTTGGAAACGGCGCGTGCATTCGCGACGCTCGCACACCAGGGATTACCGCCCGCGCGCACGCTCGTCTTCTGCACGTGGGACGCCGAGGAGTGGGGCCTCATTGGGTCGACAGAGTGGGTGGAGGAGCTCGAGGACTCGCTGCGGGCTCATGTCGTCGCGTACATCAACGAAGACGGTACCTTCTCGGGGCCGACGTTCAGCGGTGCCGGATCACCCTCGCTCAAGCCGTTATTTCGCTCCGCAAGCCAGGTCGTTCCCGATCCCGTCGGGCCCGGCACTGTGTACGACGTGTGGCTCAAGGCGCACAAGGGCGACACGACGACACTGACCTTCGGGAATCTGGGCGGCGGATCGGATTTCGCCGGCTTCTATCATCACCTCGGCATTCCCGCGGGAGGGATCGGGTTCGACGGTCCCGACGGCATCTATCACTCGATGTACGACTCGTACGACTGGATGACGCGGTTCGGCGATCCCAGCTATAAAGTCCATCGCGCCGGCGCCCAGCTCGTCGGGGTGATTCTCGCGCGCCTCGCCAACAGCGACCTGGTGCCGCTCGACTACGCAGCCTTCGGCACGGAGTTGAGCACGCTGGTCACGCAGCTCGATTCCGGAATTGCGCGGAAACAGTGGACCGCGAGCGTGAGCACACAACCATTAAAGGACGCGCTGGATCGCCTTACCGCGGTCGCGCGCGCCTTCGCTGCGGCACGCGACAGCGCGCTCCGCCGGTCGGGAGGCGTGGATACGGTGCGCGCACAGCGCGTCAATCACGGGCTGATGCAGGTCGAGCGGCGCCTCACGCGGCCCGCAGGCCTCGTCACGCGTCCCTGGTTCCGGAGCCTGCAGTTCGCGGCGGACGTCGACAACGGCTACGCGACGATGGCGTTCCCCACGGTCAATGAAGCGATTCGCTATGCCGATGCCGCGACTGCCAATCGTGAGTTGGCCGATCTCGTGACCCGCGTGGACCAGGCGCGCGCCGCGCTAGTGGAAGCCGCCGCCGCATTGCGGTAGATTCGTTAGGCGGGAAGGGGCGGAGGGGAGACCTTATGACGGATGGCAGCAGCCGCACTCGCATCATCACGTATTACGCGATTTGGGCCACGATCTGCGCCGCCGTGGCCGGCTTTGTCGTCGCGCTCATCCACACCTCGTTCTTCAGCTACCATCCCGGCCGCTCCGCCGCCATCGAGACGCTCTTCAGCGGTATCGTTGCAGCAGTGGGCATCGCGGCGGCCCAGGGCGCGGTGGCGCTCGCGACAGCGAGCCTGCTCGGCCAGCTGGGCCGCTCGCTGCAATACACGTTGCTGCTCGGTCTGGTTCTGGGATTGTTTGATTTCGTGATGTACATCGTGCAGATGACGATACCGGCGACTGAGCTTGGCTGGATACCCGATGTGGCGATTCTCGTGGCGGCGAGCGCCCTGATCACCGTGGCGGGATCGAGGAGCCTTACAACTTCGGCAGTGTGATGCCTTTCTGCGCCTGATATTTCCCTTTCTTGTCCTTGTAAGAAGTCTCGCACTCATCTCCTTCATCTGCCGTAAAGAACAACACCTGCGCGATCCCCTCGTTGGCGTAGATCTTGGCCGGTAGAGGCGTGGTGTTTGAGATTTCGAGCGTCACATAGCCTTCCCACTCCGGCTCGAACGGCGTCACGTTGACGATGATGCCGCAGCGGGCGTAGGTGCTCTTGCCCACACAAATCGTCAACGCGTTCCGTGGAATCCGGAAATACTCGACCGACATCGCAAGCGCGAAGGAGTTCGGCGGAACGATGCAGACCTCGCCGGTGAATTCGACGAAGGATTTGGGATCGAAGTGCTTAGGATCGACGACGGCGGACAACGCATTTGTGAAAATCTTGAACTCCGGTGCGACCCGCATGTCGTAGCCGTACGACGAGACACCATACGAGATCACGCCGTCGCGCACCTGTCGGTCGGCGAATGGCTCGATCATGCGGAATTCCTTCGCCATGCGCCGAATCCAGCGATCGGATTTGATGGACATGGGGGCGCAATGTAATGGTGGCGTCGTCACTTACGCCACTCGATTCGGTTGACAACACTCTGGGCGGGGAATAGCTTCCAGCAACCACTAGTGAATTTTTTCACGAGCTAGGATGCAGCCCTACATCCCCCTCCTGATGTTAGTGGGCCTGGCCATTGTCGCCGCTACGACGATGATCGTGGCGTCTCATTTCCTGGGTCCCCGCCGGCCGACCGACGTGAAGGAACGGCCGTACGAGAGCGGCATGCCACCGTTGGGCAACGCGCACGAACGTTTTTCCGTCAAGTTTTACCTCGTCGCCGTCTTGTTCATCCTGTTCGATATCGAGACTGTCTTTCTCATCCCGTGGGCAACGATCTTTCTAGGGAACGGCAGCGTGTCGACCGGATTCCTGCTGGTTGAAATGCTGGTGTTCCTGCTCATTCTCTTTGTGGGATACATCTACGTCTGGAAACGCGGCGCTTTTCAGTGGGACTGAGATGAAAAGAGTGGGAGAGGTTCAAAGCTCGAACTACCTGCTCGCCAAGTTCCACGATCTCGTGGACTGGGCGGTGAACTCGTCGCGCGCCAATTCATTGTGGCCGATGCCGTTCGGCACGGCGTGCTGCGCCATCGAATTCATGGCGACGGCGGCCAGCCGGTTCGATTTTGCGCGCTTCGGCATGGAGCGCCAGGCGTTTTCGCCGCGTCAGGCCGACGTCCTGATCTGCGCCGGGCGGCTGCCCTTCAAGCTCGCCCCGGTGATCCGGCGCATCTACGATCAAATGCCGCAACCCAAGTGGGTCATTTCGATGGGGGCCTGCGCCTCGACCGGCGGCATCTTCGACAATTACTCGATGGTGCAGGGGATCGATACGATCGTGCCGGTCGACGTCTACGTGCCCGGCTGCCCGCCGCGTCCCGAAGGCCTGCTGTACGGCATTCTCCTGCTGCACAAGAAGATCAAGGGCGAGTCGCTGTTCGACGCCGTGCGGCGCCGCGACGAGCAACCGCTCGATGAGAAGGGTCTGCGGCTACCACCCGAGACGATCGACGAGATCTCCGAGCCGTTCGGCAATTCCGTCCACCAGTTTCGTTCTTCGTGATTCCCGGCGCTTTGCGCGAAGCGGTCGCGCGCGACGGCGAGACGATTGTCCACGTCCCGCGCGAGCGGCTGCTCGAGGTGATGACCTGGCTCAAGCAGACGCCGGGGCAGGAGTTCGATTATCTCGTGGACGTCACGGCGGTCGAATACCGCGACCGCGAACGCGCCCTCGAAATCGTCTACTTCCTGCGTTCCTTGAAGCGACGTATGGACCTTCGGGTCAAAGTCGAGCTCGATCCTGCCGAGGAGCTCTGGGTCGACTCGGTGTGGGAGCTCTGGCACGGCGCCGATTGGCTCGAGCGGGAAGTGTTCGACATGTTCGGCGTCACGTTCCGCGGCCACCCCGATCTGCGCCGCATCCTGATGTGGGAGACCTACGCCGAAGGCTATCCCCTCCGGAAGAGCTTCCCGCTCCGCGGCCGTTTCTCGCGGGCGGAGCAGGTCCGCCAGGCGCTGAACGCGAATCCCGAAGCGCACTATTCGCTCGAAGAGCTGTCGATCGCGGACGCCGCGGGCGACTTGCCGGATGAGATGCGTGACCGCCTGCGCCGCGGCGAGCGCGGCGTGATTCCGGACCCGCCGAGTCCATGAGTAAGCGTACTGTCGAGCTCGAGCTAGCCACGCCAGGCGTGGACACCGCAGGGCGTCCGCAGCGCGTCCCGCTCACCGCCAACGCGGAGCCCGACCTCGGCGCCGAGCACATGCTCGTCAACATCGGTCCGCAGCACCCGGCCACGCACGGGGTGTTGCGGCTGGTCGTGGAGCTCGACGGCGAGACCGTGGTGCGCTGCATCCCGCACGTCGGCTATCTCCACTCCGGGTTCGAGAAGCTGGGCGAGTACCGCCACTACAACCAGATCATCCCGCTCACCGACCGCACCGACTACCTGTCGCCGATGGCGAATAACGTCGGCTTCGCGCTGGCGGCGGAGACGCTGATGGGCATCGAGATCACACCCCGTTGCACGGTGCTGCGCGTGATCGCCTGCGAAATGAGCCGCATCATCTCGCACATGGTCTGGCTTGGCACCACGTCGATTGACCTCGGCGCCTTCACGCCGTTCCTGTGGGCGTTCCAGGAACGCGAGCGGATCTACGATCTCCAGGAGATGTGGACCGGCGCGCGCCTCACGACCAGCGTGACGCGCGTCGGTGGGCTGATGGCCGATATTCCGGACCGCTTCGTCGAGAAGGTGCGCGAGTTTACGCAAACCTTTCCGAAGACGCTCGGCGAGATCGATCGCGTGCTGACGCGCAACGCGGTCTGGGTGGGACGCACGCAGAACGTCGGCGCACTCACCGCTGCCGAAGCGACCAATTATTCGCTCTCGGGGCCGATGCTGCGGGCCAGCGGTGTCGCGTACGACGTCCGCAAAGACAAGCCGTATCTCGGCTACGAGACGTACGACTTCGACGTCCCGGTCGGCGAGCACGGCGATGTCTACGACCGGTATCTGGTGAGGCTCGAGGAGTGCTATCAGTCGAACCGCATTCTTCAGCAAGCGGTCGACCGCCTGCCCGACGGCCCGATCAACGTCGACGATCCGCGCGTGATCCTGCCGTCCAAGACTCGCGCCATGAGCGACATGGAAGCGATGATTTTCCACTTCAAGCAGGTCATGGAAGGCGTGAAGGCGCCGGTGGGTGAAGCCTACGTGGGAATCGAAAACCCCAAGGGCGAGCTCGGCAACTATCTCGTGTCCGACGGAACGGCGAAGCCGGTCCGCTGGCGGATTCGGCCGCCGTCCTTCATCAATCTGTCGGCGCTGCCGAAGATGGCTGAGGGCCATCTCCTCTCCGACTTGATCGCAATCAACGCCTCCGTGGACATCGTGATGGGCGAGGTCGATCGATGACGGTGCTGGAGGACTATCAACCCATCTTCACCGGGAAGACGCTCGACGAGCTGCACAGCGTCCTGGCGCGCTACCCCAACAAGCAGGCTGCCTTACTGCCGACGTTGTGGATCGCGCAACGCGAGCGCGGCTGGATCTCGGATCGAACGATGGCCGAGGTGGCTGAAGTGCTCGGGGTGACGCCGGCGTATGTGAAGGGCGTCGTCACGTTCTACACGATGTACCACCAGCACCCGGTCGGCAAAAACTTCGTGCAGGTTTGCACGACCTCTCCGTGCAACATCTGTGGCGCCGAAGGGGTCGTGAAGGCTCTGCTCCAGCAGACAGGCGCGGGGGATGCCGGCGCCACGAGTCCCGACGGCAAGTGGACAATCGTTGAGGTCGAATGCTTAGGCGCGTGTGGATTCGCCACACCCATCCTGGTAAATGATGACTTCCTGGAGAGTGTCACCCCAGAGAAGGTCCCCGATATCGTCAGGAAGTATCGCTGATGGGGTTTCCGCATAAATCCCATCCGAAGGAGACTGTCGTTCTCTCGCAGTACTTCGGCGACGCCGACGCTCGCACCTATAAAGGATGGACCAAGCGCGGCGGCTACGAGGCGCTCGCGCGGGCACTCAAGACCGATCCTGTCGCCGTCACGGACATCGTCAAGGAATCGGGACTGCGGGGACGAGGCGGGGCAGGATTCCCGACGGGCCTGAAGTGGTCGTTCATGCCGAAGGAGAAGAAGAGGCCGCACTACCTCTGCGTGAACGCCGACGAGTCGGAGCCGGGCACTTTCAAGGATCGCGAGATCATGCGGTGGACGCCGCACGCGTTGCTCGAGGGGACGGCGATCGCGGCGCACGCGATCCGCGCCGAGGTCGCGTACATCTACATCCGCGGCGAGTTCACCGAGCCGTGGACGATCATGGAGCAGGCGCTCGCCGAGGCGAACGCGGCCGGCGTTTTCGGCACCATCAAGGTCTATCTGCACCGCGGCGCCGGCGCGTACATCTGCGGCGAGGAAACCGCGCTGATGAATTCGATCGAAGGCAAGCGCGGCAACCCCCGGATCAAGCCGCCGTTCCCCGCCGCCGCTGGACTCTTTGGCCTGCCGACGACGATCAACAACGTCGAGACGCTGGCGGCGGTGCCGCACATCCTCACGCGCGGCGCGGCCTGGTACAGAAGCCTCTGTCTCTCGAATCCGAAGAGCACCGGAACCAAGCTGTTTTCCGTCTGCGGCCACGTGCAGCGGCCCGGCAATTACGAAGTGACGCTGGGGTTCCCGCTCAAGGACCTGATCTACGACATGTGTGGTGGCCCGCCGACGGGTCGCACGCTCAAGGCATGCATTCCCGGCGGCTCGTCGGTTCCGATTCTGACGCGTGAGGAAACCGAGTCCTGTCTGCTCGACTACGAAGGCGTGGTCGAGCGCGGCTCGATGCTCGGCTCGGGCGGAGTGATCGTATTCGACGACTCCGCCGACATGGTCTACCAGATCATGCGCCTGGCGAAGTTTTATGCGCACGAGTCGTGTGCGCAGTGCACGCAATGCCGGGAAGGCACCGCGTGGACGACGAAGATCCTCGAGCGGATCCTGGCGGGGCAGGGGAAGCCGAAAGACCTGGATCTGCTGCTCGATCTCTCGGAGAACATGACGGGCAAGACGATCTGCGTGTTGTCCGATTCGTGCGCCGCACCGGTCGTCAGTGGCATCAAGAAGTTCCGCGCCGAATTCGAAGCCTATTTGGCGGGCAAACGACAACCAGTGATGGTTGGTTAATGGCTGACGGCATGATCAACCTCACGATCGACGGCGCCCCCGTCAGCGTGCCGCCCGGGACGCTCGTCATTGAAGCGGCGAAGCAGGCGGGCGTCCTCGTTCCCCACTACTGCTACCATCCCGGCTTGCCGGTCGCGGGCGTATGCCGCATGTGCCTGGTCGAGATCGAGAAGGCGCCCAAGCTCCAGATCGCCTGCGCCACGACGGTCGCTGAAGGAATGGTTGTGAAGACGCAAGGCCCGGCAGCGAAGAGCGCGCGTCAAAGCGTCCTCGAATTCCTGCTCATCAATCATCCGCTCGACTGCCCCATCTGCGATCAGGCGGGCGAATGCGAGCTGCAGGACTTCGTCTTCCAGGAAGGACGCCAGGGCACACGCTACGCCGAGTACGCCAAGCGGTTCAATCCCGTCGAGGATTTCGGACCCGATGTCCTCTACGTGCCCAACCGCTGCATCCTCTGCACGCGCTGCGTCCGCTTCATGGAGGACGTCGCGCAAGAGCCGGTGCTCAACGTGTCCGAACGCGGCGACCGTGCGTTCATCGGCATTCATCCCGAGGCGCGACTCGACCACCCGTGGGCGGGGAACGTCGTGGACCTCTGTCCCGTTGGCTCGCTGCTCTCGAAGGATTTCCTGCACAAGGCGCGCGCCTGGGAGCTCGACAAGACGGCTTCGATCTGCACCGGGTGTTCCCAGGGCTGCAACACCACCCTCGACACTCGCGATGAGGTCGTGGTGCGCGTGCGCCCGCGGCCGAATCTCGAGATCAATCGCTACTTCATCTGCGATCACGGCCGGATGCATTATCGCTGGATGAATCGCGGCGACCGGATCGAAGCGCCGCTGGTCCGTCGCGATGGCGAGCTCCAGGCCACGGACTGGGACGAAGCGTTCGACCGCGTCGTCGGCATCCTGCGCGGCGCCGCGGAAGGCAGGAAGGCCGTGGCATTGGTGTCGCCCGGCGCATCGTCCGAGGCGCTCGCCGAAGCAAAGCGGTTGCTGTCCGGATTCTCGTGGACAGGGGCCTTCCAGGTCGTCATGGGCGAGGAAGCCCCGCTGGCGGGGGTACCGAACCTCGCCCTTCGTGCCGAGCGGGCACCCAACGCGAAAGGCGCCGAGAATCTGGGATACACCCGGAACTATGCGGCGGCCATTGCCGCGGCGAAGACGGCAGCCGTGGTGCTCGTGCTCGACGATCCCGACTGCGCGGTCGAGACCGACGGCGCGCTCCTGTACCTGGGGACGGTGCTCGCCGACGACGCGCCCTGCCGGCGCGCGGACGTCGTCTTGCCCATCGCGAACGTCGCCGAGGAAGAAGGGACCTTCGTCAATCGCGATGGGCGCGAGCAGCGGTACTCTCAGGCGAAGCCGGCGCCGGGGATGGCGCAACCGGCGGCGTGGGTGCTCGGGCAACTGGTCGACGCCATGGGTCTCGCGGGAGCGACGCGATGACGTTCTTCATCATCTCGTCCGCGATCAAGGTGTTCGTCGTATTCAACCTGATCATGGTCGGCGTGGCGCTTCTGACACTCATCGAGCGACGCGTGTGCGCCTGGATGCAGGATCGGCTGGGGCCGAACCGCGTGGGCCCGCAGGGCATCCTCCAACCGGCAGCGGATGGCCTCAAGAATTTCCTCAAAGAAGAGACGTCACCGGCGATGGCCGACAAGGTGCTGTTTACGCTCGCACCCATTGTGTCGTTCGTGCCGGCGCTGCTCACGTTCGCGGTCATCCCCTTCGCGGCGCCGCTGCCCACGCGGTGGGGCGTCGTCCCCATGGTCGTGGCCGATCTGCCCGTCGGCTTCCTGTATATCCTCGCGATCAGCTCATTGGGCGTGTACGGGATCGTGCTGGCGGGATGGTCGTCGAACAACAAGTACGCGCTGCTCGGCGGACTGCGGGCCTCGGCGCAGATGATCTCCTACGAGATCGCGCTCGGCATGAGCACCGTCGCCGTGCTGCTCCTCGCGGGCAACGTCACCCTCTCGCAGGTGATCGCGCAGCAGCAGCAGAGCCTGTGGTTCGTCCTGCCGCTCACGATCGCCTTCCTGATCTTCTTCATCAGCGCGTTCGCCGAGACCAACCGTCTGCCGTTCGATCTGCCCGAAGCCGAAGCCGAGTTGATCGCCGGTTACCACACCGAATACAGCGCGATGAAGTTCTCGATGTTCTACATCGCCGAATACTCGAACATGGTAACCGCGTCGGCGCTGATGGCGACGTTGTTCTTTGGCGGATGGGACATCCCGTTCACAAACTGGGATTCGACGGGCGATCCGAGCGTCCTGAAAACATTGGCCACACTTCTCGTCTTCGGTTTCAAGACCTTCGTCTTCCTCTTTACATACATCTGGGTTCGCTGGACCCTGCCGCGCTTCCGCTATGACCAGCTGATGGCGCTGGGCTGGAAAGTGTTGCTGCCACTCGCGCTGCTCTACATCACGGTGCTCGCCGTGGCGATCTGGTTCGTGCGCGTGCAGCTGGGATGGGACTACGGGACCCGCCTGGCGCTCCTGCTGTTCGGTCTCAACGTCGTGCTGCTCGTGCCACTCGTCTGGTGGCTCGATCGCGGCCGCCTCATCTCAGGCTCCATGCCGCAGGAGACGGCCTGATGCCGATCGGCGTGAAGGTGATGAAACGGCCGACGCAACAGACGTCCTACCTGCGCGCCACGCTCAAAGGCATGGCCCTCACGTTCAGCCATCTGCTGCGCCCCAAAGTGACGATGCAGTACCCGGAGGAGAAGTCGTCCAAGGACTGGACCTTGTCCTCGCGCTGGCGCGGGACGCATCGCATGCTCACCGACGAGCAGGGTCGAGCGAAGTGCGTGGCGTGCGGCCTGTGTCCCCAGATCTGTCCCGCGAACTGCATCAAGCTGGTGCCGGGCGAAGACGAAGAGGGCAACCGCTATCCGCTGATCTACGAGATCGACGAATTCCGCTGCGTGTTCTGCGGCTACTGCCAGGAAGTGTGTCCCGAGGAAGCCATCCACGTCGGCGTGCATTACGAGAACTCCGAGTACACGCGCGACCGCTTCGTCTACGATCTCGAGCGCCTGAGCGCACAGACGCATCCGGTGTCGACGCTGTGGGATCCGTCGGACCCGAAGGGCGAGTAGTGACTCTCACCGTCTTCTGGATCTTCGGCGTCATTGCGATGGGGAGCGCCCTGCTGTGCATCACGCGCCGGAATCCGGTGGTGTGCGCACTGTGGCTCGTGGTCACGCTGTTCGCCCTGGCCGCGATGTACGTGATGCTCGACGCCCAGTTCATCGCCGCGTTGCAGGTGCTCGTCTACGCGGGCGCGATCATGGTGCTGTTCCTGTTCGTGATCATGCTGCTGAACCTCGGGCGTCCCGGCCCCACCGACATCAAGGGACCGGTCGGCCTCCTGCTGGCGGCGGTCCTGGCAGGAACGTTGCTCTTCCAGCTGCGCGTGCTCGGTGGGGCACAAGCGCTCCCGCCCAGCGCCATCCAGCTGCCACCCGGCAGCCTCGCCGCCATACAGGCGCGCCAGGGGATCGTCGGCGCCGTCGCAGGCCCGCTGTTCGACACGTATCTCGTGCCGTTCGAGATCGCGAGCGTGCTGTTGCTCGCCGCGATCGTGGGCGCGGTCGTGCTCGCGAAACGGAAGCTGTAGATGCTGCTCAGCCCGGCGCTCGCGATCTCCGCGGTGCTCTTCACGCTCGGCGTCGCCGGCGTCCTGCTGCGCCGCAATGCGATCGTGATCTTCATGTGCGTCGAGCTGATGCTCAACGCCGTCAATCTGACGTTCGTCGCGCTCGCGCAGCCGCTGGGGATCGGCGGGCAGGTATTCGTGTTCTTCGTGATGGCGGTGGCCGCCGCCGAGGCCGCCGTGGGCCTCGCGATCATTCTCGCCGTCTATCGCCACAAGCAATCGGTCGGCCTGCAGAACATGAATCTGCTCAGGGACTGACGTGACTGGCACAGCCGTCGATCTCATTTGGCTCGCGCCGGCGTTAGCCCTCCTCGGCTTCGTGCTGAACGGCGCGCTGGCGCTCGCCCGCCCGGCACTAAAGACGGCGGTGTCGATCATCGGCGTCGGCGTGCTGCTCGGCGCGTTCGCGATCGGTATCGCGGTCTTCCGCTCATTTGTCGGCCTGCACACGGACGCGCCGGTCGTATTCCAGTACTGGTCCTGGATTCCGGTCGGCAGTCTCCAGGTCAATGTGGGCTTCCAGGTGGACCAGCTCTCGACGGTGATGTTGCTGGTCGTCACCGGCGTCGGCTCGCTGATCCACATTTTCAGCGTCGGCTACATGAAGGAAGATCCGGGGTACGCGCGCTACTTCGCGTACCTCAATCTGTTCGTGTTCTTCATGCTGCTGCTCGTCCTCGGCTCGAGCTTCCCGGTCATGTTCGTCGGCTGGGAGGGCGTCGGGCTGTGCAGCTATCTCTTGATCGGCTTCTGGTTCAGCGACAAGGTCAACGCGGATGCCGGCCGCAAGGCATTCATCATGAACCGGATCGGCGACTTTGGCTTCATGGTCGCGATGCTCATGATCTTCTGGTCCACCGGCTCGCTCGATTTCGGCACCGTGTTCGCGCACGCGCCTACGGCATTCGTCGCGGGCGGCGGCGCAATCACGGCGATCACCCTGTTCCTGTTCCTCGGATGCACCGGGAAGTCGGCGCAGATCCCGCTGTACACCTGGCTTCCTGATGCGATGGCTGGACCGACCCCGGTCTCCGCGCTGATCCATGCGGCGACCATGGTGACGGCCGGCGTCTATCTCGTCGCGCGCTGCAATCTGCTGTTCGCGATGGCCCCCGTGTCCGGAGCCGCCGTCGCCGGCGTCGGCGCGCTCACCGCCTTGTTCGCCGCGACGATCGCGCTGAAGCAATGGGACATCAAGCGCGTGCTCGCGTACTCCACGATCTCGCAGCTCGGCTACATGTTCGTCGCGGTCGGCACCGGGGGGGGCGCGATGAGCGCGGGAATTTTCCATCTCGCGACACACGCCTTCTTCAAGGCGCTGCTGTTCCTCGGATCGGGCAGTGTGATCTTCGCGATGCATCGCGCCTACCACGCGTCTCACTCGCACGAAGACGCCCAGGATATGCGCAACATGGGTGGACTCGCGCGCTCCATGCCGTGGACGACGACACTGATGTGGATCGCGACGCTGGCGATCGCCGGCGTCCCGCCGCTGTCGGGATTCTTTTCGAAAGATGAGATCCTCGCGGCGGCGTTCGCGCGCGGGACGACGCAGCCGGTATGGCTCGTCTTCTGGGGACTGGGACTCGCAACGGCGCTGCTGACCGCGTTCTACATGACGCGGCTGATGCTGTACACCTTCCACGGCCCTAATCGCACCGGGGAAGAGGAACGCCCGCACCTTTCCGAGGCGCCCTGGATCATGACCACGCCGCTGCTCGTGCTCGGATTGCTTTCACTAGGCGGCGGTCTGCTGAATGTGCCGGAGCTGTATCGCGGCAACGCCTGGCTGCATCACTGGCTCGAGCCGATCGGGCGGGCGAGTGCGGCGTTAATACCCGAGACGCATCTCGCGAGCAACACCGAATGGATCCTCGTCGGGATAGCCGTTGCGGCCGCCGCGATCGGAATCGTCGGCGCCTGGCGACTGCTGAACTTGGAGACCCTCGTCCCCGCACGCAGTGCGCCGCCGGAGCGCGGGTTCGCGCGCGTGTTGCGAAACAAGTGGTACGTAGATGAGATCTACGACGCACTGATCGTGCGACCCCTCGTGTGGCTGTCGCGTGAAGTCCTGTGGAAGCGGATCGATCAACAAGTGATTGACGGCGCGCTGGTCAATGGCGCGGCGCGCGGCACGCGCGCCGTCGGTTGGGCAAATCGTTGGCTGCAGACGGGGCAGGTGGGCATCTACGTCGCCGTGTTTCTCGTCGGTGTGCTGCTCCTCCTCTGGCGGGCCATGAGCTGATGTACGCGACCTGGGTGCTCACCGCGCTGCTCGCGTGGCCGCTCATCGCCGGCGCGATCGTCATGCTCGTTCCCAGCAGAATGGCGAAGTACGTGGCGCTGGTGGCCAGCCTGATCGAGTTTGCCATCTCCGTTCCGCTGTGGTGGACGTTCATTCCCGGCACCGGCATGCAGCTCGTCGCCGAACACGCCTGGATCACCGCGTGGGGCATTCGCTACACGGTGGGCGTGGACGGGATTTCGCTCTTTCTGGTGCTCCTCACCACGTTCCTGATGCCGCTCTCGATTCTCGGCAGCTGGAGCTACATCACCAAGCGCGAAAACGGCTTCTATGCGCTGCTGCTGGTGCTGACCACGGGCATGATCGGTGTGTTCGTCGCGCTCGACCTCTTCCTCTTCTACGTGATGTGGGAAGTGATGCTCATCCCGATGTATTTCATCATCGGGGTGTGGGGCGGCGACAACCGGCTGTATGCGGCGATCAAGTTCTTCATTTTTACGTTCTTCGGCTCGCTGCTCATGCTCGTGGCGATTCTCGTTCTCTACCTCCACGCGGGCCGCGAGACGGGCGTGTATTCATTCGGCTACATGCATCTGCTGAGTCATGTCGCCACGCTCGGCAGCATCGCATGGTGGCTGTTCGCGGCGTTCTTCCTCGCCTTCGCCATCAAGGTGCCGCTCTTCCCGCTGCACACCTGGCTTCCCGACGCGCACGTCGAAGCGCCGACGGCGGGCTCCGTGATCCTTGCGGGCATCCTGCTCAAGATGGGGACGTACGGCTTCCTGCGATTCGCGCTGCCATTCTTCCCGACGGTCGCACTCAATCAGAACGTGCAGCTCGTCATCGTCATCCTGTCGCTGATCGGGATCATCTATGGCGGCCTGGTGGCGATGGTGCAGCCCGACTTCAAAAAGCTGATCGCGTATTCGTCAGTCGCCCACCTCGGTTTCGTGATGCTCGGTATCTGGGCCCTGACGCTGCAGAGTGTGCAAGGTGCGCTGCTGATCATGATCAATCATGGAATCTCGACGGGCGCGCTGTTCTTCCTGGTCGGCATGATTTACGAGCGCCGGCACAGCCGGCTGATTGAAGCGTACGGCGGTATCGCGCGCGTCGTACCCCTGTTCGCCGCGATTCTCACGGTCGTCTCACTCTCCTCGATCGCGCTGCCCGGGACGAACGGCTTCGTGGGGGAATTCCTGGTGCTCCTGGGGGCGTTCCGTACCTATCCCGTCGCCGCTACCATCGCAACGACCGGAGTGATCGTCGCGGCCGCTTATCTCCTGACTGCGCTGCAACGCGTGATCTTCAATCCGCTCACCAGTCATGAGAACGAAAAACTGACCGATCTCACGCCACGCGAGCTGGCGGTGCTCGTGCCCCTGCTCGTGTGCATCCTCTGGGTCGGCATCTATCCAAAGCCATTCCTGCGGCGCATGGAGCCGTCAGCGCGCGCGTTGATTCAGCAAGTCCGCCCGGGCCTCGTGCAGGGCGACGCGCCGTGAAGCTCGATCCCTCGCTGTACGGCGATTTATTGGTCGCCTTGCTCCCCGAGCTCGTGCTCACGGGCTGGGCGCTCGTGTTGTTGCTCTTCGTCGCCTGGCGTCATCGCACTGCCCGCGATCTCCGCATCGCCGGCTGGCTCACACTCGTGGCGCTCGCTTCGACCGCCGTGGTGGTGTGGTGGCTGTGGTGGAACCACACCGAGATCGCGGGACTCGCGTCGATGGTTGCCGCTGACGATTTCCGCTGGGTCGCAGACTGGGTGTTCCTCGGCGCAGCCGGCTTGACCGTACTCATCTCGTTTACCTATCTCGAGCGCGAGCACCTGCTCGCGCCCGAATACTATGTGCTGCTCGTCTTCGCCACCCTCGGCATGATGATCATGGCGGCCGGCGCCGACCTGATGGTCATCTTCCTCGGTCTCGAGCTGATGTCCGTCGCGGTGTACGTGCTGGCTGGTTTCGACCGCCGGCGCGCTCGCTCGGCCGAAGCGGCACTGAAATACTTCCTGCTTGGTGCCTTTGCGTCCGGATTCTTGCTCTACGGTATCGCGCTCGTGTACGGCGCAACGGGAACGACGAATGTCGGGCTGATCGGCGTCCAGGTAGGCCTGAGTCAACGCAGCGTGATGCTGCTGGCCGGACTGGCGTTGCTGATCGTCGGCTTCGGATTCAAGGTCGCGGCCGTGCCGTTCCACATGTGGGCGCCGGACGTATACGACGGCGCACCGACGCCGGTCACGGCGTTCATGGCGACCGGCGTCAAAGCCGCTGCGTTCGCGGCGCTGCTCCGCGTGCTGCTGGAAGGATTCGCCGGCGTAGGCGTCTGGCACGACATCGTCTGGTGGCTGGCAGTGATCACGATGATCGGCGGCAATCTGTTCGCGCTGGGACAGCGCTCGCTCAAGCGGATGCTCGCCTACTCGTCCGTCGCGCACGCGGGGTATCTGCTGGTCGCCGTGGCCGCGGGTGGCACCACAGGAACCAGCGCGTTTCTCGTGTACATCGTCGCGTACACGCTGATGTCCGTGGGCGCGTTCGCGCTGCTCGCCGCCAAAGGACGCGGCGGCGAGAGTGACGTCCTGATCGATGATCTTGCCGGATTGAGCGCACGCCGGCCCTGGCTCGCGTTCGCACTCGCGGTCTGCATGCTGTCCCTGCTCGGCTTTCCCGGCACCGCGGGCTTCATCGGCAAATGGTACATCCTGATCGCCGCGACGAACGCCGGGCAAAACGTTCTCGCCGCCATTCTCGTCCTCACCAGCGTGGTGTCGGCGGGGTACTATCTTCCCGTCATCATGGCGATGTACATGAAGCCGGAGCCCAGCGAGTCGGCGCACGTCGACGTGCGGCTGGGCAGATGGGGCGGCGCCGCGGTCGCGGTCGTAGTCTCCGCGATTCTGCTGTTCGGCGTCTGGCCGAACCGGCTGTTCGATCTCGCGCGCAGCGCGGGTGACAGCGTCCAACCCTCACCGGCCGCGACCCCGACGCGCTGATGGCAACTGCCGTGAAGCTTCCCGCGACGATCTTCCGCCAATACGACATTCGCGGACTTGTCGACACCGAGCTCACGCCGGCCGCGGCGCGAGCGGTGGGCCAGGCGTACGCGACGTTCGCCTGGGATCGCCTGCGGAACGGCAAGCCGCCTCGGGTCGCCGTGGGACGCGACAATCGGCCGTCAGGCGGTGCGCTCGCCAAAGGCATACGCGAAGGAATCGCCGCGGCGGGTGGGGTGGCGATTGACATCGGCGAGCTGCCCACGCCGGCGCTCTACTTCGCGACCAAAACGCTCGATGTCGACGGCGGCATCCAGGTCACGGGCTCCCACAATCCGCCCGAGTTCAACGGCTTCAAAATGGTGCTCGCCCACGACGCGGTGTTCGGGGACGACATCCAGCGACTGCATGAAATGATCGATGGGGGCAAGCTGGCGTCGAAACCGGGCGGGAGCATGCAGACGCATGCGAACCTGCTCGCCGCGTACCGGGAGGCGATCGTGAAGCGGAACGCTCCGCTCGCGAGACGCTTCAAGGTCGTCGTCGATTGCGGCAATGGCGTCACCAGTCTGATCGCGATCGAGACGCTGCGGCAGCTTGGCGCCGACGTCGTTCCGCTGTTCGCCGAGTCCGACGGGACGTTTCCGCATCACCATCCCGATCCGACCGTGCTCGAAAACCTCCACGACCTCCAGACCGCCGTCAAACTGGAGAAGGCCGAGCTCGGCATCGCCTTCGACGGCGATGGCGACCGTATCGGCGCCGTGGACGAGCGAGGAGAGCCGGTGCTCGGCGATCAGCTGCTCGTACTGTTCGGCCGAGATCTCGTGCGTCGCATGGGGAAGGGGAAGCCCGTCATCTTCGACGTGAAGTGCTCCGAGGTGCTGCCCCAGATGCTCAAGAAGGCGGGGCTCGAACCGGTGATGTGGAAGACCGGTCACTCCTTCATCAAACAGAAGATGAAAGAGATCGGCGCACCGCTCGCGGGTGAAATGAGCGGCCACATGTTCTTCGGCGGCGACTGGTACGGATTCGACGACGCCCTCTTCGCCGCTGCGCGGCTGCTCGCCTATGTCGCGCGCGAGGGCGGCCCACTGTCCAAGCTCCTGGCCGATTTGCCGAAGACGTACGCCACGCCCGAGTTGCGCGTTGACTGCCCGGACGAGAAGAAGTTCGACGTCGTCAAGCGCGCCGCCGAGTATTTCGCCGCGAAGTATCCGGTCTTTACGCTCGACGGCGTGCGCATCACCTTCCCGGAAGGATGGGGGCTGCTGCGTGCCTCGAATACGCAGCCGGTGCTCGTCATGCGCTTCGAGGCGACGAGTCAAAAAGCGCTCGCCGTGTACCGCGCGGAGGTCGAAGGCTGGCTGACAGCCCACACGGCGTGACTGTGTGAGACGCTCGGGGGGGGGGCGTCGCCGGCTGTACCTGATCGGCGCCGTGTTGCTCGTCGTGGCGCTGGTCGGCGGCCGCTGGCTGGCGGTAGAAACGGCAGAGCGCGCCTGGGACCGGACATTCGCCGGCGGCACGGCGCTCATCGAAGCCCGCACGCTCGGCCGCATGCTGCAGGGATTGGTTCTCGTCTTTGCCGTCGCCTGGCTCACCGGAAACTTGCTGATCGTCTACCGCGCCATCGGCTCGGTCCAGATGCCGCGGCGCCTCGGCGATCTCGAAATCGTCGAGGCCGTCCCGCAACGCGTGCTTTTCTGGATCACCGTGCTCGTGGGCGTGGCGCTGGGCGTCGTGTTCTCGCTTGGCACGGGCGATTGGTGGCGCTATGCCGTGCTCGCGGCAGCGCCTCCGCAGTTCGGTGTGGCGGATCAGTCAGTGCTTCGTCCACCGCTGCCCCATGATCCGGGCTACTACATCGGCGTGATTCCATGGCTGGCCGCACTGCAGCATCGCGCCCTCGTCCTGGCTGTCGGCGCGGTCGGCATCGTCGCGCTCCTCTACGCCGTCATCGGCTCGCTGCGCATCCGGCGCGGACGTGTGCGGGCCAGCGACTACGCGCGGGCACATTGGGGCGTGCTGCTGGCGGTGCTGGCGCTCGTCATCGGGTGGGGCGCGGTGCTCGATCCGTCCGAAGTCGTCGCCGGGTTGCACGGCGTCGTCGATCAAGCGGCGCTCAGCGTCCGTATTCCGGGCGCCGACGCGGTCGCGACGGTCGCCTTCGCTACGGCGGTGATCTCGTTGGTGTGGGCCTGGCGAGACCGTCCCAATCTGATCGTGGCGGGATGGGCGGCCCTGCTGCTCGCGGTCACGATCGGGTATTTCGTGATTCCCGGCGTCGTGCGTACCTCGGGTGGACCTGATAGCGTGGCGCTGACGCAGCGGCGCGCGCAGCTCGAGGCTGTGGCGTTCGGACTCACGAGGCTCGACGATCGACCTCCACCCGCATTCGCATCGGCTGAGGCCGCGGTGCGCGCGCTGCCGGTCTGGGACCGCACGGATGTCGTACTCGCGGTCGGCGCGCCGCCGACGGCGGTCGCGCTCCACGCGCAGACAGCCGGGGGAACGCCCACGTGGCTCGTTGCTCCCACGGCTACACCGGCGACGATCCGCGAGGCGCTCGAGACCGACACAGGCCTCGTCCTCCGCCCCTGGCCGGGAGCGACACCGGACTCGACGCTGCTCTTCGCACCGGCCATGCAAGGGCATCTCATTGCGTCGACGGACAGCATTCGCTCGGTCACGGTGAGTGGTGTCCCAATCACGGGACCGTGGCGCCGCTTCGCGATCGCCTGGACCATCCAGGCGTGGAGCCTGTTGCGCTCCGACTCGAATGCGCGGGTGCTGCTCTGGCGTCGAGATGTGACCGACCGCCTCGAACGGCTCGCGCCCTTCGCTCAGTTCGGAACTCCGACGCCCACGATTCGCAATGGCAAGCTGTGGTGGGTGAGCTGGGGCTATGTGACACACGAAGCATTTCCGTTGGCGCGCCCGATTCCGTGGCGCGACGGCCAGGTCCGCTATCTGCGCGCCGGTTTGGTCGGCGCGGTGCGCGCCGGAACCGGCGAGACGCACTTGTGGCTCGCGCCCGGCTACGACTCCCTGACAGCCACGTGGGCGCGGCGCTTCGAGCCGCTCGTCGAACCGGCGAACAGGCTTCCCGCAGACGTACGCGAGCAACTCCCATATCCGATCGAGCAGTTCAAGACCGCGGTCGCACAGTTGCTGCGGACGAGCGCGGACTCGACGGCTGCGAGCGTGGGCGCTGAGGCCGGAGATTCAATTGCCGGTTGGTCGCTGCGCCCGCGTGAGCCATTCGAGCTCGTGACTCCCGACGGCGCGCTGTGGACGGGGATCGGCTTCGAATCGGGCACGCTGAAACCCAAGCGGTTCGTCGGACTGTGCGCCGGTGCCGTAACCCCACGCGGCGTGGTACTGCACCTCTGGCGACCGGCAGCCGCAGACCCCGAGCGTCTACCAGGCGAGCTGGTCGGTTCGTCGCAGCAGCGGCCCGGGGAGCTGCGCATTTGGCCCGCGGATGGATCGATCATCACGGTTCAAGCGCAGATGCTCGATCCGATCGGCGCGCATCCAGCGCCGCCGCCGCGCGTCGCGGAGGTCCACGTGTCGTTCGATGGTCGCATCGGTCGCGGCCTCACCGCGCGGGCGGCGTTACACGGAGGCGAGCAGGTGGTCACCGACACCAGCATGGCGGCGCGGTGGGAGCGCGTGCGTCGCCTGGCGGTGCAGGCCGATTCCGCACTGACCGCGGGGGATCTCGAGCTGTTTGGCCGGCTGTGGCGGGCACTCATGATCGAGCTTGCTCCGCTCCAGCGGCGCCGCTAGGTTGCGCCGCGCGTGCCCCCCCCGCCCCCCCCGGCTCCCGGAACCATCGTTATCGCCCTTGGAGGGAATGCGGTCGCCCCTCCGGGCGAGCGGCCGACGATCAGCAACCAATTCCGCCACACCCGTGCGAGCCTCGTGCCGATCGTCGATCTCGCCGCAGCCGGCTGGAACATCGTGCTGGTGCACGGCAATGGCCCGCAGGTTGGTGACGAGCTCGCGCGCAACGAGATCGCCGGTGACCAGGTCGAGCCGCTGCCGCTCGGCGTGCTCGTGGCGGGAACGGCGGGGTGGATGGGCTACATGATCCAGCAGTCGCTCCAGAACGCGCTGGCACGCGCTGGCGTGCAACGCTCGGTCGTCACCCTCATCACCCAGACCCTCTGCGATGCCGACGATCCCAATTTGCGCACGCCATCGAAGCCGATCGGGCACGTGCTTGATGCCGCACGCCAGGCGCGCCTCGCCGCCAGGGGAATTGCGATGAAAGACGGACGCCGGCTCGCACCGAGCCCCAGGCCTATCGGAATCGTCGAACGGGAGATGGTGCGCGACCTGGCGCGGACGGGCCATATCGTGATCGCGGGCGGAGGCGGCGGGCCTCCGGTATATCGCGATCCGAAGCTGGGGCTCGAAGGCATCGATGCCGTGGCCGATAAGGACCGCGTGGCAGCGATTCTCGGACGCGAAATCGAGGCGCAGGTGCTCTTGATTCTCACGAATGTAGACGCCGTGTACCGTGGCTTCGGGACGCCGCGGCAGGAAGCGATCCGACGCCTGACGCTCGCTCAGGCCGATCACCTCCTTGCCGGCAAGGAGCTGGGCACCGGCAACATGCGGCCGAAAGTCGAAGCGGCGGCGGATTTCGTTCGGACCGGCGGCGAGCGCGCGATCATTGCCGAGCTCGCGCAGGGTCTCGCCGCCCTTCAGGGTCAGGCCGGGACGACGCTCACGACGGAGCACACGTGAACCTGCACGAGTATCAGGCGCGCGAGATTCTGCGGCGCCACGGCATTCCCGTCCCGCCGGGCGAAGTAGCGACGACGCCGGCCGAGGCGCGTGCCATCGCCGATCGATTGGGCGGGAAGGTGGTCGTGAAGGCGCAGGTACACGCCGGAGGCCGGGGCAAGGCCGGGGGTGTGAAACTCGCGAGGACCGCGGCCGAAGCGGAAGCACATGCGAAAGCGATCCTCGGCATGACGATCAAGGGCCTCACCGTTCACAAGGTGCTGATCGCCCCCGCCGCTGAGATCGCCAGTGAGAGTTACGTCGGCATCATCGTGGATCGCGCGTCGCAACGACCCGTCTTGATGGTAAGCCCGGCCGGCGGCATCGACATCGAAGAAGTCGCCGCGAAGACGCCGGAAAAGATTCATCGGCTGGCGATTGATCCGAGATATGGGCTGCTCCCGCATCAGGCGCTCACGCTCGGCTTCACACTCTATACCGACGTGAAGCAGGCGCGGGCCGCAGCGGACATCATGCAGAAGCTGTATGTCGCGGTCTACGCGGTCGGCGCGTCGCTCGCGGAGATCAATCCCCTCGTCACCACTCCCGACGGCAGTGTGCAGGCGCTCGATGCCAAGATCGCGATCGACGACAACGAGCTGGAACGACGCCCCGACATCGCGGCGCTGCGCGATCCAACCGCCGAAGCGCCGGAGGAAGTCGCCGCGCGCGAGGCCGGTTTGACGTTCATCAAGCTCGACGGCACCGTCGGCTGCTGCGTCAACGGGGCCGGTCTGGCGATGGCCACGATGGATCTCGTGAAGTACTACGGCGGCGAGCCCGCGAACTTTCTCGACATCGGCGGTAGCTCGAACCCGCAGAAAGTGGTGAGCGCGTTGCGGATTATCACGTCCGACCCGAGAGTCAGAGTCATCCTCTTCAACATCTTCGGTGGCATCACGCGCACGGACGACGTCGCCAATGGGATTGTGCAAGCCACGCGGGAATCCTCGCTCAAGGTCCCCATGGTGCTTCGACTCACCGGCACCAATCAAGAGCTCGCCGTCGAGATCTTGACCAAAGCGGGCTTTCAGGCATTGACCGACATGGATGAAGCGGTGAAACAGGCAGTCGCATTGGCCAAGGGAAAAGCCGCGTGAGCATTTTCATCGATCAGTCCACTCGGCTCCTGGTCCAGGGCATCACGGGACGCGATGGATCGTTCCACGCAAAGCAGATGATGGCGTATGGCACGACGGTCGTCGCGGGTGTGACGCCAGGAAAAGGCGGCCAGAGGTTCGAGGACAGTGTGCCGGTGTTCAACACCGTTGCCGACGCGGTACGCGAGACGCGCGCGAATACGGCCGTGATCTACGTTCCGGCTGCGGTGGCTGCCTCCGCGATCTTCGAAGCCGCCGATGCCGGTCTGGAACTGATCGTCTGTATCACCGAAGGCATCCCTGTCCTCGACATGACGCGCGTCCTGCCGTTTGTCCACGAGCGCGGGGCCCGGCTCATCGGACCGAACTGTCCCGGCCTTATCTCGCCTGGAAAAAGCAAAGTGGGAATCATTCCCGGCAACATTTGTGAGCCGGGCAAGATCGGCGTCGTGTCCCGCAGCGGCACGTTGACGTACGAAATCATCCACCAGCTCTCAACGCACGGGATGGGGCAGTCGACCTGCGTCGGTATCGGCGGCGATCCGCTCATCGGCACGAACTTCGTCCACTGTCTGACCGCGTTCGAAGCTGATCCAGACACGGCGGCCATGGTGATGATCGGTGAGATTGGCGGCACGGATGAGCAACAGGCTGCGGACTTCGTGCGGCGCAATGTGTCGAAGCCGGTCGTCGGGTTTATTGCGGGGCAGACCGCGCCGCCTGGTCGCCGTATGGGACACGCCGGCGCCATCATTTCAGGCTCGTCAGGTACTGCGGCGGAAAAGATGCAGGCGCTCGAAAAGGCCGGCATCGGCGTGATGAAGCGTCCCGCCGACGTGGTTCCCCTCCTCAAGTCTGCCAGGATCTAAGGAACAATGCGCACCTTGGCCATCATCAAACCGGACGCGGTCGCTGCCCGCCACGTCGGCAAGATCATCGCCCATCTCGAGGCTGAAGGCTTCCACATCGTCGACGCCCAGATGGTCCGGCTGACCCAGGATCGGGCGGAGGCCTTCTACGAAGTCCATCGTGAACGTCCGTTCTTCCGGCCGCTCGTCACGTTCATGACGTCCGGACCGGCGCTGGCGCTCGCGCTGGAACGGGACAACGCCGTCAGCCATCTGCGGGACGTCATCGGCGCAACCGATCCCGCACAGGCCAAGCCGGGGACGATCCGTCGCTTGTATGCGCAATCGAAGGAGCGCAACGCGATACACGCTTCCGATTCGCCCGAGAACGCAACACGGGAAGTCGCGTTTTTCTTCCCTTTGTATGGACCGCCGTGATGCCGTTGACGCAAGTGCCACAACGGTTTAGGTTCGCTGACCATGTTGCGTGTCGATCTCCGTGAGCTGGCCCAAGGTCCCGTCGAAACGAGCGGCGAGCTGGCGCAGGACGATCCCGCGATCGAGGGGACGGACCTCCCGCTGAGCGAACCGGTGCGGGTGGCGGGGCGTTTGCAGGCGATCGGGGACGGGCGTTTCTATTGGCACGGCACGGCGCGGACCGTGGCCACGGGCGAATGCCGGCGTTGCCTCACCCCCGCGGATACACCAGTGAACCTGGAGATCGGCGCGCTCTTCACCCAGGACCCCGAAGCCCTCGAGGATCCTGACTCCTATCGCGTAGCTCCGGACGCGACGGAGATCGACGTCATACCCGCTGTCCGTGAAGAGCTATTGCTCGCGGCTCCGCGGTACGTCTTGTGCCGTGAGGACTGTAAGGGATTGTGCCCGCAATGTGGTCAGGATCTCAACGCCGGGCCATGTGGATGTGCGCCCGCCCAAGATCCGCGCTGGCAGCCGCTTAAATCATTGAAGGACAAACTCAGCTCTTAACCCAAGGACCGGTGGAATGGCGGTACCCAAGCGCAGGACCTCGAAGCGCAAGAAGCGCGCGCGCCGCACACACTACAAAGCGGTCCGCCCGACCCTCCAGGCGTGCCCGCGTTGTGGCGATATGAAACAACCGCATCGCGTCTGCCCGACGTGCGGCTATTACAACGGCGTGCAGCGGGTGACCGTCGAGGACTGATGATCCGCATCGCATTGGATGCGATGGGTAGTGACAACGCCCCGCAGGTCGAGGTGGAGGGGACGGCAGAGGCGCTCCGAGAGCTCTCGCCCGACTTCCACGTGCAGCTCGTGGGGCGGACGGCCGACATCGAGGCGGCGTTGGGCAGGGTTTCCGCCGTCGACCGCAGCCGGATCGAGATCGTCGAGGCGCCCGAGGTCGTCGGCATGGGGGACAAGCCCCTCGCGGCGGTCCGCGGAAAGCCGCGTTCCTCGATCGCCGTGGGTCTTGGTCTTCAGAAAAAACACAAGAGCGACGCCTTCATCTCCGCCGGCAACACCGGCGCGGTGATGGCCGCAAGCACCCTGTTACTCCGACTCCATCCCGGCGTTCAGCGGGCAGCCATCGGCGCGCTGTTTCCCAGCGCGGGCCAGCCCGTTCTCGTGGTCGACTCGGGCGCGAACGTCGACTGTGATGCCCGCGAGCTGGTGGGCTTTGCTCATCTCGGCTCCGTGTACGCGCGCGATGTGTTGGGCCGGCCGAGTCCTGCGGTCGGCCTTTTGAACATCGGTGAGGAAGATGAGAAGGGGAACGCGGTCGTCAAAGAGGCGCATCAGCTTCTCAAGCAGGCGGCGGGAATCCGATACATCGGCAATATCGAGGGCCGAGACATCCCCGTGGGCGAAGCGCGGGGCCAGCCGCTCGATGTCGTCGCGTGTGACGGATTCGTCGGCAACGTCGTGCTCAAGTTCTATGAATCGGCGGGGCGCGTGTTCGTGTCGTTGATCAAGCGCGAGGCGCCCGACGTGCTGGAGCGCCCCGAGATGGGCAACGTCCTCATGGTGCTCGATTACGCGACTTACGGCGGCGCGCCGCTGCTCGGCGTGCAGGGCGTTGTCATCGTCTGTCACGGTGCGTCGCCCGCGAAGGCCATCAAGAACGCCATTCGCGTGGCGGTCCAATCCGTTCGCAGCCATCTCTCCGAGGACATCGCCGCCGAGTTCGCGGAAGGGAAGGTGCCCGCGTGAAACGGCCCTTTGCCGAGCTCTGGGGCACGGGCAGCTATGCGCCCGCCCGCGTGATGACGAACGACGAGTTCTCGAAATTCCTGGACACGTCGGATCAATGGATTCAGGAGCGCACCGGCATCCGCGAGCGCCGCGTCTCGAGCAAAGAAGAAACCAACGCCTGCATGGGAAAGGCGGCGGCGCTGCAGGTGCTGAACGAAACCGGTCTCACCCCACTCGACATCGATGCCATCGTCTACGCGACCGCGTCGCCCGACCGCTTGCTGCCTTCGCAGGCCTGCGATCTCCAGGCGATCCTCGGCGCCAAGAACGCGGCCGCCTTCGACGTCGGCGCCGCCTGCTCGGGTTTCATCTACGCATTGAGCACGGCCGAGGGAATGATCGCGGCGGATCAGGCCGAGCACGTGTTGGTGATCGCCGCCGAAAAGCTCACGAGCATCATGGATTGGAGCGATCGCACGACGGCGGTCCTGTTCGGGGACGGCGCCGGGGCCACGATTGTGCGCAAGAGCACGAACGGCCGCGGCATTCTCTCCGGCTATCTGAAGACGGACGGCACGCTCGCCGAGCTGCTCTACCGGCCTGGCGGCGGTGCGACGCATCCGCCCAGTGAAGAGCTGCTCAAAGATCACAGCTACTACATCAAGATGGCGGGCCGCGAGGTCTTCAAGGCCGCCGTGCTGTCGATGGCGGATGCCTGCGACCACGCGCTCCAGCGTGCCGGCCTCGACGCCGGTGCCATTGATCTCCTCATTCCGCATCAGGCGAACATCCGCATCATCGAGGCCACCGCAAAGCACGCCGGCGTCCCGATGGACAAGGTCTACGTCAACGTCGATCGCTTCGGCAACACCTCCGCGGCGTCTATCGCGATCGCGCTCGACGAGGCCGTCAAGACCGGCCGGTTGAAACCCGGCATGGTCGTGATGCTGTGCGCGTTTGGTGCCGGCTTCACGTGGGGCAGCCTGGTCGTGCGGTGGTAAGCACGATCTGGCTTTGCCCGGGGCAAGGCGCGCAAAAAGTCGGCATGGGAAAAGATCTCGCGGAACGGTTTCCAGACGCACGCGCCGTCTTCGACGCGATCGACACCGCGCTCGGCGTCGGACTGTCCCGGATCATGTTCGCGGGCCCCGAAGAGGACCTCATCGCGACGCAGAACGCACAACCGGCGATTCTCGCGCACAGCGCCGCCGTCTTTACGATCGTGCGCACCAAACTCGGGGCGGGGGGGGCCCCGGTGACCGCAGCCGGACATTCGCTCGGTGAGTACTCGGCATACGTGACGGCCGGCGCGCTGGACGCGGCGGCGGCGGCGAAGCTTGTGCGCCGGCGCGGCGAGTTGATGCAGAAGGCGGGCGAAGAGCGACCCGGCACGATGGCGGCCGTCCTCGGGCTTCCGACGAAAGAGGTCGAGGCGGCATGTGAGGAGGCGTCGCAGCAGGCCAGCATCGCAGTCGCCGCCAACATCAACGCTCCCGATCAGACGGTGATCTCCGGCGACCCCGATGCCGTGACGCGCGCCGGTGAGGCGTGCAAGAAGCGTGGCGCGAAGCGCGTCATTCCGTTGAAAGTGAGCGGGGCGTTTCACTCGCCGTTGATGGGCCCAGCGAAGAATCACCTGCAGCTCGCGCTCGAGCGCACCGAATTCTCCGATCCGGCGTTTCCCGTGATCGCCAACGCGACGGCCGAGGCGGTGAAGGACGCCGGCCGCGCACGGCGACTGCTTGCAGACCAACTCACCGCAGCGGTGCGCTGGGTGGAATGCATGCAGCACGCGGCGCGCATCGGGGACGAAGGGGGAGGCGGGGGGGGCGCGCGGTTCATCGAAATCGGTCCCGGGCAGGTGTTGGCGGGCCTCTTGAAGCGAATCGTACCCGAAGCGAACGTGGTTAGCCTGGGGACGGCGGATGAGGTAACCAAGTTCATGGAAGCCGCATGACCACAGCTCGACGGGCGGAAATAGACCCCGCGGTCCAGAGCGGGAATCGCATGCAGCTTGATCTGACAGGGAAGGTCGCTCTCGTCACGGGGGGGACGCGCGGCATCGGCCACGATATCTGCCGCGCCTTCGTCGACGCGGGTGCCAAAGTCGCGCTCTGCTCCCGCGATGGCGCGGCGGCGGAGCAGGCAGCGAGCGGTTTCGGCGAGGGCACGCGCGGCTACGCGTGCGACGTCGGCGTGAGCAACCAGGTGGAAGCGTTCGCAAAGACGGTGGAGAAGGACTTCGGGCAGATCGATGTCCTGGTCAACAATGCGGGCTTCACCAAAGACAATCTGTTGTTTCTGCTGACGGAAGCGGATTGGGACTCGGTCGTGGATACGAACCTGAAGGGCACGTTTCTGATGACCAAGTACGCGGCGCGTGGCATGATCAAGCGGCGCTGGGGTCGCGTCATCAACATCACGAGCGTGGTGGGGCTGAACGGCAACAAAGGACAATCGAACTACTCCGCGTCCAAGGCCGGGATCATCGGCTTCACCAAATCCGTGGCCAAGGAGTTAGCTTCGCGCAACGTGCTGGTGAACGCCGTCGCGCCCGGCTACATCGAGACGGAGCTGACGCGGAACATCTCCGAGGAAGGCAAGAAGTACTTCCAGGACAATATTCCGCTGGGACGGTTTGGGCATGGCGCCGACATCGCAGCCGCGGTCCTCTTTCTCGCCTCGGACTTAGCCAGCTACATTACGGGTCAGGTTTTGGTCGTCGATGGCGGAATGGTGATGTGAGTCACTTTACCTTCCTTGAGGGTTACCCATGGCAATGGACATGAAGCAGCTCGAAGAGAAGGTCAAAGACATCATCGTCGAGGAGCTGGGCGTCGAGCGCGATAAGCTCACCAATGACGCCAGCTTCATGGAAGACCTGGGGGCGGACAGCCTCGACACGGTCGAGCTCGTCATGGCCTTCGAGAAGGAATTCGACATCGACATCCCGGACGAAGAGGCGGAGAAGCTCCGCACCGTCGGCGCCGCGATGACGTACCTGCACGACAAGATGGGGAAAGGAAAATAGTGGCACGGCGGGTGGCGGTTACGGGGATGGGGCTCGTGACGCCGGTGGGAAACGACGTCACGAGCACCTGGGCCGCACTCGTCGCGGGACAGTCGGGCGCAGGTCCCATTACCCGTTTCGATTCCGCCCAGCTGCCGGTGCATTTCGCCTGTGAGGTGAAGGGCTACGAGCCGGGCCTGTACATGGATAAGAAGGAGGTCCGCCGCTACGACCTCTTTTCCCAGTTCGCGATGGGCGCCGCCGTTCAGGCGGTGCGGGACGCGTGCCTGGAAAAGAGTCCGCTCGATCCCAAGCGCATCGGCGTGATCATCGGGACGGGCACCGGCGGCATCGCGACGTTCGAAGAGAACATGCGCACCTACATGGAAAAGGGACCCGGACGCGTGTCGCCGTTCTTCGTCCCGATGTTCATGGCCAACGTGGCATCCGCCATCGTCTCGATGCGCTTCGGCTTCCAGGGTCCCAACTACTGCACGGTATCGGCGTGCGCCTCATCGGCACACGCACTGGGCGACGCCTTCGAGCTAATCCGCGACAACAAGGCCGACGTCATGGTGGCCGGCGGGTCCGAGGCGGCCATCACGCCCCTCTCGATTGCCAGCTTCGCGAACATGAAGGCGCTGTCCGAGCGCAACGACGATCCCAAGACCGCGAGCCGGCCGTTCGACAAGGACCGCGACGGCTTCGTGATGGGCGACGGCGCCGCCGTCGTGATTCTCGAGGAATGGGAGCGGGCGGAGGCGCGCGGCGCGAAAATCGTTGCCGAGCTGGTCGGGTACGGGGCAACCGCCGACGCGTACCACATCACCGCGCCGGCGCCCGACGGATCCGGAGCGCAGGAGGCGATGCGTCTGGCCATGAAGAGCGGGGGCATCCGGCCGGACGAGGTCGGCTACATCAATGCACACGGCACCTCGACGCCGCACGGCGACGCCGCCGAGACGGCGGCCGTGAAGGCGGTCTTCGGTGAGCAGGCGCGCAAGCTCATCTTCGGCTCGACGAAATCGATGACCGGCCATCTGCTGGGCGCCGCCGGCGCGTTCGAGTTCGCGATCTGCGCGCTGGCGCTGAAGAACGGCGTCATCCCGCCGACGATCAATCAGTTCAATCCCGATCCCGCCTGCGATCTGGACTCGGCGGCGAACCATGCGGTCGAGCGGCAGATCGACGTCGCGTTGTCCAATTCGTTCGGGTTTGGCGGCCACAACGTGACGCTCGCGGTGCGGAGAGTCGTGTGACCCGCGGACGATCAGATCCGCAACTCGTCCCCATTGCCGTGAAAGTGGAACGCGGCGAGCGGCTCACGCGCGAGGATGGCCTCGCGCTTTTTGCATCCGCCGACTTGTTGACCGTCGGTCGCCTGGCGGACCTCGCGAACCGTCGCAAGAACGCCGAGCGCGTCTATTTCGCCGCCAATCAGCATATCAATCCGACGAACGTCTGCGTCCTACGCAACACCTGCGTGTTCTGCTCCTTTGCGCGCATGCCGAAAGAAGACGGCGCCTACACGCGCAGCCTCGAGGAGGTTTTCGCGGAGGCGGACGCCGCGGGCGACAACCCGACGCGCGAATTCCACATCGTCGGTGGTCTGCATCCCAAGCTCGCGCTGTCGTATTACCTCGACATGTTCCGCGGCCTGAAGCAGCGCCATCCCAACGTCATGATCAAGGCGCTGACGGCAGTCGAGGTGGCGCATCTCGCGAGAATCGAGGGCATGACGACTCGTGAGGTGTTACATGCCATGAAAGATGCTGGGGTGAGCACGCTCCCGGGGGGCGGGGCCGAAGTCTTCTCACCGGCGGCGCGCGCGACCATCGCCGACCGCAAGCTGAGCGGCGACGAGTGGCTCGCCGTCCATCGGGAAGCCCATGGTCTTGGCATGCCGTCGAACTGCACGATGCTCTACGGGCACGTCGAAACGCTCGAGGACCGCGTCGATCACCTGCTCGCGCTCCGTGCGCTGCAGGACGAGACCGGCGGTTTCCTGACCTACATCCCGCTCGCCTACCATCCTGACCACAACGAACTGGGCGAGACACTCGGCCGCACGGGGACCGCCACGACCGGATTCGACGACCTCAAGAACATCGCCGTCGGCCGGCTGCTGCTCGACAACATTCCGCACGTGAAGACGCACTGGCCGATGGTGACGCCCTTTATTTCCCAGGTGGCGCTGACCTTTGGGTGTGACGACCTCGAGGGAACGGTCGTGTTCGAGCGCGTCTATCACGAAGCCGGCGCGCCAACGCCGATGTGGCTCTCGTACGACGAGATCGTCACGCTGATCCGCGGGGCGGGGAAGGAGCCGGTCGAGCGCGATTCGCTGTATCAGACGGTGCGGACGTTCGAGGGATACGAGCCCAAGCCACAGGCTGCGCTGGTACGACCCGAGGGCCCGGCACCGCAGGGAGCGCTCTTCACAATCGCCCATCGTCCGCGCGCTGCAGCCCGGCCGAAAGCGCCGGTGGCGACGGTCGTGGATGGGGCCGAATGAGAATCGGCCGTATCGGCTACATCAACTGCGCGCCGGTGTACGGCGCGATCGACCGGGGAGTCGTGGCGCTTCCCCAGGGCACCGAGCTCATCACCGGGACACCGGCCGAACTGAACGACCTGCTGGTGGCCGGCGAGCTCGACGTCAGCGTCATCAGCGCGATCGAATACGCCCGGCACGCCAAGGAATTGGTGCTCCTCCCCGAGCTCGCAATTTCCTGCGACGGTCCCGTGCGCAGCGTGGCGCTGTTCAGCAAACGGCCGGTTGCACACCTGGACGCGCAGACGATTCTACTCAGCGCGGCTTCACGGACCTCAGTGGCGTTGCTCGAGCTGCTGTGCCGAGACGTTTGGAAGATCACGCCGAAGTTCGCGGAGGCGCGAGCGGAAGCGCAGGACCTCGATGCGCTCGCGGCGCTCCCGCACGAAGCCGTCCTGGTGATCGGCGACGCGGCGCTGTCGCTCGCCGCTCGCCGTACCTATGCGCATCGTTACGATCTCGGCGACGAATGGAAGCGGTGGAGCGGGCTGCCCTTTGTCTTCGCGGTCTGGGCCGCTCGTCGCTCGGCTGCCTCTGCTTCTGTTTCCTTAGCCCATAAGGCACTGCTCGCGTCGCGCGCCTGGGGTCTCGCGCACCTCGATGACCTCGCTGCCGATGCGTCGCGCGTAACCGGCGTCGCCGTCGCGGCATGCCGCGAGTACCTCGGCGAACTCGACTACGCCCTTACGTACAAGCATCTCGCCGGTCTGACGGACTTCTTCCGCCGGCTGGCGGCACACGGCATCGTGCCGGACGGGTCGCTTCAGTTCGTGCAGGTGGCGTGATGGTCGACCGCACGACGTCCGAGTTTCGATCCTACCTCGAGCTGTACGAGAAGGCGTCGCTGCACGAGCTCGGCCGTCTCGCCGACGACGCGCGCTGGAAGCTCCATCCGGAAAACGTCGTCACATACATCATCGATCGCAACATCAACTATACCAACGTCTGCGTCGCGGACTGCAAATTCTGCGCATTCTATCGGCGGCCGAAACACCCCGAGGGGTACCTGCTGTCGTACGAAGCAATCGGCCGCAAGATCGACGAGCTGAAATCGATCGGCGGCGTGCAGATTCTCATGCAGGGCGGTCATAACCCCTACATCCCGTTCGAGTGGTATCTCGATCTGCTCCGCTACATCAAGCGGCACCACCCGATTCACATCCACGGTTTCTCGCCGTCGGAAGTCGATTTCTTCGCGGGCCGCTTCGGCATGACGATCGAGGAAGTCATCAAGGCGTTGATGGCGGCGGGACTCGACTCGATCCCCGGCGGCGGTGGCGAGATCCTGGTGCAGAGCGTCCGCGATCAGGTCGCCCGCAAGAAAGCAGGAGCCGATCGCTGGCTCGAGGTCATGGAGATCGCGCACCGGCTCGGCCTGAAGACCTCCGTCACGATGATGTACGGCATTGGCGAGACGCTCGCAGATCGGATCGAGCATCTGTTTCGCGTGCGCGAGGTACAGCGCGCGACGGGCGGCTTCACGGCCTTCATCTGCTGGCCGCTGCAGCCGGAGAACTCGGAGCTGTCGCACATTCCGAAGACCGATGCCGTCACGTACCTGAAGACGCAGGCGATCGCGCGCATCGTGCTCGAGAACGTCCCCAACATCCAGGCGTCGTGGGTGACGATGGGCATGAAAGTCGGGCAGGTTGCCCTGCGCTTCGGCGCCAACGATTTCGGCTCGCTGATGATGGAAGAGAACGTGGTGTCGTCGGCGGGGACGACGTATCGCACGACTTTGAGTGAGATGCAGCGGCTCATCGCCGACGCCGGCTACACGCCGAAGAAACGCAAACAGGACTACACCATCCTGGAAGACGCCGCGTGAAATGGCCGATGTCCTGATCATCGTCGGCTCGGAAAGCGACAAGGTGCGGATCGAGCCCGCTTTCGAGATCCTGACTAAGGCCGGTTTCTCGTACGAGTTCCACGCCTCCTCCGCGCATCGCCAGCCCGATCAGACCGGCGAGCTGGTCAAGACGGCGCGCAAGAAGGGGTTCAAGGTCGTCATCGCGGGCGCTGGACTCTCTGCCGCTCTTCCCGGATTTGCGGCTTCCCTCACCGACTTGCCCGTGATTGGCGTCCCGTTCGCCGTGGGTCCGCTGAACGGCCTGGACGCGCTGCTCGCGACGGTGCAGGTGCCGCCCGGCGTTCCCGTAGCCACCGTCGGCATCGACAATGCCAGGAATGCGGCGCACCTCGCGATCCGCATACTGAAGGGCCCGTCCTGACGTGCGCGTCGGCATCGGCTACGACTCCCATCCCTTCGCCAAGGGGCGGAAGCTCATCCTCGGTGGCGTCGAGATTCCTCATGCCAAGGGGCTTGCCGGTCATTCCGACGCCGATGCCGTAGCGCACGCCGTCACAGACGCGATCCTCGGTGCCGCAGGTTTAGGCGACATCGGCCGCATGTTTCCGAGCAGCGACCCGCGCTGGAAAGACGCCAACTCGATCGATCTGCTGAACAAAGCCTTCCTCAAGGTGGTCGAAGCGGGCTTCCAGTTCGTGCACGCCGACGTGACGGTGATCGTCGAGGAGCCCACGCTGGCGCCCCACCTCGACGCCATGGAGGAACGGCTCGCGGGGGCGCTGCTCGCCGGACCGGCGCATGTCTCGGTGAAGGCCAAGACGAACGAGGGCATGGGGTGGATCGGTAAGGGTGAGGGAATCGCGGTCATGGCGGTCGCCACCCTGGCGGAGCGAGGACTGTCGATCACCTGACGGACTTGATTGCGGTTCTCGAGCAGCCCCCGTCGCGGCAAGAGTGGTGCTACTGATTGTCCTATGGATCATCCTACGACGTCGTCGGATCTAGCGAGAGCGTTTTACCTCGAGCGCTTTCGCGACTATCTCGCGCTCGAAGCGGGCAACAGCGGACATACGGTCTCCAGTTACCTTCGCGACATCAGTCGTTTGTCCGAATACGCCGCCACGCAGGGCACGACGCGTCCGGAACAGCTCTCGGCGTCGCAGCTCCGCGAGTTCATCTACTTTCTCAAGGATCTGGGCCTCGCGCCGACGACGATTCGGCGGCAGATCTCAGCGATCCGCACGTACTTCAAGTTTCTGGTAGGAGAGGGGATCGCCGCGCGCGATCCCAGCGAGCGGGTGGAATCCCCCAAACGCTGGCGCACCCTGCCGGCTGTCCTGACGGTCGCGGAAATCGATAAGCTGCTCGCGGCACCGAACACGGATGAGCCTCGCGCCATCCGCGATCGCGCGCTGCTCGAGTTCGCGTACGCGACCGGGGTACGGGTGTCGGAGCTCGTGGCGCTCAAGCTACAGGACATCATGTTCGAAGAGGGTATCGCGCGCGTCTTCGGCAAGGGCGCCAAGGAACGCCTGATCCCTGTAGGACGAAGAGCGCTGGGAGCCGTATCGCTGTACGCACGGGAAATCCGCCCCATGCTCGACCGCGGCAAAGGGCGGGGGATTCTCTTTCTCAACGCCCGTGGAACGCCGTTGTCACGCGTCGGCGCGTGGGGCGTCATCAAGGCGACCGCCAAGCGGGCGGGGTTGGCCAAACGCGTGACACCCCATACGCTGCGACACACGTTTGCGACCCATCTGCTCGAGGGTGGCGCCGATCTCCGCGCGGTGCAGGAGATGCTCGGTCATGCCGACCTCGCGACGACGCAACTCTACACGCATGTCGACCGCGAATACCTCCGCACGGTCCACAAGAGCTACCACCCTCGCGCCTGATTAGCGACCAGTCGCCGCTGCGCGCTGGCCACTCAGGAAGGCGGCGATCGCCGTGGCTTCCGCATCGCTCAGTCCAAGATCCGGCATGATCTGCGATGCGGGATTCTTGATCTTCTGCATCACGGATTGGCGTGTGAGTCGACCCCCACCCAGATCCGGTCCGACTTTGAGATGATTGTTGTCGTCCGTAGCATCCGCGCCCACATGACAAATCGTGCACCCCTTGGCCACGAACAACATTCGGCCGCGGTCGGCGGTAGCCATTGCGGGCCGCGTCGTGCCGGCGGCCACAACGATCTGAGGCAAAAGATTCAACTCGCTGCTTCCCCAACCGCTCTTGATCGTGAGCAAGATCGGCCCGGTCGACGGAGCTATGAACGTCGCGGCGTACGTTCCCGCAGCCGGCTGAGGCACGGCTGGGATGGTCTCCTTCCTTCCGCTGCCAACCCCCAGGAGCAATTCAGGCTGGAGGCCGTTCAACAGCGTTCTCCCGTGTTGTCGAACCTGGAATTCGATCGTGTACTGCTGACCGGCGACGAAATACTCCGGCACGTCCTTCACCGTCACTACCGCCCACCCGCCCATCGCAGTTAATCCTGCGACGAGGATCGTCGTGAATTTCAGCATGGCGCCTCCCTGCGACTGTGGTGGTATCTGCAAACGGTCTGTTGTAGGATGCCGCCGAGCGTCCAGGGGTTTAGCCACCAAGAGGAACCGCATACGATGACTGGGCGCGTTCGCCTATAGCTGAGTAGATTCGAGGCATGCTGTTCGTCCTCGACAACTACGATTCGTTCACCTACAACCTGGTTCAGTACCTCGGCGAGCTGGGGGAAGAGCCAGTCGTCTATCGGAACGATGCGCTGAGCGTCGCCGACGTGCTTGCCCTCAAACCCACCGCCGCGGTGTTGTCTCCCGGGCCCAAAACACCCGCACAAGCCGGCATCCTCGTCCCCCTGGTCCGCGCGCTCGCCGGAAAAGTGCCTATCCTCGGCGTCTGCCTCGGTCATCAGGCGATCGGCGAGGCATTCGGCGGCAAGATCGTGCGTGCGCCGCGGCTCATGCATGGGAAGACGTGTCCGATTGTGCATAGCGACGATGAGCTGTTCGAGGGCATCCCCAGCCCGTTTACGGCGATGCGCTATCACTCTCTGGTTGTCGACCCCGCTTCGCTTCCCCCTGCGCTCGTGGTCACCGCCATGAGCGCCGACCGTCAAGGCACGGGAGACGCGTCGGAGATCATGGCAATGAAGCATCGTGATCATCCGACCTACGGCGTCCAATTCCATCCTGAATCGATCGGAACGGAGCACGGGAAGCGCATCCTCGAAAATTTCCTTCGCGTCGTAAGGTCAACTGGCGTGCTCACATGATCACGGTGGCGGCCTCGGCCTAGACTGCACGGCACGGATTTTGTATCTTCCTCCGTGCCCGTCCTTGGCGTGATTCCTGCACGGCTGGGCTCCAGCCGGCTCCCTCGCAAGCCACTTCTGCCACTGGCTGGCGATCCCCTGATCCTCCACGTCACTCGCCGCATCGCCGAGCTTCACGTCTGCGATCGACTTGTCGTCGCGACCGACGCGCGCGAAATCGCGAGCGTTGTGGAGCGCGCCGGGTTCGAGGCCGTGCTGACGTCTCCCGATCACACGTCGGGTACGGAGCGAGTCGCAGAAGTTGTTGCTAAAGCGTCGTTTAGCAGCTTCGATGCGATTCTGAACGTGCAGGGTGACGAGCCGTTTGTCGCTCCCGCCGCCGTGCGCGGTGCGCTGGCGTGTCTCGAGCGCGGCGACCCATTGGGAACAGCCGCCGGCGACCTCGACCCCGCGCTCGTCGCGGATCCCAGTCGCGTGAAGGTCGTCGTCGATGCCTATGGGCGGGCGCTGTATTTCTCGCGAGCACCGATCCCGTTCGATCGCGATCACAGCGGGCAAGTCGTCTACCATCAGCATGTGGGCGTCTACGCGTACACGCGCGAAGCGCTGGAGCGCTGGGTACAGCTGGCGCCGGTCCCTGAAGAGCAGTGGGAACGACTCGAGCAGCTCCGGCCCTTGCGGCACGGGATTCCCATCGGCGTGACGTTGTTCGACGGTCCGGCCGCCCCGGGAATCGATACGCCGGCAGACCTTTCGTGGGCAGAAGCGGAGTTTACTCGCCAAATGAGGGAGGTGAGTCCGTGAGCTCGACGAAATACATCTTCGTGACCGGCGGCGTGGTCAGCTCGCTCGGCAAAGGCATTGCAGCCGCCTCGCTCGGCCGGCTGCTCGCCGAGCGGGGGCTCAAGGTCACGATTCAGAAGTTCGATCCCTACATCAACGTCGACCCCGGCACGATGTCGCCGTTTCAGCACGGCGAAGTCTACGTGACCGACGACGGCGCCGAGACCGATCTCGACCTCGGTCACTACGAGCGGTTCATCGACCGCTCGCTGTCGCAGGTGAACAACGTGACGACCGGGCGGATTTACCTCTCCGTCATCACGAAAGAGCGCCGCGGCGAGTACCTCGGCTCGACGGTGCAGGTGATCCCACATATCACCGACGAGATCAAGAGCGCGATCCGCCGGCTGGCTCCCGATCACGACGTCGTCATCACCGAGATCGGCGGCACCGTCGGCGACATCGAGTCGCTGCCGTTCCTCGAAGCGATTCGGCAATTCCGCCAGGAAGTCGGCCGCGACAATACGCTCTTCATTCATCTCACGCTGGTCCCGTTTATCGCCGCGACGGCGGAGCTCAAGACGAAACCGACGCAACACTCTGTCCGCGAGCTCATGCAGATCGGAATCCAGCCGGACATTCTCATTTGCCGCACCGAGCGACCGCTCTCTGAAGATCTGAAGCGCAAGATCGCGCAGTTCTGCAACGTCGACTTCGGCTGCGTGGTCGAGAGTCCCGACGTGAAGTCGATCTACGAGATCCCGCTCAAGCTGCACGAACAGGGACTCGATAAGGAAGTATGCGCGCGGTTGCACCTCGAGACGAAAGAGCCCGACCTCCGCGCGTGGGCGGCGATGGTCGATAAAACCCTCAAGCCACCGAAGCAGGTCCGCATCGCGGTCGTCGGCAAGTACACGGAGCTGGCTGACAGCTACAAAAGCATTCATGAAGCGTTGGTGCACGGCGGCATCGCCAACGAGGCCGGCGTACGGATCGAGTGGATCGCGTCCGATCGCTTCACCGATCAGGAAACCGCCGGCGAGCTCCTCGCCCCGTACGATGCATTGCTCGTGCCCGGTGGCTTCGGCGTGCGCGGCGTGGAAGGGATGCTCGAGGCGATCCGCTGGGCGCGCGAACACAAGCTGCCGTTCTTCGGGATCTGCCTCGGTCTCCAGACAGCGATCATCGAGTTCGCGCGTAACGTCTGCAAGATCCCCGACACGAACTCGAGCGAGTTCGCCCCGGAGTGCGAGAACCCGGTGATCGCCCTGATGCGGTCACAGGAAGGCATCCAGGAGATGGGCGGCACGATGCGGCTCGGTGCCTATCCCTGCCGGCTCCGTCCGGGTTCGCGTGTCGCGCAGGCCTACAACGCGACGGAGGTAAGCGAGCGCCATCGCCACCGGTACGAGGTGTCGAACGCCTACCGCGACGTGTTGGCGGAGTACGGTCTGCGCGCGTCGGGACTGTCGCCGGACGGCTCGCTGGTCGAGATGATCGAATTGCCCGACCATCCCTGGTTCATCGGCTGCCAGTTCCATCCGGAGCTGAAATCGCGGCCGATGCGTCCGCATCCGTTGTTCGCGGGATTCATAGGGGCCGCGCTCGACCATCGGAAGCTGCGTTCACACGATGCAGTCTCCCGCGAGCTCGCGGAGCTCACCGACTGATATGCCACCGCGGTTCGCTGCTGACAGTAGCCCGTTTCTCATCGCGGGCCCCTGCGTCGTCGAATCGGATGACCTCAATGTCAGAGTCGGCGAGGCGCTGGCGGAGCTTGCCCTCAAGCTCGGCATTGCGGTCATCTACAAGGCGTCGTACGACAAGGCCAACCGCTCGCGGCTGAACGCGCCGCGCGGCCCGGGCCTAGAGGCTGGGCTCCGCGCGCTGGAGCGCGTGCGCAGCGCCACGGGACTGCCGATTCTCACGGACGTGCACGAGCCGTCGCAGGTACCCGTTGCCGCCCGAGTGGCCGACGTCCTTCAGATTCCCGCCTTCCTTTGTCGCCAAACAGATCTCTTGCTCGCCGCTGGCAAAGCCGGGCGGCCTGTGAACATCAAGAAGGGGCAGTGGATGGCGCCGGAGGATATGCGCGGCGCGGTCGAGAAGGTGCGCGCCGCCGGGGGGGGCGGGGGGGGGCCACCCGAAGTCGCCGTCACGGAGCGCGGCACGTTCTTCGGCTACGGCGATCTCGTCGTCGACATGCGGAGTTTCGCCCGGCTGCAGGAGGCGTGTAAAACGCCCGTCATCTTTGACGCCACGCATTCCGTCCAGCAGCCGGGGCAGGGCGCCGATGGCTCGAGCGGCGGACAGCGCCGCTTCATTCCCACGCTGCTGTACGCCGCGGCGGCCGCGGGAGCCGACGGCTTCTTCCTCGAGACGCATCCTGATCCGGCGCACGCGCCGTCCGACGGCCCCAACATGGTGCCGCTCGACCAGCTCGCCGGCATTGTCGGCCTCGCGGTCGAGGTCTGGCAGCGCGCGCGCGGGAAGGAGACCGTGCGTGCGTAAGCTGGCACCGGCCTCCGAACGATTGGTCGAGCGCGGCAAGCGCGTCCTCGCGCTGGAGGCGGCAGCCGTCCGGCAGCTCGCCGACAATCTCGATGTCGCGTTCGCCCGCGCGGTGGAAATCCTGGCCGCCGCCAAGGGTCGCGTCATCGTTTCGGGTGTCGGCAAGTCGGGACTCATCGCCCGCAAAATCGCGGCGACGTTCACATCGACCGGCACGCCCGCAATGTTCCTGCATCCCGTCGACTCGCTGCACGGCGACCTCGGCATCGTGAGCCGTGACGATGTCGCCGTCGTCCTGTCGAAGAGTGGTGCCTCCGACGAGCTGTTCGGCCTGGTGAGTCAACTGAAGCGGTTAGGCGTACCCATCATCGCGCTCACGGGCGGCGCCGACTCGCCACTCGGCCGGCAAGCCACGGTGGCCCTCGATGCATCGGTAACCGAGGAGGCGTGCCCCGAGACGCTCGCGCCAACCGCCAGCACGACTGTGGCGCTGGCGTTGGGCGATGCACTCGCCGTGACACTACTCGAAGTCAAGGGATTCCGGCGCGAAGACTTCGCCGCGCTGCATCCCGGCGGCGTCCTCGGTCGCAAACTGCTGCTGCGCGTCGCCGACGTGATGCTGACCGAGCATCTGCCGACGCTCACGCCGGATCGGCCGATGCGCGAATGCGTGATGCTGCTCGCCGAAAAGCGCGGCAC
>Ga0099794_10000062_pt1 | contig 41045 bp, 37 predicted proteins | sample Rivendell_Oct201_10_FD_77320 | JGI IMG/M metagenome (GOLD analysis project Ga0099794, IMG submission 77320) | Vadose zone soil microbial communities from the Eel River Critical Zone Observatory, Northern California, USA -... | ecosystem: Host-associated > Plants > Roots > Rhizosphere > Soil ... | reverse complement strand
GACGAAGACACGTTGCAGCACGTCGGCGTAACCTCGGCGTTCACGATGGCGATGCGCAAGCAGCTCGTGAAGGAATTGGCGCCATTGCGGAAGAACGCGTTGCAACACCATCCCTGGCGCGAATGGGCGGGGAGGGGGGGGAGGGGGGGGAGGGGGGCCGAGGCGGAGTCGAGCCGCATGCCGGGAGCGCAGAGCCGCTGGAGCGCCGGCAAGGACATGTCGTGGGAGCCGCTGCGCATCGAGCGGGTTGCCGAAGTGAAGTACGATCATCTCCAAGGCGATCGCTTCCGACATGCGACGGCATTCCAAAGGTGGCGCCCCGACAAGAAGCCCAGCGACTGCCGCTACGATCAGCTCCAAGTCACAGCGGCCTACGAGTTGGAGAAGGTGTTTGCGATCGGCTCCAAACGCTCCTGAGCGGGCCGCAGTTTGGCGGGAACGTGGTGCAGGTTTATGCGAATGCGATACCACGCCGAGGAGCGCCCGCGCATCTGATCCACGAGCACATCCGCTGGCTTGAGGAGTTTCGCGACGCGGGGATGGCGCTTTTTCCATTTCGCCAGCCCGGCCAGCGCCTCCTTCTTATTCTTCCCGCGACTGACCTCGATCAACGGATACTTCTCCGCCCGCGCCCGAGCCTTGGACGGTTGCACGCGCGGCGGCTCGCCCGGCTGCTTGCGATAGTGGGGCGGCCATGGCGCGTCGCCCTGCCCCTCACGCTCCTGCCTCGCCGATAACTCGAGGAGGCTGTCGAGGGAGCCCGGTGTTGCGTCGATATCGGCATGGCGGTCACCGATCTTCGCGAAACGTTTCGGCATCGTCCCGAGCGTGAAGTCTTCCGGATCGGCGCTATCGACCTCGTCCCAGCTCAGTGGCGCCGAAACGCGCGCGTCGGTCGTCGGCCGGACCGAGTACGCCGATGCGACGGTACGATCCTTGGCGTTCTGGTTGTAGTCCACGAAAACGCCCTGGCGCTCTTCTTTCCACCACTTGCTGGTCGCGAGCTCGGGTGCGCGCCGTTCCACTTCCCGAGCCAACGCCAGCGCCGCCCGCCGCACCTCGTCAAAGCCCCACCGCCGCTCGATGCGCACGAAGAGATGCATACCGCGTGAGCCCGACGTCTTCGGCCAGCCGACCAGTTTGCAGTCCTCCAGGACCGCGCGCGCGACCTGCGCGACTATGCGCACCTGCGGCCACTTGATGCCTGGCACTGGATCCAGATCCACGCGCAGCTCATCGGGATGATCGAGATCTTCGGCGCGCACCGGATGCGGATGCAGCTCGAGACAAGCCAGGTTTGCAAGCCAGGCAAGCGACGCGGCATCCCGCGGCACGACCTCATCGGCGCTGCGGCCTGATGGGAACCGCAGCGTCACGACCTCGATCCAGACCGGCCGCGCCTCGGGAGCGCGCTTCTGATAGAATGATTGGCTGCCGATGCCGTTGGGAAACCGGACCAGCATGTTCGGCCGGCCACCAGCCCCTCGCAGCGCGCCTTCCGACACAGCCACGTAATAGTCGACGAGGTCGAGCTTGGTGTACTTCGGCTTTGGAAAGAGAATCTTGTCGGGGTTGGAGATCGTGACCTCGCGCCCGGCGATATTGCGCGTCGTGGATTTTCCGGTCTCGGTCCCCATGTTTGACTCAGACGAATGACTTCGCGTCGGCGAGTGGGAGGCTGAATGCCTCGGCCACGCCCGGATACACAACCTTTCCTTCGACGACGTTCAATCCAAGAAAGAGACTGGCGTCCTGCTTACACGCCTGTTTCCATCCGAGGCGCGCGAGCCTTTTGGCATAGGGCAACGTCGCATTCGTGAGGGCCAACGTAGAGGTGCGCGGTACGCCGCCCGGCATGTTCGCCACGGCGTAATGGATGATGCCGTCCACGACGTACGTCGGCTGGTCGTGCGTCGTCGGCTTCGTCGTTTCGATGCAACCGCCTTGATCGACCGCCACGTCGACGATCACCGAGCCCGGCTTCATCAACTTCAGGTCGCCGCGCTTCACGAGCTTCGGCGCCTTGGCGCCGGTGAGCAGCACCGCACCGATGACGACATCGGCCTTCGCGAGCTGTTCGAGCACGTTGTGCCGATTGGAGTACAAGAGATCGACATTCGCGGCGAGGACATCGGAGAGGTACCGCAGCCGGTCGAGCGAAATATCCAGCAGCGTCACGTGCGCGCCGAGGCCGGCGGCCATCTTGGCGGCGTTCGTGCCGACCACCCCGCCGCCCAGGATGACCACTTCGGCGGGCAGCACGCCCGGGACGCCGCCCAGCAGAATGCCACTCCCACCGAACGCCTTCTCGAGGTATTTCGCGCCTTCCTGCACGGCCATGCGACCCGCCACCTCACTCATCGGCGTGAGCAGGGGAAGCTCTTTCGTCGGCAGCTCCACCGTTTCGTACGCGATCGCAATGGAGCCGGATTTGATGATGGCCTTCGTGAGTGCTTCGGACGCCGCAAAATGGAAATACGTGAAGACCACCTGCCCGTTGCGAATCCGCGACCACTCGGGCTCGATGGGTTCCTTCACCTTCATCACCATCTCGGCCTTCGCCCAAACCGCCTCGGCTGAGGACGCGATCTCCGCACCCGCCGCACGATACGCGTCGTCCCCGAATCCTGAACCCAGGCCGGCGCCTTGCTCCACGAGCACCGCGTGGCCGTCGCTCGCGAGGGACTCCGCGCCCGCAGGTACGAGCGCGACGCGATTCTCCGCAGTCTTGATTTCCTTCGGGACGCCGACGATCACGTTGCCGTTCCTCCACCTGCCCCGTTGGGTCCGAGCGAGACAATTGTCTGGCGCTCCGGTGCGAAGAATTCAGCCGCCAGCTCGGACACTTCGTCCGCCGTCAACGCTGCGACGGTCTGCAGGACCTCATCGAGACTGCGGTACGGCTCGTTATAGACCGCCGAGCCGGCCAAACGATACATCCGGGACGTGGGACTCTCCAGCGAGAGCATCAACTGGCCCAACGTCTGCTGCTTCGCGTCTTCCAGCGCATCACCGCGCAGCCCTTCCCGCGCGAGCCGCGCAAACTCGTCGCGAATTGCGGCCGTCGCTTTCTCCGCCCGCGCGGGCTGGGTGCCGACGTACACGCCGGCCATCCCCACCGCTCGGTAGAACGACGTGAAGCTGTAGATCGCGTAGGCGAGTCCCAACTCTTCCCGAATACGTTGGAACAGCCGGCTCGACATGCCGCCGCCGAAGACGTTCGACAGCACGAGCATCGAATACTTGCGGCGATCGGCGTAGGGAATCGTGTCGGTGGCGAACACGATGTGCGTCTGAGCGGTGTCCTTCTGCGTCGACCGTGTCACCCCGCGCACGGCGGGCGGCACGGGGGGTACGGGCGGAGCCACGAGCGCAGTACCGTTGCCATCGCCGTCAAACCACCCCTGTCGCTCGACTTCGGCGAGGAGCGCCTCGTGCGTGAGGTTGCCCGCGGCGGCGATGATGCAGTTCCCCGGAAAGTACGCCCGGCGGTGCAAGTTCTTGAGGTCGTCGGCGGAGAGCGCGCTGACCGTTTCCTTCGTGCCCAGAATCTGGAATCCGTAAGGATGGGTCGGCCACAGCGTCTCGTAGGCGAGATCGAAGACTTCGTCGTCCGGCGTATCCGCGACGGTGCTGATCTCCTCGAGGACGACCTGGCGCTCGAGCGAGAGGTCCTGGTCGCGCAGCGTGGGCCGGCGCACCATGTCGGTGATGACGTCGAGTGCCCGCGCCAGATCGCTGTCGAGCACACGCGCGTGATAGGCCGTGGAGTCGCGTGAGGTGTAGGCGTCGAGCGATCCACCGCGGGATTCGAGGGCGAGCGCGATCTGCTGCGCCGTACGTCGTTCGGTGCCCTTGAACACCATGTGCTCGAGCAGATGCGACACGCCCATCTTGGGGCGGGGCTCGTGCGCGCTGGCGGTCCGCACCCAGACGCCGATGGCCGCGGACCGAACGCTCGGCACCCGCTCGCTGAGCACGGTGATGCCGTTCGGCGCCGCGGTCCGATGTATTTCCCGGTCCAGGCGGACCGTATCTAGCGTGGGGGCCACGGGGGCCACGCTAGTTCTTCTCTAGTAGAGCCTTCCGGGACAACCGCATGCGACCGCGCTCATCGACCTCGAGCAGCTTCACCTTGAGATGGTCGCCCTTCTTGACCACGTCTTCCGTCTTTTCCGTGCGGCCATGCTGCAGCTCCGAGATGTGCAGCAATCCTTCGACGCCGGGAATGATCTCGACGAAGGCCCCGAACGCCGTCGTGCTCTTTACGACGCCTTCGTACACCTTCCCCACTTCCGGCTCCTGCACAATGCCCGACACCATGTCGCGCGCGCGTTCGGCGGCCTCGCCCACGCCGGCGATCGTGACCAGGCCCGAATCGTCAACATTGATCTCGGCGCCCGTCTGTTCCTGAATGCCGCGGATCGTCTTGCCTTTCGGTCCGATGAGATCCCCGATTTTGTCCGGACGGATCTGGATGGTGATGATGCGCGGCGCGTATTTCGAGAGCTGCGAGCGTGGATGCGGCATCGCCTGCTGCATGATGTCGAGAATGTGCACCCGCGCCTTGCGGGCCTTCTCGAGTGCCTGGCTAATGACGGCGAAGTCGAGGCGCTCGACCTTGATGTCCATCTGAATCGATGTCACGCCGTCGCGTGTCCCCGCGACCTTGAAGTCCATGTCGCCGAGGTGATCCTCCGTGCCTAAGATGTCGGTGAGGATTGCCGTACGGCCGCCTTGCGTGATCAACCCCATCGCGACCCCGGCGCAAGCCGACTTGACCGGTACGCCGGCGTCCATCAACGCGAGCGAGCCGCTGCACACGCTGGCCATCGACGACGATCCGTTGGACTCGAGAATCTCGGAGACGATGCGGATCGTGTACGGGAACTGCTCATACGGCGGCAGCACCGCCTGCAACGCCCGCTCCGCCAGCGCGCCGTGGCCGATCTCGCGCCGCGACGTGCCGCGCACCGGCTTCACTTCACCGGTCGAGAACGGCGGGAAGTTGTAGTGCAGCATGAACGACTTCGTCGTTTCCTGCGCGACGTCGATCGAGTCGATGCGCTGTTCGTCGTCCGTCGTCCCCAATGTCACCGTCGCCAGCGCCTGTGTCTGGCCGCGGGTAAACAGGGCGGAGCCGTGGGCGCGCGGGAGCCAGCCCACCTCACAGGTGATCGGGCGAACGGTGTCGAGGTCGCGCCCATCGACGCGCTCGCCGGCCGTCAGCACCCGCTCGCGCATCGTCTCGTACTCGATGCCCTCGATCACCTCCGCGATCTCACGCAGCTTGTCGGGGAACTCCTCGGCGAGCTGATCGACGATCGTCGACTTGAGGGCGCTGAGCGCCTGGGTGCGCTCGGCCTTCACGGCGAGGGTCAGCGCTTCGGTCACCTTGTCTTCCGCCAATGCCTTGACCCGAGCGACGAGATCGGCGGAGGGCTCGGCCTTCACCCATTCCATCTTGGGCTGGCGCACCGCCTCGACGACTTCGTCCGCGACGTCGAGCAATTCCTTGATGCCCTTATGTGCCACTTCGAGGGCTTTCACGATCTCGGCTTCCGTGAGCTCGAGCGCTCCACCTTCGACCATCACGATCGAATCGCGGGAACCGGAGACGGTGAGATCGACATCGGAGAACTCGAGCTGCTGGAACGTGGGATTGAGGATCCATGCCCCTTCCACCCGGCCGACTCGCACCGCGGCGATGGGGCCGTTCCAAGGCACCTTGGATATCGACAGCGCCGCCGAGGCTGCCGTCACGCCCAGCACGTCGGCGTCGTTCTCCTGGTCGGCCGACAGGACGTAGACGAAAACCTGCACTTCGTTCTTGAAGCCCTCGGGGAAGAGCGGCCGGACGGAGCGATCGATGACGCGCGCCGACGTGACTTCTTCGTCGGAGGGCCGGCCCTCACGCTTCAAAAAGCCGCCGGGGATCTTGCCGGCGGCGTAGGCCTTCTCGCGATACTCGACGGTCAGTGGGAAGTACGGAAGGTTGGCCACATTTTCGGAGACGGTGACCGCCGCCAGCACTACCGTTTCACCGAACTGGAGGAGACACGACCCAGCCGCTTGCTTGGCCAGCCGACCCGATTCGATTTTCAGGGTGCGGCCGGCAAAATTCTTTTCCACTCGCTTCACTGCGTTGCCTGTCTAGAGCGCTGAAAATACGCGGAGCGCTCCGGTGCTCTTCCCGGAGCGCCCTGCCCGACGCCTTTTGTGCGACTTAATGTCGGAGACCGAGCTCGTCGATGAGCTGCCGGTACTTCGCGAGATCGGTGCGCTTCAAGTACTCCAGCAAGCGGCGGCGGCGGCTGACCATACGCAGCAGGCCGCGTTGCCCGTGGAAGTCCTTCGCGTGGACCCGGAAGTGCTCGGTGAGGCTGTTGATGCGCTCGGTGAGCAGCGCCACCTGGACCCGGCTCGAGCCGGTGTCCCGGTCGTGCAGCCCGTGTTTCCTGACCGGCGTCGTCTTGTCGTACATCGTCCCTGTTCCCTAATCGTTGGAAGCGCCGTAGGTTAACCGGCTTCGACCCCTTTGTAAAGTGACTAACGCCGCCACAGACCTCGTCGGCCGGACACTCGGCCCCTACGCCCTTGAGCGCCTGCTCGGCCAGGGGGGCTTCGCCTGGGCATTCGTGGGTCGCGAACCGGACGGCACGCCGGTCGCCATCAAGGTCCTGAAGCCCCGATACGCCGGCGACTCGCAATTCGAGTCGCGCTTTCGCAACGAGAGCGAGACGGCCGCGAAGCTCGAGCATCCCAACATCATTCGCATCCGCTCCGTCGCGAAGAGCGGCGACCACGTCTACTTCGCCATGGATCTCTGCGCCGACAGTCTCGGCGCCCGCATCGCGCGCGAAGGGCCGCTGCCCGAGGAGGACATCCTGCGCCTGGCGCGTGACATCGCCGCGGCGCTCGACTTCGCGCATCGTCAGGGGGTGATTCATCGGGACTTGAAGCCTGACAACGTCCTGATTCGTTCGGATGGCGCCGCCGTACTGACCGACTTTGGCATCGCCCGTGCGGTATCCGGCTACACCGCATCGACCGGCGTGAACATGACGATCGGCACGCCGCACTACCTCTCGCCCGAGCAGGCGCAGGGACGGCCGCTCGACCAGCGCGTGGATTTCTACGCCCTCGGCGTCACGCTGTACAAAGCCGCCACCGGCGAAGTGCCGTTCAGCTCCAACGACTGGTTCGAGCTGGCGCGCATGCACGTGGAGGATCCCCCGCCCTCGCTGCGGCGCAAACGAGGCGAGTTGTCCAAACGCTTCGAGCGGGTGGTGATGAAATGTCTCGCCAAGCATCCCGACGACCGCTACGCCAGCGCCGCCGAGCTGCTCGCCGATCTCGACGAAGTCGAGCAGAAGCGCCGGTCAACGACGGCCCTTGGGGCGGCGCCGATGGGGACGAAGCAGCGCGAGGCACTCGCCGATCCGCCGCCAAACCGCGGCGCCTGGCTTGTGGCGGCCAGCGCGGCAATTGGCTTACTGTTGTTGATCGGGTTGGTCGTAAAGCTTATGCGCTGAAGACTTTTCGGATCGCTTGGAGGATTCGAGAGAAAAGACGGGGAGCAGGCACCGGGGACCGGGAGGCGGGGACGGAGGAATCCGCGAAGCCTCCTGCCAGCAAGGCCTGGACACCCTGCCGCAATTCCGCCTCAAATCGTTTGGGAAACGGACGCTCGGCGAGGCGAACAGCGAACCCCGGCGCGTCAACGCTCCCGAACAATGCTACGAATCCCGGATGTGCCCGTTCGATGATCTCCATCAGCGGTCGTAACTGCACCCTGGTCGCACGGTCCCGGTCCACGTAGTAGGCTCCTGCGACCACCCCCACCAGCTGCTCCGCGGACAGCCGTCCGGCGATGTAACCCTCCAGCGCGTCTCTAACGGAAGAGTCGGAGGACATCGTTGGAGATCGCGAGCACCATAATGCCGAGGACCACCAACATGCCGAGCTGTGTGAGCCGCATGCGCAGCTTGGGCGTGAGCGGCTTGCGGCGGACCGCCTCGACGATGAGGAAGAACGCGTGGCCGCCGTCGAGCACCGGAATAGGCAGCAAGTTCAGGACGGCGAGACTCACCGAAAAGAACGCGAGGAAGTTGAGAAACCAGTCGAGGCCCAGGCGCACCGCCTGCCCCGACATCTGCGCGATGGCGATCGGCCCGCCGAGCTCGCGCGTCGATGCCTCTCCCGCCACGATGCGCTTCACCGATGTGACGACGTTGACGATCTGGGCCACCGTTTGCCGGCCGCTGTACACGATGGCGGCCCCCAAACCGACGCGGTCGCGCACGGTTGGTGGGTTCGCCCCGGCTCCAATGAAGCCGTAGCGCTTGCCTCCCGAGTCAACGGTTTCAGGAACCACTGTGAAGCGCATCAAGCTGTCACGGCGCAACACGACGAGTGTCACTGGGTGTCCCGGCTGTTCGCGGATCCTGGCCACCATGTCCAACCACGAAACGATCGTGTCGTTGTTGATGCGGACGACGACATCGCCGCCTCGCAATCCCGCGCGGTGCGCCGGCTGTCCCGGCGCCACGGGGCCGATGCGAGCCGGGAATAGCGGTACGATGGCGCGCAACAACTCGTGGCGCGCCGCGGTATCCCCGGACGGCAAGTGCAGGACGAGCGGCTCGGGCCGCCCGGCAACCCGCAGGCGCAGCTCGTCCGGCGCCTTCTCGATCCGCTCCTCGAGATCGTCCCACGTCCGCAACGAATCGTCGCCGACGTGCGTGAGCCGATCGCCGCGGTGTAAGGTCAACAGCGGCTGTGCCCACGCCGGAAGCCGCCCCGCCGGTATCGAGTCAACCGGCGTCATGGCAAACCGAGACACGCCGGCGACCGCCGCAAGACCCGTATAGATGACGAATGCGAGCAGGACGTTCATCGACACACCCGCGAGGATGACGGCCATCCGTGCGGCGATCGGCTGACGGTCGAACGACCGGGCGGGATCGATTGCCGCGTCCGCTTTGCCGCCCTCGAGCTCGCCTACCATCCCTTCCTCTTCCAACCCAGCCATCTTCACGTAGCCGCCCAGGGGGATCCAGGAGATCCAGTATTCCGTCTCGCCACGCTTCCAGGCGATCACCGGCCGCCCGAACCCGAGCGAGAAGCGCAGCACCTGAATGCCGACGGCTTTGGCGACGAGAAAATGTCCGAGCTCGTGCGCAAAAATCAGCACACCCAGCACGACGACGAGCGACGCGAGGGTCAGGAGCACGCGAATTCTTTCGCCAACCGCCGGGCTTCAGCATCCGCGGCCATCACATCGTCGAGCGACGTCGCGTCGCCGGGATGTCCTTGGGCAACCACTCGCTCCAGGACCTCCGAGATGCGTCCGAACGGGATTTGCTCGTCGAGAAACAGCTGCACCACGACTTCATTCGCCGCGTTGAACATCGCCGGGGCGGTCCCGCCCATCCGCGCGGCCTCACGGCCTGCGCTGTACGCCGGAAAGCGCTCCAGCTGCACCGCTTCGAACGTCAGGGTTCCCGCGGCGACCGGATCGAACCGGCGCACACCGGTGTCCGGCACGCGCTCCGGGTAGGTGAGCGCGTAGAGAATCGGCAGCTCCATCGTGGGAAAGCCGACTTGCGCGAGCACCGAGCCATCCACGAATTCTGCGAATCCGTGGATCACTGACTGCGGGTGGATGACCACCTCCACGCGCTCGTAATCCACGTCAAACAGGAAGTGCGCTTCGATCACTTCGAGGGCTTTGTTGACGAGTGTCGCCGAATCGACGGTGATCTTTTTCCCCATCGTCCAGGTGGGGTGCTTCAACGCTTCGGCGACCGTCGCGCGTGACACACGTTCCGGCCCCCACGTGCGGAACGGGCCGCCGGAGGCCGTGAGAATGAGCCGGGCCAACTCCGCCGGTCGCCGCCCGGCCACGCATTGCAGCACCGCGCTGTGTTCCGAGTCGACGGGGACGATTTCACCACCGCCCTGCCGCGCAGCCTCCGTGACCAGCTCACCGGCCATCACCAGTGTTTCCTTATTGGCGAGCGCGACGCGCTTGCCGGCGCGCAACGCCGCCAGCGTCGCGTCCAGCCCCGCCGCGCCGACGATCCCGTTGACGACGATCTTCACATCGGGATGCGTGGCCGCGTCGACGAGGCACGCCGTACCCTTCCCCTTTCCCTCTTCCCCCTTCCCCATTCCATTCACCAGCCCCACAAATGCTGGCTTCCATTCCGCAGCCTGCTGGGCGAGGAGATCCTTATTGGAGTGCCCCGTGATGGCGACCACACGGAATCGATCCCGTTGTCTCGCCAGTACCTGAAGGGTGGAGCGGCCGATCGAGCCGGTTGAGCCGAGTACCGCGACGCCGATCGTCATATCACGCCAAACATACGGTAGAGTCCGGCCGCCGCTGGGATCACGAAGTACAGCGAATCGAGCCGATCGAGCACGCCGCCATGGCCGGGAATCAGATCAGACGAGTCCTTCAACCCGGCCTCGCGCTTGAGCAGCGATTCCGCCACGTCACCGATCTGTCCGACGATCGAAATCGCGAGGCCGAAGAGCAGCAGCTGCCCGGCGCTGAAATTCCATCCCTGACGGTTGAGCACGAATTTGCCGAGCGCGAGCGCGGTGATCACCCCGCCGAGCGTGCCGCCGACGGCACCGGCGCGCGTCTTCTTCGGCGACAGGACGGGGGCGAGCTTGGGGCCGCCTACGGCGGTACCGGCGGCCATGGCAGCCGTGTCGCAGATCCACGTGATCACGAGCGGGAAGAGCGTCAGGAACACATACGCGGCCGGCCGCGTCATCGCGGAACCACCGTGGCGGATGGCGATCAAGAAGGCCAGCATGCCGGACGCATAAACGCAGCCGAACATGGTGACCGATACGCTCGTGAGCGGACGGCCCATCGGGCCCCGTCGCGCCATCGCGATGACCAACGCCACCATCAACCAGATCGCTCCCAGATACAGCGTCGGCCCCTTGGCCCAAAACGCGAGCAGCGGGATCGCCGCCGCGGCAAGCCAGCCGGTGCGCTCGAGTGGCTCGATCCCCTGACGCCGACCAAAATCGTAGACCTCGTGCGCGCCGAGCACACCGAGGATCGCCAGCGTGACCGCGAGCGTCCAGCCGCCAACCCAGATGATCGCCACGACCAGCGGGATGGCGATGACGGCCACGATGATGCGCTGCACCAGATTGTTGATTGGGGGGGGCATCAGGACGCGGTGACTTTACCGAATCGACGCTCTCGGCGTTGATAGTCGAGGATCGCGTCCAGCAACGTGCGCCGGTTGAAGTCCGGCCACAACACGGGGGTGATGTACAGCTCGGCGTACGCGAGCTGCCACAGCAAAAAATTCGAGAGGCGTTGCTCACCCGAGGTCCGGATCAGGAGATCGGGATCGCCCCACGGGGCCGTGTACAACTTGGCCCGGATCGCCTCCTCGTCGATGTCCTCGAGCTGCTTCGTGCCCTTGAGCACTTCCTCCGCGAGCAGCCGCGCCGCGCGCGTGATCTCGCCCCGCGAGGAATATGAGATGCAGAGATTGAGCGAGAGCTTCTGACCGCCCGCCGTCTCGCGCTCTACGCGCTCGACGGCCGCTCGACCCGTCGCGGTGAGCCGGTTCCGATCACCGAGCACGTGGACTTGCACGCCCTGATCGCGCAGCTCCGCGACCTCACGCGCGATGTATTCCTCGAGCAGGTCCATCAGCGCGGAGATCTCGATCGCCGGACGGTTCCAATTTTCATCGGAAAACGCAAACAGCGTCAACACTTCGACGCCGGCCTCGATCGCTCCCTCGACCGCTTCGCGCACCGCCTTCATCCCGGCCCGATGGCCGAACGGCCGGGGCAGCCGGCGTTCGTTCGCCCAGCGTCCATTGCCATCCATGATGATCGCCACGTGGCGAGGAATCGGGGGGGGGCCCAAGAGCATCAGACTTCCATTATCTCCGCTTCTTTGCCCTTGACCGCGGCGTCCACCGCCTTGAGATGCTCGTCGTGCGTCTTCTGCACTTCTTTCTCGGCGTGCTTTTGATCGTCCGATGAGACGTGTTCGGTCTTCTTGATCCTGTTCATCGTGTCGGTGCGCGCATGACGGATGGCGACGCGGCCTTCCTCGGCGAACTTGTGAACGACTTTGACGAGCTCTTTGCGGCGTTCCTCGGTCAATGGCGGAATGGGAATGCGGATGAGGTTGCCGTCGTTTGCGGGTGTGAGCCCGAGATCCGATGCGAGGATCCCCTTCTCGACCGCCTTCAGCAGGCTTCTGTCCCACGGCTGCACGGTGAGGAGCTTCGGTTCCGGCGCGGCCACAGTCGCGACCTGCGTGAGCGGCATCTCATTCCCGTACGCCTCGACGCGCACCAGATCGAGCAACGCGGTGGTCGCTTTGCCCGTCCGAACCGTCGCGAACTCCCGCTTCACGGCTTCGACAGCCTTATCCATCATCTGCTTTGCATGTTTGACATGATCCGTGAGGGTACCAGCTGGGGCAGGAGTCATTGGACGATCGTGCCGACGCGCTCGCCGGTCAGAACTCGCGCCGTCGCGCCGGGCTGGTTGATGTTGAACACCACGATGGGCAGCTTGTTCTCCTTGCACAACCCGAACGCATTGGCGTCCATCACCGCATAGCCTTTGACGAGCGCTTCCTGAAACGTCAGCGACGGCAGGAATTTGGCGGTGGGGTCTTTCTTCGGATCCGCCGTGTAGATGCCGTCCACGTTCGTCGCCTTGAGAATCGCCTGCGCATCCATTTCGAGCGCGCGCAGCACTGCGGCCGTGTCGGTCGAGAAGTATGGATTGCCGGTGCCGCCAGCGAATATCACCATCCGCCCTTTCTCGAGATGCCGGACCGCGCGGCGACGGATGTACGGCTCCGCCAGCTCTTCCATCCGGATCGCCGTCATCACGCGCGTGTCGACGCCCTTTTTCTCGAGGATGTCCTGGAGTGCCAGCGCGTTGATGATCGTCGCGAGCATCCCCATGTAGTCCGCCGAGACGCGATCCATGCCCTGCTGGCTCGCCGTCGTGCCGCGCAGAATGTTGCCCCCGCCGATCACGAGGCCGAGCTGCACGCCCGTGGCGGCGACCTGCTTCAGCTCATCAGACAATCGCTCGATGACGCCGAAGTCGATACCCGAAGCTCGTCCGCCCGCGAACGCCTCTCCTGAAATCTTGAGGAGCGCGCGCGAGTAGGCGAGCTTCGGGGGGGGCACTTAGTTGCCTCCCAACTCGAACCGGGCGAAGCGGCGGACTTCGACCTTCTCGCCGGTCTTGCCCGAGAGCGCCTTGACCAGCTCGCCGACGGTCACCTTGTCGTCCTTCACGAACGGCTGCTCGAGCAGGACGGTCTCCTGATAGAACTTCTTCAGCTTGCCTTCGATGATCTTTTGCCGCACCGCCTCCGGCTTCTTCTCTTCAGCGACTTGCGCCGTGTAGACGCGCAGCTCCCGCTCGACGACGTCGGCCGGCACGTCCTCGATCCGCACGGCAATAGGCTTCGCGGACGCGACGTGCAGCGCCAGGTCCTTGGCGAGCTGGCGGAACTCCGCCGTGTTGGCGACGAAGTCGGTCTCGGAATTGAGCTCGACCATCGTGGCGACACGGCCGTTGAAGTGCAGATAGATCTCGATAACGCCCTGGCCCGCCGCGCGGTCCGCGCGCTTCTCGGCGCGCGCGGCGTACTTCACGCGCAGCAGCTCCTCGGCCTTGGCGGCGTCGCCGCCCGACTCCTCGAGCGCCTTCTTGCAGTCCATCATGCCCGCGCCGGTCTTGGCGCGGAGGTCAGCAACGTGCTTTGCGGTGATGCCTGTCGTCTTCGTGGTCATTGCGTCCTTTCACTCCTCATAAAAACGCCGCCCTCGCGCCGTACGGCCCGGGGCGGCGGTCGGTGTTCATCCTGAAAAGTTTGTTACCCCTCGCTCCCGCCCCCGCCCCCGCCCCCCCCCGCGACGGGTTCGGCTGCTGGGGCCGGCACCTCTTCTGTCTTCAACCGGGCGGCGATCGCCTCCGGCTTCGGCCGCCGCTTGCGGCGCGCCGGCCGCTTCTTCCGCTCGCCATCTTCTGCTTCCACGCCCGTCTCGGTGGAGTAGGTCGTCCCTTCGCCTTCCTCGCCCGCCTCGCGGAGCGGCATCTGGCGCCGCGCCTCGGCGATGACGTCCGAGATCGCGTTCGTGATCAACGAGACAGCGCGAATCGCGTCGTCGTTCCCGGGAATCGGCACCGTGATGAGGTCGGGGTCGGCGTTCGTGTCGACGATCGCCACCACCGGAATCCCCAGCTTGTTCGCCTCGGCGACCGCGATCCGCTCCTTCTTCGCGTCCACGACGAACAACGCGCCCGGCAGCCGGCCGAGGTTCTTGATGCCGGCGAGGTTCTTGTCGAGCTTGGCGCGCTCACGATCGAAAAGCAGCTGCTCTTTCTTCGTGTAGTTCGTGAAATCGCCGTCCGCCGCGCCCTGCTCCAGGTCCTTCAGCCGCTTGATCTGCTTCTTGATCGTCTGAAAGTTCGTCAGCGTCCCGCCGAGCCAGCGCTCCGTCACATAGAACGCGCTGCAGCGCTTCGCTTCGGCCTCGAGGATGCCCTTGAGCTGCTTCTTCGTGCAGACGAACAGTACTCCTTCGCCCTTCAGCACGACGCCGCGCAACAGCTCCTGCGCCGCCTCGAGCTGACGCATCGTCTTCTGGAGATCGATGATGTAGATGCCGGAGCGTTCGGCGAAGATGAACCGCCGCATCTTCGGATTCCAACGGCGCGTCTGATGGCCGAAATGGACACCTGCTTCCAACAATTCCTGCAACTGAGGCTGAGGCATTTACTCCCTTTCTTGGGTTGTTTCCGCCGCCGCTCTCATCTCTCGCCCAACCCCGTGGGGACCCAGGGCGAGATCAAGCGGCGTGAGTATTTGATCGTTTACCGCTTCGAGAACTGGAACCGCTTCCGGGCGCCTGCGCGCCCCGGCTTCTTCCGTTCGACCGCGCGCGGATCGCGCGTGAGCAAGCCTTGCTCGCGCAACTTCTTCCGATGCCTGTCGTCCGCCAATACGAGCGCTCGAGCGATCCCGAGCCGCATCGCGCCCGCCTGTCCCGTCAGCCCGCCGCCGACCACGCGCGCTTTCACGTCGAAGGCACCCAGCGTGTCGGTCGCGGTGAAGGGCTGCTGAATGTGCGACACGAGGGAGGGGCGCGGGAAGTAATCTCCCAGCGTCCGCCCGTTGATGCTCCATTTCCCCGACCCCGGGGTCAGATAGACGCGCGCGATGCCCAGCTTCCGGCGACCGATCGCGTGCCAGCGCAGCTCCGGTGTAATCGCAGTCACTTGGCCTCCACCAGGGGCGCCGGCTGCTGCGCCGCGTGCGGATGTTCGGGACCGGCGTACACCTTCAGCATCTGCTTGACGTGCTGCCGCGACAGCGTGGTCTTCGGCAGCATGCCCCAGACGGCCTTCTCGATGACCCGCTCAGGGTGTTTGCCGAGTACTTTCTGCACTGGCGTAAAGCGTTCGTGACCCATGTACCCCGTGTGCCGGAAATAGCGCTTCTGCTCGACCTTACGGCCCGTCAGCTGCACTTTCTCGGCGTTGATGACGATGACGAAATCACCGCCGTTGACGTGCGGCGTGAACGTCGGTTTGTGCTTGCCACGCAGGATTTGCGCGACGCGGCTGGCGAGCCGGCCGAGCGGCTGTCCGGCCGCATCTACCAACCACCACCGACGTTCGATCTCCTGCGGCTTCAACGTGTACGTCTTCATGCGCTTCTTGTGCCCCGGATTTTGACAGACGCGAACTATACCCGTGGCGTAAGCGCCTGTCAACCCGAGGGTTGCGCGGAGAGAGTCACGAGCGGCGCGCCCTTCTCGACGCGTTCGCCGGCACTGACGTGGATCTGCTGCACAACGCCGCGTCGTGGCGCGCGCAGCTCGTTTTCCATTTTCATTGCTTCGACAACGACGAGGCCCGCTCCGGCCTCGACCTCCTGGCCGGCGGTCACCTCGACACGAATGACGAGTCCCGGCATCGGCGCTTTGACGACGCCGCTCGGTGCGGGCCGTCGCCCCTGCCCGGTGAGGGCCTCGATCTGCTTCGAGCGGTCGTCCTGCACGTCGACCTCGAAGCGCTCGCCGGCCGCTCCCAACGCCCAGCGCCGGCCCGCGTCGTCAAGCCGCTGACAGGCGACCGTCCAGGACTCCTTGCCGAGGAGCAGCTGAATGAGCGGCGTTCCCGGGATCTGAGCCCAATGCGCTTCGAGGCGTTCGCCGTCGACGGTGACCGCGCCGCCTTCGACGTCGATGATGTGGGTGCGATTTCGTAAAGAGACGTGATACTTCATGCCGCCTCGAGGACCGCAACGGTCTCCACATGCGCCGTCTGCGGAAACAGATCGAAGGCGCGCACGGCGATGACTTGATAGTTGACGTTGAGCCGCTGCAGGTCGCGCGCCAGCGTCGCCGGATCACCGGAGATGTAGACGAGCTTCGCGACCGGCTCGCCGGTCAGGCGGAGCGTGACGTCCCAATGCAGTCCCGCGCGGGGCGGATTGACCACCACGGCATACGGTGCCGGCAGGCTCGGCAATACGTCCTCCGCTCGCGCCGCGATGAAGCGCACGGCGGGCAGGCGGGTGCGGGCCCAGGTCACGGCTTTCTCGTCGACGTCGACGCTGATCACGCTTGCGCCGCGCTCGACCAGCAGGGCCGCGGTGTCGCCGATGCCACCGTAGAGGTCCCAGACGGTTTGCGCGCGCACGTCGCCAAGTTGCTCGACGGCCCATTGCCGCGTCAGCATTCCCATTCCCGGATTCACTTGCTCGAAGGCCGTCGCCGGAAAACCCGTCTCCGGTCCGGCGACGACGCGCGCCGCACCGTCCACCGGCTGCCACCAGCAAATGAGGTCTTCGCGTTGCAGGGCCTGTCGCAATTGGTCGGCGTCGAGCCAGGGATCTCCTGCTGATTCTGCGATGACATGCGAGCGGCCTTCGCGATCGAGCCGCAGCGTGAGCCTCGTCAACCGCTCCGGCAGCAGCGAGAGTCGGCTGCGCAGCTCGCGCCACAGCGCCATCAGCTTGAAATCGGTGATGTGACAATCGGCGAGAGGGAAAACGAAGTTCGGCCGATCGTATGGGTGCAAACCGACAGCGAGAGCTTTCGCCGCCATGGAGATCTTGGATCGGTACCGCCACTCCTCGAGCGCCTCGACGATTTCAGGGTCCTCCATCTTGAGCTTCCCGATCCGGCGTAGCGCATCGCCCACAATCGCGCGCTTGGCACTGAGCTGGCCTTCGTAGGCGACGTGCTGGAGCTGGCAGTCACCGCAATGATCGTTCACGTAGTGCGGACAAGGAGGCGCGACTCGTGCGCGACTCGCGTGGACGATTGCACCGACCTCCGCACGCGCGAAGTTGCGGTGGCGCTCGAGGGAGTCTTCGCGCAGGCGGACTTGATCGCCGGGTGCAGCTCGGGGAATGAAGACGACGCGCCCATCGCCTAGTCGTCCTACGCCATCTCCTCCCACCGCGATGCCGGTGATCGAAACGAGATCATTCACTCGAGACCATCTCGCAGCGCTTCCTGACGGCTGGTGGTGACCCATGCCGATAACTGCGGCGGTCGGTCGGCCAAGTGGCGAGGCGGCGGTCGATCCCGGCGCTCGTCAGCTACCAGCGCCGCCGCCACGGCGAGCGCTCGCTCAAGCCCTGGACGCGGTGTCGCCGCCAGCACGCGCGCGCCGGCTCGCTCGAGATACGTGATGTCCACGGTGCCCTTCTGAAAATCGGGATCGTCCATGACGCGAAGATGGAATGCTTGACTCGTCGGCACCCCGACGATCACCAGCTCGCCCAGCGCGCGGCGCATCCGCTGGATCGCGACCTCCCGCGTCTCGCCCCAGACAATCAGCTTGGCGAGTAACGGATCGTAAAAGAGCGTCACCTCCTGCCCCGCCTCCACCCCGCCGTCCCATCGCACCCCCGGCCCACTCGGCACCCGGAGATACTGGAGGACTCCGGACGCCGGCAGAAAATCGTTCAACGGGTCTTCCGCCGTAATCCGGCACTCGATCGCGTGACCCCGCGGTTGCAGGACGCCGCCGCCTCCCCCGGTCGCGGCCGCGCCGTGGACGCGCATCGGTTGTCCGGCGGCGATGCGGAGTTGCTCTCGCACGAGATCCACGCCGTAGACGAGCTCCGTAACCGGATGCTCGACCTGGATGCGCGTGTTCATCTCGAGGAAGTAGAATTCGCCCGACGGCGTGAGCAGGAATTCGATCGTGCCGGCGCTGACGTACCCCACCGCACCCGCTGCGGCCGTCGCGGCTTCCGCGAGGCGGCGGCGCAGCGCGGGCGACACGGCGACCGACGGCGACTCCTCGATCAGCTTCTGATGGCGGCGTTGGATGCTGCATTCGCGCTCGCCCAGCGCGATGACGCGCCCATGACCGTCCGCCAGGACCTGAATCTCGATGTGCCGCGGTCGCTCCAGATACTTCTCGATGTAGATGCTGCCATCGCCGAATGCCTTCAGGGCTTCCCGACGCGCCGCCTGAAACCCTCCTTCGACCTCGGGCTCGGCGCCGACGAGCCGCATGCCTTTGCCGCCGCCACCAGCGACCGCTTTTAGCAGGACGGGATAACCGATCCGCTTTGCCTCGCGCCGTGCCTCCACGGGATCGCGCAGCGGTGCCGCCGTCCCCGGAACGACGGGGACGCCGGCGGCTTGCATGCGGCGGCGCGCTTCGGTCTTGTCGCCCATCGCGCGAATCGCCTGAGCCGGCGGACCGATGAACACGAGTCCGGCTTCCGTACACGCTTGCGCAAACAAGGCGCGCTCTGAGAGAAAGCCGTACCCCGGATGGACCGCCTGGCAGCCACTCTCCTTCGCTGCGGCGATGAGCTTTTTGCTGTCGAGGTAGGATTCCGCCGGCGGCGCTGGGCCGAGCAGGACGGCCGCGTCGGCATCGCGCACGTGTGGCGCTAGGCGGTCAGGCTCCGAGTAGACGGCGACCGCGGCCATGCCCTCTTCATGGCACGCGCGGATCACCCGAACCGCGATCTCGCCGCGATTAGCGACGAGGACGCGCGTGATCAATTACAGCCAACCGCGTTCGCCAGCCCGAACGTGTCGAACGCCTTGCAGAGCGCGGACACCTTGCTCACCGCGCGCCGGTAGATCGCGACGACGGGCCCGGTCCAGGTCTCGTGCTGATCGGTCGCCTGTCGCAAGGCGGCGAACACAAAATCCTGCGCCGGCACCCGGTCCGCTTTGCTTTCCTTGCCCGACACCCAGACGAGCGGACGCTTATTCCACTTCACCGTGCGCTCCTCGGGTGGTCGCTCGAACGCGATGCTGGCGCAGACGGCCCGCGTTTGAGCCAGCGCTCGCAGCGATGGATCGCGCGTCTTGAGCTCTTTCAGCACGCGATTGCGTATGACGCTGTCGCCCTGCCAGCGGGCGGCCGTAACGACGACGAGATCGGGCCGCAGCCCACGGGCGAACCGGAGATACCAGGCCGCCTGCGTATCAGTGTCGTACGCCGTCAGCAGGATGCCCTGATGTGGGCAAGCGCGCAGCAGATTTTCCCCCAGCTCCTCGAGCGCGGGCGGCAAGCGCAATCCCTCCGGCAGGGCATGCCACGCCAGCGTCGCCGCCTGGCTACCTCCCGATTCCCAGTCGACAAAGGCACGCTCGCCGAACGTGTAGACGCGAAACACGCGCGCGGAATCGGCGGTCCGGGTGCCGGCGCTCCAGCGGGCCGCGCGCTCGAATGCCTGCTCCGCCGTATCGAGCTGGGCGTGCGCCCAGACGGTGTCCGTCACGACCGGTTTACGATGCGCGTGATAATCCCCGAGCTGGAGGTAGTAACGTCCGAGATCGAGCCATGCCGGGCCGTCGGTGGAATCGACGGCGACGCGGGCCCACAGCCCCGCGCGCACCGTATCGGCGTGCGGGACGGGGATGGGAGACTGCACGACCAGCAGCCCGAGGGCCGCCTTATAGAGGAATGTTCCCATGCTTCTTGGGAGGATTCCGCCCGCGTTTGGTTTCCAGGGTGAGGAGCGCCTCGATCAGGCGCGGTCTCGTGTCGCGTGGATCGATGATATCGTCCAGATAGCCGCGCGCCGCGGCCCGATAGGGGTGGGCGAACTTCTCGCGATACTCGTTGGTCTGCTCTTCGCTCGCTTCGCCCTTGTACAGAATCTCGACGGCTCCCTTCGGTCCCATCACGGCGATCTCCGCGGTCGGCCAGGCGACGTTGTAGTCGCCGCGGATGTGCTTCGAGCTCATCACGTCGTAGGCGCCGCCGTAGGCTTTGCGGGTGATCACGGTGAGCTTCGGCACCGTGGCCTCGCAAAAGGCATAGAGCAACTTTGCGCCGTGTTTGATGATGCCGCCATGCTCCTGGGTCACGCCAGGGAGAAAGCCCGGCACATCCTCGAACGTGACCAGCGGAATGTTGAACGCATCGCAGAAGCGGATGAATCGCGCCCCTTTGAGCGAGGCCGCGATGTCGAGCACGCCGGCCAGCGCCGCCGGTTGATTCGCGACGATCCCCACTGGACGCCCGGCGAGACGCGCGAACCCGACGATCAGGTTGCTGCCGTAATCGCGTTGCACCTCCAGGAACGCGCCCCCGTCCACGACGCGTTTCAGCACCTCATGCATGTCATACGGCTTGGCCGGCTCATCGGGCACGACGTCGAGCAGTCCCTCGTCACGGCGATCGGATGGGTCGTCCGGTGTGCGAATCGGCGGGCTGTCGATGTTGTTCCCCGGGAGGTAGGAAAGCAGCGTGCGAATCGCGGTGAGCGACTCGAGCTCGGAATCGTGCACGAACTGCGCGATGCCGGAGGTGCCGCCATGCACGTCAGCGCCACCGAGCTTCTCGAAATCCACCTCTTCGTGCGTCACCGTTTTCACGACGTTGGGGCCCGTCACGAACATGTACGAGATGCCGCGCACCATGAAGATGAAGTCGGTGATCGCGGGACTGTACACGGCGCCGCCGGCGCAGGGGCCGAGGATCGCGCTGATCTGCGGGACGACGCCGGATGCGAGTGTGTTGCGGAGGAAGATGTCGGCATAGCCGCCGAGGGAGGCGACGCCCTCCTGAATGCGCGCGCCGCCCGAGTCATTCAGTCCCACGATCGGCGCGCCATTCTGGACGGCGAGATCCATGACCTTGCAGATTTTTTCCGCGTGCGCTTCCGAGAGCGAGCCGCCGAAGACCGTGAAGTCCTGCGAGAACACGTAGACCAGCCGTCCCTCGACGCGGCCCCATCCCGTTACCACACCGTCGCCGAGGACTTTTTGCTCGTCGAGACCGAAATCGGTGGCGCGATGGGTGACGAAGCGATCGAGCTCGACGAAGGAGCCGGGATCGAGCAACACGTCGAGCCGCTCGCGCGCGGTCATTTTCCCTTTTTGGTGTTGCGTGGCGATCCGCTCAGCGCCGCCACCTTGCTCACTCTCCGATCTCTTTTGCTGGAGTAATTCCAGCTTTTCTCTCATCGTCATGGTTCGGCAAATGTAGGCCACCAAATGCAAAGGGGACAGGATAACCCCGTCCCCTCAAGCCTCTGGCCCGCCGCTGCGTCTACGCGTCTAGCTTTTGCATGTCCGCGCTTGGCGTCGCGGCCGGTGCTCCGTCTTCCTTCGGGAATCCGGTTGCAGCCAAGACAATTCTATGATGAATGGGATCGACCTCCAGAACCTTCAGCTCCACCGCCTGCCCTTCCTTCACCGCGTCGCCGGGCTGCTGAATGTCGGGGATGCCCAGCTGTGACATCGGCACAAACCCCTCGATGTCGCTGCCGAGATCGACGACGACACCCTTGTCCATGAGGCGCATGACGCGTCCGCGCAGCTCCGTGCCGACGGGGTACGTCTCCCCGATGCGGAGCCACGGATCTTCCTGCGCCTGTTTCAGCCCCAGCGAGATCCGCTTGTTCTCGGCGTCGACGTTCAGAATCAGAACGTCGACTTCGTCGCCTTTCTTCACGACCTCGGACGGATGCTGCACGCGCTTGGTCCACGACATGTCGGAGATGTGAATCAGGCCGTCGATCCCCGGCTCGATTTCGACGAATGCGCCGAACGACGTGAGGTTACGCACCTTGCCGCGCAGCCGCGTGCCGACTGGATACTTCTGTGGCAGCGCCATCCACGGATCCTGCTCCGTCTGCTTCATGCCGAGGGAGACTTTTTCTTCCGTCTCGTCGACTTTGAGGACGACTGCTTCGATTGATTCACCGATCGACACGAGCTTGGAGGGATGGCGGACATTGCGGGTCCAGCTCATCTCGGAAATGTGGACGAGCCCTTCGATGCCCGGCTCCAGCTCGACGAACGCCCCGTAGTTGGTAATTGAAACAACCTTCCCCTGCACGCGCGTCCCAATCGGGTACTTCGCGGCGACGTTTTGCCACGGATACGGCTGGAGCTGCTTCAGGCCGAGCGATATGCGCTCGCGCTCCCAATCGATGTCGAGCACCTTGACCTCGAGCTCCTGACCGATCTGCACCATCTCGGACGGATGCGACACGCGGCCGTAGCTCATGTCGGTGATGTGCAGCAGGCCGTCGACGCCGCCGAGATCGATGAACGCCCCGAAGTCGGTGATGTTCTTGACGACGCCCTTCCGCACCTGATTGACCGACAACTCCTTCATCAGGACGTCGCGCTTCGTCTTGCGCTCGGCTTCGAGCAGCACGCGCCGCGACACGACGATGTTGCGACGCCGTTTGTTCAGCTTGATGATCTTGAACTCGAAGCTCTGGCCGAGCAGCTCGTCGATGTTCGGCACGCGACGCAGCGCGATCTGGCTGCCGGGCAGGAACGCATCCACGCCCATGAGGTCCACGACCACGCCGCCCTTGATCTTCTTCACCAGCGTCCCGGTGACCGCCTCATCTTTTTCGTGCGCTTCCCGGATTTTCTCCCAGACGCGCATGAAGTCGGCCTTCTTCTTCGACAGGACGACGGCGCCTTCCTGATCTTCGAGGTGCTCGAGGAAGACTTCGACTTCGTCGCCTTCTTTCAGACTCTTCGGATCTTTGAATTCGTCGATCGCGACCGCGCCCTCGGACTTGAAGCCGACGTCGAGAATGACGGCGGTGTCGGTCACGCGCAGCACCTTCGATTTGACGATCTCGCCTTCTTCGATGTTCGAGAGCGTCCCCTCGTACAGCAGAGTCATTTTCTCGATCTCGTCAGAGGAGTATTCCTCATCGAGACCGGAGCGGACGCGGAGTGGTGAGCGGGGTGCTTTACGAGGTGGAAGGTCTTCTTCGGAATCTTCTACGTCACGTGCTTCTACGAGCATTCGGTACACCGGTTCGGTTATGTGTTTGAGAGTGCCTCGTCATTCATTGTCCTTTCAGGACAGTGCCGCCGAGCCCAGACCCTGTGTCCGGGAAGGCGCGAAACCTACCCAGGGAACACTCCCCGCGCCAGTTCGACAACCCGCGTCACCTGCTGCTCGAGCGTGAGGGCTGTGGTATCCAGCAAAACGGCGTCCGCAGCGGGCCTCAGAGGGGCGACCTGGCGGTTGGAATCCGCCGCATCCCGCGTGGCGAGCGCCTCGCTCTCGCGCCTGACCAGCTCGACGTCGACCGCCTCGCCGCGTTGAGAGAGCCGCCGCCGGGCTCGCTCGTCGGGTGTTGCGGTCAAAAAGATCTTGAGCGGCGCGTCCGGGAAGACGATGGTACCGATGTCCCGCCCATCGACCACCACCCCGCCGCCGCCACACGCCTCCACCGCCAACCGTTGCTGGGTATTCACCCAGGTCCGCACCTCGGGAAGCGCCGCAACCGTCGAGACGTAGCGCGTGACTCGCTCGCCGCGAATCGCCTCCTCGACATCGGCACCGGCGACCTCGGGCCGGAACCTGTCGGCCGCCAGGACCAATCGCACCGGCAACCGCTCGGCGAGATCGACGACGCGCTGCGCGGGCCAGCCTTCACCGAGATTGTCGAGCGCCGCCAGCGTGAGCGCGCGATACAGTGCACCCGAATCGAGATGCGCCCAGCCCAGCCGCTGGGCGACGAGCCCCGCCGTCGAGCTCTTCCCCGATGCCGCGGGCCCATCGATCGCGATTACGCGAAGCATTTTCGCAAGTCGCGAAAGAACGACGGATAGCTGATCGCCACGGACTTCTTCTCGGACAGCTTGACGTCGGATCCTGGCAGCGTGCCAAGCACTGCAAACGCCATCGCGAGCCGGTGGTCGGACGCCGTCTCGACCCGACCCCGCGGTGGCTGATCGCCACCTTCGACGTGCAGATCGTTCGCGCGCGCCTCGGCCCGCGCCCCGATGGCGCGCAGATTCGCGGCGACGAGCTCCAGTCGGTTGCTCTCTTTGACGCGGAGCTCGCCGACTTCACGGAACACCGTGGCGCCGCGCGCCCGGCTCGCGAGCACGGCGAGCACCGGCACCTCGTCGACAAGGGTCGGGATCTCGGCCGCCGGCACTTCGGTCCCGTTCAATTGCGCAGGACGCACCACCAGATCGGCCACAGGCTCGCCGCCCTCGTCGCGCAGATTCACGCGCTCGACGTGCGCGCCCATGCGCTCCAAGACGACGAGAAACCCGGTGCGCGTAGGATTGACGCCGACGTTCTCGATGAGGAGCTCACCTTCCGCCGCGAGTACCGCCGCGGCGACGAGAAACGCGGCGCTCGACGGGTCGCCGGGGACGGAAAGTTGGAACGATCGAATGTTCGAATGAGAAGACGGTTCGAATACGATGGCTCCATCTCGTTCGTGAATCCCGAGACCCAGATGCGCGAATAGTCGTTCCGTATGATCCCGTGAGCGATACGGCTCTCGAACGGTGACGGGCACGTCTCCCGTCAATGCCGCGAACAGCAGCGCACTCTTCACCTGTGCGCTTGCCACGGGACTCTGGTACGTGAGCCCGCGCAATCGGCCGCCACGGATCGTGAGCGGCAATCCATCACCTCGCTCGGCGATCTCCGCACCCATCTGCCTCAACGGCTCCGTGACGCGACGCATCGGACGGCGACGCAGTGAGGCGTCACCGGTTAGTGTCGCGGCAAATCGCTGCCCAGCAAGAATACCGAGCATCAGCCGCGCGGTGGTGCCGGAGTTCCCGCAATGCAACCGGGATGCGGGAAGCGAGAAGCGGGATGCATGGACCGCAACTCGCTTGTCGTTAATCGCGGAAATGACCGCTCCCAACTGACGCAACACACGGGCGCTGCTCTTCACGTCATCGCCCGTCAGGAGCCCCGACAGCTCGCTCTTCCCGCGCGCCAGCGCCGCCACCATGAGCACGCGATGCGAGATACTCTTGTCGCCCGGCGGCCGGACGATGCCGCCGACCTTCACGGACCGATGCGACGTCGCCACGCAGCCGCCCGCGTCAGCCACGCCGTCAACGCCTTCGCGTCGCCTGCTTCGAGCGCGCGCTCGACGGTGCCGAGCGACTCTTCGAGTGATCGTAGGGCGGGTAACACCTCGTCGCGGTTCATCAGCAGGATCTCGGTCCACAGCGCCGGTTCGCTCGCGGCAAGCCGCGTCGTGTCGATAGCCCCGGACCCGAACGTCGCGCCGGGCGGCGCGTGCCTCGCCAGGAAATCCGCCAGTAAGGACGCGACGATCTGCGGCACGTGACTCGTCGCGGCCAGCTGTGCGTCGTGCCGGCGGGCATCGAGAATCACCGGCTCCGCGCCGAGGACGTCCTCCCAGAAGTGCGCGACCTCCCGCGTCGCCGCGGCACTGCCCTCGGTCTCGCAGGGTGTGATGTAGACGACGGCTCCGCGGAAGAGATCGGCACGTGCGGCCTCGAACCCGTGCTCGTGCGTTCCCGCAAGCGGATGGCTTCCCGCAAAGCGATTCCCGATGCCGAGTCGCTCCGCGCGCGCGACAATGGCGCGCTTCACCGACCCGACGTCGGTGACGAAGGCGTCGGGCTTGAGATGCGGAGTGAGGGAGTCGAGTTGCGCGAGATTGGCGGCGGGTGGAGCGGCGAGAATGAGCAGATCGGCGACGCGTGCGACATCCACGGCGTGCGACGGGGCGTCGTCGAGCGCGCCGTGCTGCGCCGCCATGGCCCGCTCGGCGGGCTCCGGGGACCAGCCGACGACGGAAACCCCTTGACCCCCGTCCGACTGCTTCACCTGACGGGCCACCGAGCCGCCGATCGCACCGAGTCCGATCAGGCCAAGGGTTTGGGGCCGCACGGCTTGGAAGGTACACGTCGCCCGCATATTATGGAGCCCCATGCGGGCGGCGCCCAGCATCACCCGCCTCTTCGCGGCGACGTTCATCGCCGTCGCCCTGGTCGGTCTCGTCACTCAAGTCGCGACCTGGCGCAGCGCCCGCGCCCAACAGGCAGCGATGGTCGTCCTGGCGCAACGTCTCCAGCAAATGCACAACGCACCCGCCGCCGAGTTGGCGATCGATGCCGGCGACGAAGCGGTCCAGGCCGCCATCGAAACGACCGTCCTCTTCGCGGCCATGCTCATCGTCCTGGGCCTCGGCTTCTGGTACAACCGCCGGCGGCTGGCCGCGCCCTTTGCCCGGATCGCCTCCGCGCTCCAACGGGTGGGGGAGGGCCAATTCGTCGAACCACTTCCAGAAGATCAGCCCGCAGAGTTCGGCGCTATCGCGCGCGGCGTGAATCACATGGCCAAAGCGTTGGCCTGGCGCGAAGAGTTGCAGGCGTATCTCTCGCAGCTCCTGGCCGCGCTGAACGCGCCCTCCGAGGAATCGGCGACGGGATTGGCCCAGGCGCTGGGCGTGATCGCCGGTGCGACGCGGGCGACGGGAATCGTGCTGTATCAACCGGCCCTCGACGCCAACGAGTGGGCGGTCACCGCCGCCCGCGGCGTCGAAGGTACCCCTCGCCCCGTGTCGCGTGGCACGATGCGCGATCTGATCGGCGACGCGGCGCAATCAATCCTTTATCATGGCGAGGCGGTGCAGCCGGTCCGCCACCAGTTACGGCTGACCGCCGCCACGCCACACGGCCTGGTGCTTGTGCCGCTCCGTTCGGGCACGAAGCTGAGCGGTGTCCTGGGCGTCGTCCCCGGAGAGCGGTTCGGCGCCGACGAGCGGGCCGCACTGGAGCAGGCGGCTCCCAATCTCGCCATCGCGTGCGAGCGCTCCTCCGCGCATCACAACACGCGACGCCTGGCGGTGGAAGTGCGGCAGACGGCGAAGCGGCTCGAGCAGCTGAACGCCGAGCTCGACACCGCGATGAAAACGAAGGATCAGTTCCTGTCCAACATTTCTCACGAGCTCCGCACGCCGCTCAACAGCATCATCGGTTTCACCGACCTGCTGCTGACGGAAGCGCTCGGCCCTGCTCTGTCCGATCAACAGCGCGATTTCCTCGAGACCGTCGGCCGCAACGGCCGGCAACTCCTCGAGCTGATCAATGAGCTGCTCGATCTGCAACGCATCGCGGCCGGCCGGATGGAGCTGAAGCCCGAGGCGGTCGAGCTCGCCGGGTTACTCAGCGAAGCTGCCGGCAGCGTCCACGCGCAAGCGCAGAAGCATCGCCACGCGCTCATCGTGAGTCCGCTGCCCCAGGACCTGCGAGTGCATGCAGACCGCGGTCGCGTGCGTCAGGTGCTGCTCAATCTCCTGTCGAACGCGATCAAATTCACGCCCGACGGTGGCCGCATCACCGTCGCGGCGGCGCCGGTGAATGGCGGCGCGGAGGCGCGCATCGCGGTGAGCGACACCGGGATCGGGATCGCACCCGAGGATCAACCGAAACTGTTCCAGGAGTTCTCCCAACTCGACGCCTCCGCCAGCCGTAAGTATGAAGGAACGGGTCTGGGGCTCGCCTTGTCGCGGCGGCTGGTCGAACTGCACGGCGGCGCGATCGGAGTGGAGAGCGAGATGGGCAAGGGCAGCACGTTCTGGTTCACTCTTCCCCAGGCGCGGTAACCGTGGCGACCATCGTTGTCGTGGAAGACCAGCCCGACAGTCTGAAGCTGCTCACGACGCTGTTGATGCTGAAGGGACATCAGGTGGTGGGTCTTCCCAACGGAGACCGGCTCGCTGAAGTCATGCGCACGCAACAGCCCGTCCCCGATCTCGTGCTGCTGGATATCCAGCTGCCCGGCCGCGATGGCTACGCCGTGCTCGAGGAACTAAAGGAATTGCCGGGGCGCTCCTGGAAAGTCGTGGCGCTGACGGCGCATGCATTACCGGAGGATCGCGCGCGCGCGACTGCCGCGGGATTCGACGGCTATATCACCAAGCCAATCGATGTACGCACGTTTCCGGCGGAAGTGGCACGCTACCTTCAACCGAGGTGACCGACATGGGCGGGATTGTGCTGCTAATCGGGCGGATCGTCTTTTCGTTCTTCTTTATCTACTCCGGATTCAACCACCTGACCAAGCTCAGCCAGTACGCGCAGTACGCCGCAATGTCTCATGTACCAGCGCCGACGCTGCTCACCGCCGTCTCCGGCGTCATGCTGCTGGCCGGCGGTCTCAGCATCCTGCTCGGCATCAAGCCACGTTGGGGTGCACTGCTGATCGCCGTCTTTCTTGTTACGGCGGCGTTCACGGTTCACAAGTTTTGGGGAATTGCCGATCCGATGGCGGCCGGGAATCAGGCGGCGCAGTTCTGGAAAAACATCTCCCTCACGGGTGCGTGCCTGATCTTCTATGGGTTGGCGACGCTGAACCCGACACGCTGGCCGTACAGTCTCGGCCGGGAGAGTACGTCGAGCGCTTCAGGGACGCTCGGGTAGCGTTACCCTGACGCGCGGCACCCTGACCCAGGGGTGAGGCCCGGGCTCTGGATGTGGTGGCGGCATCGGGCCTGCTTCATGGATCGTAATCGAGCCGTTGACCGTCACAAGTTTTAGCGTCGGACCGCCGGTGCCGATGGAGCCGTGCAGATGACGCGTGCTCATCTTGCCGATGACCTTCACAGGCAGGTCACTTTCGACGCGCCCGTTGACCGTTTGGGCGTCGATCTCGGCGTTGATGCGTTTGGGCAGACCGGCCGTCACGGAGCCGTTGACGGTCGTGAGCCGCACATCGCCGTTGCTGAGCGCCTGCATGTTCGCCTCGATACTGCCGTTCACGGTGGTCGCATGCACCGGGCCGCTGGATGTATTGACCGCGATTCGACCATTGATGGTGTTGGCATCGACCGGCGCACTGACCTCGTCGATCTGCAGCCCGCCGTTGACCGTGGATACGTCGATCGGAATGCCCTTCGGGAGGATTACGGTGAAGCGCACGGCGACGTCGTTCTTGCGGACGCCGTTCATGCGGTAGTCGCCGCCCTCGTTGCAACGCGTCTCGCGCGCTTCCCACACCGCGCAGATCGTTATGCCGAGCTCCGTCGGCACAGGAATGATCTGAACGCTGCCGGGGTCCGAGTTGCGCCAGCTTTTTTCGACATGCACTTCGAGCGATTCGCCCTTTCCACCGATGACATCGATGGGGCCGTTGGTGTTGCGAATCCAAACGCGCTGCGTCGGCTTGATCTTCCCGTGATAGTGCCATTCGGCTCCGACATTGCGGCCGCGGCCAAAGAGGTTGCCGCCTTCGCCGTCGCCCCAATCCATGTCGCCGAACGCCCCCAGCGCGCCGAGGCTGGTGGGTAGATGGTCTTTGATGTTTTTCGTGGCGCTTCTGAGAAACAGGCCGATGCCGACGACGATGCCAAACAGCGCGCCGCCGCGAACGATCTCGCGACGCCACGTGCGCCAGAACCGCTTGATGGGTGTGGACTGATCCAAGGACATGTCCATGGTCACAGGGTGTTACGAACCCTCAATCTCGCAGGTTTCACCCCGACGCGCGACCGCCCGCCGGGGGTGACTCGGCGGGCGGCGGCGGGCGGCGGCGGGCGGTCCGTACCGGCCCTTTCCTTCTTGACTGGGCCGGTCACGTCTTGGGACATGCCGGCGCTGCTTTGGCCTCCACCGTGATCGGCGCGAGCATGCCGCCGTACCAGACACGGTTCGCATCTGCTGTTGGGGTAGTGGGTTCGACCGTGGCGGCGACGCGGCGAATCGTCGCGGCGCGGTCGACCTTCATGGCGGCTTGGGCGGCGAAGCCATATCCGAAGGTCAGGATCGTCGCTGTCAACAGGGTGAAGCCGCGCATCTGCATCCTCCAGCAAGAGACGTTGATGATCACTGTCAGGAGGTAAGACGCAGGGATGGCGGGAAAGGTTGCACGGGCTTTGAGGTTGACGGGCTCCGGACACCGCTCGTGTCGGCGAGCGTTCCACTGTGGCGAAGAGACGTCGGCAACTCGCGTCGCCCGTTGAATCCCGCACCAGCGGCTGCCGTAGAAGCTGTACACCTCCAGCCGGAGCACAGATGACTCGCATGGCGAACGCGCGACTCGCGGGCTTCACGTACCTGTTTTACATCGCGGTTGCGTTCCCCAGCATGATGCTTTTCGCCCGGGCGACGAGCGGCGCTGGAATGGCTGCTAAGCTGGCGAGCATGGTGCAGCATCCCGCGGGCGTACGGGCCGCAGCTGTTCTGCGATTACTGGGCTGCCTCTGCGCCCTCGTTCTCGCCGTCACGCTCTATGCCATAACGCGCGATCAGGATCGCGATCTCGCGATGCTGGGCCTGACCTGCCGCGTCGCGGAAGGCATCATCGGCGCAGCGTCGATCCCGGCGTCATTCGGCCTGCTGTCGATCGCGATCGCAAGTGGAGCAAATGCGCCGGACCCCAGCGCAGCGCAGGCGATCGGCGCGTTCGTTCTCGGACAGCCGGAGCTCATCGGCGGCTGGTTCTTTGCGGTCGGGAGCACCCTGTTTTCGTGGCTCCTACTGCGCGGTCGCACGATTCCGGTGCCGCTCGCGTGGCTCGGCGTCGTGGCGTCCGCGCTGCTCGTGGTGGGCCTCCCGCTTGCATTCGGCAGAGTTATCAGCGGCACGATCACCCAGCTCATCTGGTTTCCAATGGCGGCATTTGAAATACCGCTGGGGTTTTGGCTACTGATTAAGGGCGTCCCCAGTCCGGAGGCCAGCGTGAGCCCGCATGGCAGGTAGTGCCCGGGGCAGGACTCGAACCTGCAAGGGGTCGCCCCCAAGGGATTTTAAGTCCCTTGCGTTTACCAATTTCGCCACCCGGGCCTGCTGAAGAATGTCCAATGATCAACGTAGAATGTCCAACGACGAATTACAGGCGCTCGGTGTGCGCCCCTGCTGAAGCGGCGACCTCCATGATCGGCGGCGTCCTGCCGTAGGACCGCTCGAACGCGCGCTGGATCGCCGGAATGGTCTTCTTGTCGGTCTTGCTCACAAGCACGATCGCCGCGCCGCCCCAACCCGCCCCGGTCAGTCGCGCTCCCAGTGCTCCAGCCCGCTTTGCCGCGGCAACGATCGTGTCGAGCTCCGGCGCGCTGCACTCGTACAACCGGCGACACGACTCATGCGACTCATACAACAGCGCGCCGAACTGTTTGAGCCTGCCGCGCTCGAGCAGCTGCGCCGCGAAGCGCGCACGCGCGGTCTCCCCCACGACATGCACCGCGCGCGACCGCAGCGGCTCGCGCAGCGCGCGCTTGAGCCGCAGCAGCCATTGCGCCGGCCAGCTGGCCAGCCAGACCAGCTCGGGGAGCTCGACCTTGAGCCGCTTCACGGCCGCTTCACACTCGGCGCGCCGCTCGTTCAATCGACCCGCCGAGAGGTTGTGGCGCACCCCCGTGTCCACCAGAAACAGTCGCGCGTGGAACGGGATTTGGCGCGTCTCGAGAGACGCGCATTCGAGGAGCAATGCATGCTCCCGTTTCGCGAGCGCGGCGATCGTCTGATCCATGACGCCGCAGCGCACCCCCACGTGATCGCATTCCGCGCGAAATGCGACGCCCGCGACCTGCCGCGGCGTCAGCGTCGCACCTGCCAGCGTCACGAGTGCCTTCGCGGCGGCGACCGACAGCGCCGCGGATGAGGCCAACCCGGCGCCGACAGGAACGGTCGACGTCACCGCGACACGCACGCCCCCCCCATCCATTCTCGGCAGCGCCTCGAGCGCCCAAAGCTCGCGCAGCACGCCCGCAACGTACGCCGCCCAGCCCTTGGGAAGCTCCTCCTGCCAACGAACCCTGATGACTTTGTGATACCGCGTCGAAACCGCTTCAAGAATACCGGGCGCATTGGCCGGTCCGGGACCGACGGCCACCATGGTGCGCTCGGCGATCGCGATTGGCAGCACCGGTCCACCGTTGTAGTCGGTGTGCTCGCCGATCAGGTTGACTCGACCAGGTGCCGACGCGACCGCGCGCGGCGGTTCGCCGAACGCGTCGCGAAAAAAGTCTATCGCCGGACGTGACATGGGTTTGACAATGATTCGAGGCAATGCTACCGTATCGCGGCCGGATTCACCATCTACCTCAATTCGCCCTCGCGGAGAACACGTTATGCGGCGGTTTGCGTTGTTGCTGCTCGCCGGAGCTCCTTCGCTCGTCTCCGCCCCCCTGCTTGGGCAGGGGTTTGGCGTGTACGAGCAGAATACCTGTACAATGGGGCGCGCCGGCGTCGCCGCGGCACGACCGTGTGCGGACGGCTCGGCCATCTTCTTCAACCCGGCCGGCCTCGTCGGACTGAGCGGCAACCACCTGAGTGTCGGCACCACGCTGATCGCGGCAAACGGCGGATTCACCGATGACTTCCTCGGGACGCGCAGCGATCTCAAGAACCCGGTGATCCCCGTCCCCAACGTCTACATCACGCATCAGATCAATCCCAAGCTCACGGCTGGCATCGGTTTGTACGCCCCCTACGGACTCGAAACGAAGTGGGACGCAAATAGCTTTTCCGGCCGCTTCCTCGGCTATAACACCGACGTGCGCTCGATCTATATCCAACCGACCGTGGGTTACGAGATCAGCCCGCGCCTGAAGGTCGGCGTCGGAGTCGCCTACATCACGAGCCGCCTCACGCTGCGCCAGCGCGCCGATCTGTCCTCACAGCTGGTGCCGGCCACCCTTGCCGCGCTCTTCCCTGCACCGGGGCTGCCGGCCGGGACCACATTCGGGATGCTGGGTGTTCCAACGGGCACCGACTTCGCGGATGCGAATCTGCACGCCACGGGCAGCGGATTCGCGGTGAATTTCGGCGGCATCCTCAAAGTCAACGATCGCCTGAGTATCGGCGGGCACTGGCTCACGCGGAAGACCATCAAGTACAGCGGCACAGCCACATTCGTCCCCGAGCCGACGCATCTGTCCGTGCCTGCCACCATCGGCACGTGTCCGGCATGTGTGCCGGCCGGCACGCCAGTCGACGCGTTGCTCGCCCCGGAGTTCGGCGCCGGTGGCCCGCTCTCGAATGGCACCGTGTCCACGTCGATCATCATGCCGCCGCAGGGCTCGATCGGATTCGCGTACAAGATGCAGGACAACTGGACGGTCATGGCGGACTACCAGTATGTCGTATGGGGCTGGTTCAGCAACATTACCATCCACTTCCAGAACCCGTTGACGCCCGATCTGTCACTGAATCCAAACAACAAAGACACCCACGGATTCCGGTTGGGCACCGAGTACCAGTATTCGCCGAAGGTGGAGATTCGCGGCGGGTATCTCTATCACACGGGCGCTTCGCCGTCGCAGTTCGTCACACCGCTGCTGCCCGAGGGACCGCGCAACGAGTTCACGATTGGCGCTGGGCTGGTGCTCACTCCCAAGCTGCATGGGGACCTCGCGTACCAGTACATCAAACAGAATGACCGGCGCGGCACAGTGAACCTGGCCGCGGGCAATACCGGTCTCTACCAGTTCTCCGCCCATCTGTTCGGGATCGGGCTGGCTTACACCTTCTGAGGAATGCGACTCATGATTTGGACTAAGCGATCCTCTGCCGCCCTCCTCGGTCTGCTCCTCGTCGCGGCCTGCCAGAACGATCAGCTGAACCGGCCGTTCGCGAATACGCCCGTCGATCCATTGTTCGCCCGCTTCGTCTCGATGGGCAACTCGATCACGGCGGGATTTCAATCGGGCGGGATCAACGACAGCACGCAGCAGCAGTCGTACGCCGTGGTACTCGCCAGGGCGATGCGCTCGCCGTTCTTCGTGCCGCTCATGCGGAGGCCGGGTTGCCCGCCGCCGTTCACAAACGTGTTCACGCAGGCGCGGGTCGGCGGTGCGACACCAACGACCTGCGCGCTGCGCAGGGTGCCACAAATTCCGCCGCCGTACATCAGCAACACGGCCGTACCGGGCGCCGAGGCCATCGACATCTACACCAACTTGGACACGGCATCGAACGCCAATGCGCTGACGCAGTTCTTCCTGGGCGGGATGACCCAGGCACAAATGATGGAGCGGGCGCAGCCGACGTTCGTCTCGGTATGGATCGGGAATAACGACGTGCTGGGTGCCGCGACGAGCGCGACGAACGCCGGCGACAGTACGGCCATCACCTCCATCGCCAACTTCCAGGCGCGCTATGGCGCCTTGCTCGACACGATCGCGGCCGCCAAGCCGCGGGGCGTGGTCCTGATCGGGGTCGCCAACGTCACTGGTGTGCCTTACTTCACTAGAGGCTCGACGTATTGGGGCATCAAGAACACGGTACCGGGGGCCTTCCCTGCGTCATTCACCGTAAGCGCGAATTGCGCGCCGAGTGCAACGCTCATCCCCGGTGCGCGGGGTGACACGGTGCTCGTCCCATTTCCCTATGGTGCCGCATTGCTCGGAGCCGCCCAGGCGGGTGCCCCTCGCAATCTCGATTGCGCCGATACGGTCAAAGCCATCATCGTACCGCGCGAGCTCATCAACCTGGTCACCGCCGTGGGCGCCTATAACGCGTACATCTCCGCACAAGCGACGTCGCGTGGCTGGGCGTACCTCGACCCGAACGGGAAGTTCGCGACCCTCGCCGCGGATACCGGGCAGGTCCGCCAATTTCCCTATTTCCCAAAGGGCAACGCAGGCGATACAGTCGCGGTCCGGCGTCCGTTCGGTCGTGCGTTCTCGCTGGACGGCATTCACCCCAGCGCGTCGGCGCATAAGTTGATCGCGGACACCGTCCGGATCGTGATTAACGCGAAGTACGGCACGGCGATTCCCCCGATCCCCTGACCGCGAACCAGCGTTCCTCGACGGGGTACCGACGGCATCCGCATCCGCGGATGCCGTTCTGCTAATGCGCTTCCCAGTTCTCGTTCTGGCTCTCGCAATCCCCGGGCTCGCGCCCGGGGTCGGAAAAGCACAGGCCGTGCCACGCACGGACACGCCGCGTGCCGGGACGTTTCGCGTCACGTTCGAGCCGATCATCACGACCTGGGACTACGAATTCACGAGCAACGGCCGCCAACGCATCGGCGCGTCGCTGCCGGCGACGGTCTTCGTCCACCAGGAGAAGCGCGAGACGCCGCTGACGGTGGATTTTGGAATCACCGATCGAATTGCCCTGAGCGTCCGGCTACCGCTCGTGCGCGTGAGGACGCGCGCGTCGTACAACGTGCTGGACAGTACGGGCAAGGTCGATAGCGCGGGGCGAGCGCTCGATTCGCTGCTCAACGACACGACCTACGCGTTCGGATCGCTCATGGACACGCCGCGCGGGCTGCGCTACTTCGCAGGCGACGCCGAAGTCCAGGCGAAGTACCGGTTCCTCGAATCGTCGAACTATGCGCTCAGCGGCACCATCGTGTTGCGACTACCGACCGGACATCAGGAATCACCGAACCGCCTCTTCGACATCCCTACCGGCGATCATCAGACGGACATCGAGCTGCAGGTCGCTCAGGAGCTGACCCTCTTCAAGCGACTATGGTTGAACGCGATGCTCCGTGCGGCGCGGCAGCAGCCAGGGACACGCGCGCGTCGTGTCGGGCCCCCGTCGGCACTCCTGCTTCCGCATGCAGCGCTCGCCACCCTGAACTGGGATCCGGGCGACTACGTCGCCATCGACGTCGCACCGATGTATCGATTTGCCAAAACCTTCGGAGCGGGTTTTACGGTGGGCTACTTCACGAAGCAGAGCGACCGCTATACGTACCGGTCGGCGCAGGACTCGATCACCATTGCCACGCGGCTCGGAGCGCCGGTCTCAGCCAGCGTGCTCGATGGCGGCAGCGCGGAGCGGCGGACGCGGCTGGGCGTGGCAATCACGTACGTGGCATCGGACATCGAGGGGAGTTTGTCGTTCGAGCAAACGGTCACGGCTGCGGGCGGCCACGTGCCGGCGGCATCGGTGTTTCGGATTGTGATGCGGACATCCCGCTGGCTGTTTTGAGCAGCTCGACAGCGTGGCGCCGCGCGGTCTCCATGTCGGCGTCCCCCAACATGCGGGCGATTTCTTTGACGCGAGTTTCGCCCTGCGCGACCGCGACGTCGCTCGTCGCGACACCGGCCTTCTTCCCTTTCGCCACGACGAGGTGTTGATCGGCATGCACCGCGATCTGCGGCAGGTGCGTGATCACCAGCGCCTGGCGACCGCCTTGCGATACCGCGGTCAGCGCTTCTCCCACGCGACCCCCGACCTCGCCGCCGATCCCCTGATCCACTTCGTCGAATACGAGCGTCGGCACGGCATCGTGCTCGGCGAGCACGACTTTCAGCGCGAGCATCAACCGCGATAACTCGCCGCCTGACGCGACGCGCGCGAGCGGCCGCGATCCCAGACCGGGATTGAGCTCGACCTCAAAAGTCACGGTTTCCGCGCCGGACGACGTGTGAGAAGTGAGAGGTGAGAGGTTTGCGCCAAAGCGCCCTTCAGGCATCCCGAGCCCAGGGAGGATCTTGTTCACCGCTCGCGCAAGTTTCTTGGCGCCTGCGGCACGCTTTTGCGTGAGCGCCGCGCAGGCGCGCGTAAACTCCTCCGCGGCCTTGGCTCGCTCATCGGCGAGCCCGCGGAGATCGAGATCGGCGGTATCCAGGAGCTCGAGCTCGCGCGCCGCGGTATCCCGCGAGGCCAGCACGTCGCCGATCGTGGGACCATGCTTCTGCTGGATCCGAAACAGCAGATCGCGCCGCTGCTCCACCGCGCTGAGCCGTTCCGGGTCGGCCTCGATCTCGCTCGCGTACGCGCGCGCCGCTTGAGCGAGCTCCGCCGAGCCGGTGAACGCAGCATCGAGCAGCTCCTGCCATTTGGTCACTGATGGATCGAGCCGGAGCAAGCTGCCGAGGATCTTCTGCGCCTTGGTGAGCCCGGCTGCGTCCATCGCCTCTTCCAGCTCGCGCGCGAGACGACCCAGCTCCTCCGCGTGCGCCAGGCGTTTCGATTCGGTGTCGAGCGCCTCGTCTTCCCCGAGCTTCGGTGCGGCCTTTTCGATCTCCGTCAGCACGTGGCGCAAGTAATCGGCCTTGCGCCGCACCTCGGCCTGGCGCGTCGTGAGGTCAGACTCGCGGTGCTCCAATTCCTTGAGCCGCGCGTGGGCATCGCGCACGGCGACGCGTTCGACGTCCGCGTCGGCATAGGCGTCGAGGATGTCGCGCTGGGCATCGGGGTGGAGTAACGATTGCGTCTCATGCTGGCCGTGCAAGTCGACCAGCAGCGCGCCGATCTGTGCCAGCACACCGATCGTCGTGGGCGACCCATTCACCCACGCGCGCGACTTCCCCTCGCGCAGCACCTCGCGCTTCAGCACCAGGCGGCCTTCTTCCAGCTCGATGCCCAGTGCGGCGAACGGCGAAAGGAGGTGGCGATGCACGGCGGATGCGAATTCGAACGCGCCCTCGACGATCGTCTTGTCGGCGCCGGGACGCACGACGTCGGCGGACGCGCGTTCGCCGAGCAGCAACGAGAGGGCATCGACGACCATCGATTTGCCGGCGCCGGTTTCGCCGGTCAGAACGTTGAGGCCGGGCTCGAAAGGAAGGGTGACGTCCGCGATGACGGCCAGATCACGAACGCGAAGCTCGACCAGCACTACTTCCGCACTCGATCGCTGAGGTCGCCCCAATGCAGCTTGCGCCGCAAGCGCTTGAAGAAGCTCTCCGGGCCGAGGCGGATGAGGAGGATGGGATGCTCGGCGCGGCGCACCTGGAGCGTCTCGCCCGGCTGGATCGGCGTCCCCACCTGGCCGTCGAACGACACGAGGACCTCGTCACTCCAGGGCGGAATCGGCTGGATCGTGACCACTGCCGTCGCGGCGAGGACCAGCGGCCGGACCGCGAGAGTGTGCGGGCAGATGGCGGTGACGACAATCGCGTCGACGGTCGGAACGACGATGGGTCCGCCCGCCGACATCGAATACGCCGTCGATCCCGTCGGGGTGCTGACGATGATCCCGTCCGCCGAATACTGCGCGACTTCGTCGCCATCGACCGCCACCTTGAGGCGAACGACGCGCGCCACACCGCCCTTGTGCACCACGACGTCGTTAAGCACGAGGGGCTCAACCCTGCCGCCCTTGGCGCCCCTGCCGGTAATTGTTGAGTGTAGCGCCAGGCGCGGTTCGATCGTGTAGGCGCGCCGCACCACGGCGTCCAGCGCCCCGTCGAGATTTTCCGGGCTGGCGCTGGTAAGAAATCCGACGCGTCCCAGGTTGAGGCCCATGATCGGCGTGTTCGAGCCATTGAGGAGGCGCGCGCCGCGCAACAGGGTGCCGTCGCCGCCCAACGTGATGAGACAATCCAGCGTTCCGGACGGCAGCTGACTGAGCGGGGGCGCGGACCAGAGCGATTGGATGCGCTCTTCGCTGTACAATGTGAGCCCGAGCCTCGACGCCTTCTGTTGGAGCGTCGCCAGGAGAGCGCCAAGATCCGGATAGTTGGGGTTGCCGACGACCCCGACGTTCATCGCGTGGTGAGCGACTCTTCCGCGGCGAGGGCGCGAATGCGGGCGGCGATGCCGGCGCCCGTCAGACCGACGTCGGCGAGCTGCTGCGCGCGCGGCGCGTGCTCGTAGGTGCGGTCCGGGACGCCGAGCGCAACGACGCGTTGGTCGGGGGCCGTCGTCTGCACCAAGGCGGCCACCGCGGCGCCGAAGCCGTTGACGACGGTTCCATCCTCGACCGTGACGAGCAGCTTGTGATCGCGCGCCAGCGCGTCGAGCGTCTCACGATCCATCGGCTTCAGGAAGCGGGCGTTTACGACGGTCACGTCCAGGCCGTCGGCCGCGAGCGCGTCCGCAGCCTCGAGCGCCGGCTTGCACATCACGCCCACCGCCAGGATCGCGCACTCTTTTCCTTTCCTGAGGATCTCCCACGTGCCGTATGGAATCGCCGGCACTTCGGCGGCGGGCGGCGGTTCTCCCGGCGCTTTGTCACGCGGATAGCGCAGCGAGAAAGGCCCCTCGGTGTGCGCCAGCGCGCAGCGCAGCAGTCCGATCAACTCGGCGCCGTCCTTAGGGGCGGTGACGGTCATGTGCGGCACCGCAAGCATGTACGCGATGTCGTAGAGACCCATGTGCGTCTGGCCGTCCTCGCCCACCATGCCCGCGCGGTCCATGCAAAAAATCACCGGCAGCTTCTGGATCGCGACGTCGTGGATGATGCTGTCGTAGGCGCGCTGTAGGAATGTCGAATAGATCGCCACGACGGGCCGCACACCCTGCGTCGCGAGCCCGGCGGCGAACGTCGTCGCATGCGCTTCAGCAATGCCGACATCGAAGAACCGCTGCGGCCACTTTTTCTGGAAGATGTTGGTGCCGGTTCCCGAAGGCATGGCCGCGGTGATCGCAACGAAGTTCGAGTTCTCGGCCGCCAGCTGCGTCAGCGCATCGCCGAAGACTTTCGTCCATTGCGGCGGGCCGGGGTTGACGGGCTTCAGCTTGCCGGTGATGGGATCGTACGGCGCGCGGGCGTGATACTTCTCGAGATCGGGCTCTGACAGCGGGAAGCCCTTTCCCTTCTCCGTGATGACGTGGACAACGCGCGGCCCCTTCAGCGTCTTCACGATGTCGAACGTGTGCAGCATCTGCGCAATGTTGTGCCCGTCGATCGGCCCGAAATACCGGAACCCCAGCTCCTCGAACAGCATGCCGGGCGACCACAGGTTCTTGATGCTCTCTTCGACGTTCTTCGCGAAGTCGACGAGCTTTTTGCCCCCGACGAGGTGGGAGGCGCGCTCGATCACGTGCTTCACGAGCTCGCGCATGCGCACGCCGATGGGGCTGGCGATGATCGACCCGAGGTACTTGTTGATCGCGCCGACGTTGGGCGCGATCGACATGCCGTTGTCGTTCAGGACGACGATGATGTCGCGGCCCGAATCGCCGGCATTGTTCAGGGCCTCGTAGGGCAAGCCACAGGTCATCGCGCCATCGCCGACGACGGCGACGACCGCGAATTCCAATCCTTTCAGGTCGCGAGCTGCCGCCATCCCGTACGCCGCCGACAGCGCCGTGCCGGCATGACCGGCGCCGAACTGGTCGTGCTCGCTCTCGCTCCGCCGGAGGAATCCCGACAATCCGCCCTGCTGCCGCAGCGTGGGGAGGCGGTCATTGCGGCCGGTGAGAATCTTCCACGGATAGCCCTGGTGGCCGACGTCCCAGACGATCTTGTCGTGCGGCGAATCGAATGCGGCGCACAGCGCCACCGTCAGCTCGACGACGCCGAGCCCGGCGCCGATGTGGCCACCGGTATGCGACACGACGTCGATCAGGCGCTGGCGCACCTCGTCGGCCAGCGGCTTGAGCTGGTCGGGGGCGAGGGCCTTCACGTCTGCGGGACTCTTGATCGATTCAAGAAGCGACATCGGTCCTCAATTCGGCCTGGTCACGATGTAATGCGCTAACTCCACTAGTGTGGGGGAAACTAACCCCGCATCCCGCAGATGGTCCACCGCCCGTGCCGCGAGCCGCTCCGCCTCGGCCCGAGCGGCCCCAACGCCGAGCAGCGTGACGAATGTCGCCTTGGCATGCGCCGCGTCCTTTCCGGCCGTTTTGCCGAGCTGGTCGGACGTGGCAGTCGCATCCAGCACGTCATCGGCGATCTGAAAGGCCAAGCCGATCGCTTCGCCGTACGATCGCAGCGCTTCAATGGATCCACGGGCGATGCCGTCTCCCGCCGACAAACCGCCGATCACGCAGGACGCGGCAATAAGCGCGCCAGTCTTGCGGCGATGTACCTCCTCGAGCGCTTCGATTGGGAGCGTCTTGGCTTCGGCCTCGAGATCGAGCGCCTGCCCGCCGATCATTCCGCCG
>Ga0099794_10000061_pt1 | contig 42123 bp, 34 predicted proteins | sample Rivendell_Oct201_10_FD_77320 | JGI IMG/M metagenome (GOLD analysis project Ga0099794, IMG submission 77320) | Vadose zone soil microbial communities from the Eel River Critical Zone Observatory, Northern California, USA -... | ecosystem: Host-associated > Plants > Roots > Rhizosphere > Soil ... | reverse complement strand
GCACCGGCTTCGGAAGATCGGCGCCGTTCGATCAGCCAGCGAGGAGACTCCGGGAGCGACCGGCGCCACCACAACAGCATCACGATCGGCAACGCAGTGATGATCTGGACGATCCGCCAGCCTTCGCGCGATGCGGGAACTAGGAAGTAGCCGAGCAGAGCGGCGAAGACGAACCCAAAGGAGAAGAAGCCAGAAAGAGAGCCGACGAATCTCCCGCGGTATTTCTTCTGCACGAATTCCGCGATGAACGGCGCGATGATCGCGCTCTCCGCGCCGGTGCCGAAGCTTGCCACCACCCTCCACCAGAACAGGAACTGCCAGCTGGGAGCAAAAGCGGCGATGAACGTGGCGACCGAGTAGATCGCGAGCGCGTACATCATCACAGTCCGGCGTCCCGCCAAGTCGCCGAGGGTGCCGGCGAAAAAAGCCCCAAACAAGTAGCCGATCATCGCCGAGCTACCCAGAAGCCCGGTCTGTTGATTCGTCAGCCCCCAGAGCGACGTCACCGCGGGAAGGATGAAGGCGATCATCGCTCCATCCATCGCGTCGAAGGTGTAGCCCAGCCCGCCCATCAGCAGCAGCTTCCAATGAAAGCGACTGAAGGGCAGCCGTTCGATGCGCTTCAATACGTTCAGCTCGGCCTCGGTCAGCGCGACCTGGTCCCCCATTGGTTTTCCCCTCGTCGTTCTTTTAAGGTCCCATCCGTTGTGTGACTCTATACGCGCGGAGGAACAATTGGCCCAGATCCTGTTTCGGAATTTCCGGATGCTTGATCCCGAGAAGGACGAGATCGTTGGAGGCCACGAGATCCTGGTCGAAGGCGACAGCATTCGCGAGGTCTCAGCAAAGCCCATCAAGGCGCCCGACGCTTCGGCGATCGACTGCGGCGGACGCACGCTGATGCCCGGATTGATCGACTGCCACGTCCACGTGACGCTGAGCGAGGTGCTCATCCGGCAGCTCGAACACGTGCCGCTGACCCTGATGGCCGCCCGCGCGGCAGTGGCGATGCGAGCGATGCTCGATCGCGGGTTTACCACTGTCCGGGATACCGGGGGAGCCGACTGGGGGCTGAAGGCCGCGGTCGATCAGGGCCTAGTCGACGGGCCGCGAATGTTCATCTCCGGCCGGGCGATTGGACCGACCGGTGGCCACGCCGACGCGCGCCGCCGAACCGACTCCGGCCCGCCCTGCCGTTGCTGCCATGCGCTCGCCTTCGCGATGGCGACTGCGGACGGCGACGCCGAGGTCCGCAAGACGGTCCGCGAGGAGATGCGTCAGGGATGCGACCAAGTGAAGATCATGATGTCCGGCGGCGTCGCATCTCCCTACGATCCGCTCGACAGCCTGCAATTCTCGCCTGGCGAGGTCGCTGCGGCCGTGGAAGAAGCACAGGCTTTCGGTCGCTATGTCTGCGCGCACGCATATACGCCACAGGCAATCCAGCGCGCCGCGCAGGCCGGCGTCCGTACGATCGAGCATGGCAATCTAATCGACGAGGCCTCTGCTGCACTGATGGCGCAAAAGGGAATGCTCCTGATCGCCAACCTGGTCACCTATTATGCGATGCGCGAGCGCGCCTCGATGTTCGGTATGCCGCCCGACATGCTCGCGAAGAACGATCTGGTCATCGAGGGCGGGCTGCGCTCGCTCGAGATCTGCAAGCGCGCTGGTGTCCCGGTGGCCTACGGCACGGATCTGCTTGGACAGCTCCAAGTCGACCAAAGTCGCGAATTCGTCCTCCGCAGCCAGGTGATGTCACCTCTTGAGATCATTCGATCGGCCACCCTGATTGGAGCGAGGGTGGTGCGTCAGCAGGGTAAGCTCGGCTGCCTGCGGCCAGGCGCATTTGCCGACCTGCTGGTGATTGACGGCAATCCATTGAAGGACCTTGGACTGTTCGAGACGCCGGAGAAGTCGTTCGTCGCGATCATGAAAGGTGGAAAGTTCCACAAAAATCGACTGCGCTGATCGGCATCAGCGGCCCGCCTGAGCGAGCGGTGCGCCCCGAACGGCCGGCGCATGTACCACCGACTGATCGATACGGCGGGGCTCCAGCGTCTGCGCGGGAATCTCGATTAGCACGCGCAGCCCCCGAGCTTCCGCACCCGGAGCCGCCGAAATTCGTCCGCCATGAAGATCCACGATGCTCCGACAGATCGCCAGGCCCAAACCGGTGCCCGGATAGTCGTTGTCCGGTGTGGCCAGCCGAACGAAGCGTTCGAACAGGTGCTCGCATTGCGTGGCGCTCAGTCCGGGGCCGTCGTCCTCGACACTGACCCGCCATAGGCCGTCATCCAGCAAAGAGGTGAGCCTAATCAGTCCGCCGCGGGGCGAAACGTGAATTGCATTGGTCAACAGGTTCAACAGCACTTGCCGCATCCACTTCGGCTCCAGGGCGACGCTTCCTTCGCCCTGATGCTCCAAGCTGAATCGTCGGCCGTGGTGCTCGGCAAGTACCGACGCATCCTGCGCGAACACTTGCAGTAGAGCGGCCGGGCTTTGTGCCTTTAATTCGAGCTTTAGCGCATTGGCATCGGCTCGCGCCAAGAAGAGCAGTTCATCAATGATCCGGTTGAGCCGAGCGATCTCCTCGAGTTGAATCTGCACTGCTTCCCGGTGTTCCGGCGAGAGCTCGCCATTCACCAGCATCTTCTCCGCGTGCAACCGAATCAGCGACAGCGGCATTTTCAACTCATGCGAGGCGTCCGCAGTGAAGCGACGGATTTGAATGAACGAGGACTCAAGGCGGTCGAACATCTGGTTGAGCAGTCGCGCGAGGTCCGACATTTCGTCGTGCACCTCGGGTACCGAAATTCGCTCGCTCAAGTTGTCGGAGCGAATCCGATTTGCCGTATCGCGCATCACTCGCACTGGCCAAAGCAGAAGCCGGGTCAGTCCGAGCCCGATCACCAAGCTCGCAACCAGCATCGCCACGAGAAGGAGCAAGCTGACTTGCACGTAACTTTTCATCACCTCGCGTACCGGACGCAGCGGCGTGGCGATGTTCACCTCGAAGGGCATCTTCAGGAATTCCGCGACCCGCAACTCGCCGATGTCCTCGACCTGCACGGTGAACCGGCGCTGACCTGGCACATCGGGAATGTTGCGGCCGCTCAGGTTGGTCGACTGGAAGATCGCGCCTATTCCGTGAACGTGCACGTCAATGTAGAAGAGCGTCGAAGCGTAGTCGGTGATCTCCCGAATCCGCTTCTCGATCGAGGGCGCATCGAGGGTTCGGTAATCGGTACCCAGGTGAGCCTCGATCTGCTTGAACCCCGCCTCGTTCAGTAAATCGAGGCCGTGGACGAGCTGATTTTCCAGCAGCAGATAACCGGCGACAAACAGGCAGGCCAGCGTGCCCGTCGCGGCCGATGCATACCAGACCGCCATCCGAGTGCCGATCGATCTCATATCAACTGGTAGCCGACGCCCCGCACGGTTTTGAAGAGTGGCTTGCCGGACATCGTCTCGAGCTTGCCGCGCAGGCGGCTCATGTACACGTCGAGCAGGTTGGTATCGACGTCATAGCTGGAGGCCCAGATTTTGTCAGTGATCAGGGTGCGCGGAAGGATGCGCCCCTGGTTTTGCATGAATATCTCCAGCAGCGCGTACTCGCGGCTGGTCAGGTCAACCGGTTGCCCGTTCACTTGAACCGTGTGGCCGAGCAAGTCGAGCTGAATGCCGGCGTGCTCGAGCAATGTGTGTTTCACGGTCGCCTGACGCCGGACCAGCGAGCGGATCCGGGCGAGCAGTTCCTCCAGGCTGAACGGTTTAGGCAGGTAGTCGTCGGCGCCGATGTTGAGACCCTTCACCCGATCCTCGAGCGAGTCGCGCGCACTGAGAATCAGGACCGGCTCGTTGAAGCCGCTTTTGCGCCATTGACGCAACAGGTCGAGCCCATCACCGTCCGGCAGGCTCAAGTCGAGAACGATCACATCGAAAGGCGTCTCGGCCAATGCATCAGACGCTTCGTTGCAGGTGCGAACCCAGGCGGCGGTATAGCGGCACTCGAGAAGACCTTGTTTCAAGAACTCGCCGAGGCGACGGTCGTCTTCGACGATCAGTACTTTCATGGTCGATCTCTCCTGGGTGATTGTTGCTGCATCGTCCGGCGCGCGACGCTTCCATCCGAGTGGGATGGGCGAGATGTCTCAGGGCCCTCCGCGTACATGAACAGTATTTCAGAATCGCTTTAGGTTGTCTTCAGCTTGGCGCTCCTATGTTGCGACACGCCATGTCAAAGGTTGACCCCTCCCCCACCAGCCCGGCCCATCGGTGCGCGCATGGCTGGAGACCCCAATGAAACTCGCACTCGCAAACGTACTCACCGTGAGTTTGGCCTTGTCCTGCCCTCTTGGCGCATCGGCGGCTGAGAAGGCTTCCGCCGTGCCGGCGCAAAAGCCGAAAAACTGGACCGCGCCGGCAACCAAGATCTACGCCCAGGCACTATCGGACGAGATCATGGCCAAGCACCCCGAATTGATTAGCGTCACGTTTCACGGCGTACCCCCCGGTCTCGACAAGGTTTACACGATGTTTGCCGGTTCCTTCCCGGAGCGGATTGGCAATCCAGATGATCCGGACGATATCGACGTGATTACCAAGGGAATCACGATCGTAGATCCCCGGTGGAACAAGAAGGACCCGGTCAAGAAGTTCGTGATGATGATGTCCCTCCGAGATTCCGGTGGGGGTCACATCGGCCTGCTGGTCCTTGCCTATAAGAACCCGCCGAACAGCGGAAAGACCGAGACGGAGTTCTTCCTGGCCGCCAGCGAGCTTCGCGATAACCTGCAGAAGCAAATTCCGAGTTACGCCGCTTTGTTCAAGCCCGCTCGTTAACGGCTCCAGATGAGGCCCCTAATGCACCGCGCCACCACCTTGTGCGTTGTTGGTCTGTTCGCACTCGCAGCCTTCTTGGCCGCGCCCGCGCTCGCCCTCAAGTACGCGGAGCCGGAGCATCACTTGAGTGTCGATCCGGGCATCCCGAGCTGGACACCCGGCCCGCTCACGATTGCGCCAGAGGAGGAGTTAAACCTGGTGGGCGCCGACGTGATGGATGAGATCACCCTCGGTTGGGTAAAGATATTCCGAAAAGCCTATCCGAAACTGAGCGTCACCATGGAAGCACGGGCCTCTGGCACCGGAGGTCCGGCATTGACGGAAGGACGCGCGCACCTGGCGCCGGTGGGTCGCGAGCTGCTGCCACCTGAGGAAAAGGCGTTCGTGGAGAAATTCGGGTATCAGCCGTTTGCAATCCGAGTCGCCACCGGAAGTCGCGGTTCCCTGGGCAAGACAGCCGCCTCAATCGTGCTCGTTGACAAGAACAATCCGATCAAGGGGCTGACGCTCGCCCAACTCGATGCGATCTATTCGAAGACACGTCTGCGAGGGAATCCGGACATCAAGACGTGGGGGGACCTGGGGCTTACCGGAGAGTGGGCCGCGCGACCGATCCATCTCTACGGACTCAAGCCCGTCAATGGCATCGAGCAGTTCATCAAGAGAGTTGTGCTCAAAGGTGGCGAGTACAAAGAGGGCATCCAGTTCGTCAAAGGCAAAGGCGGCGTCCATGCGTTTACCGTGGCGGCCGAAGACATGGGCCAACATCCCGGCGGCCTGACCTACGCTCTACTCGCGAACGTCACTCCGAACGTCAAGGTGCTGCCCCTCGCCGAGAATCCGAGAGAACCGTTCGCCGATCCCACCGTCGAGAACGTCTATACCCACCGCTATCCCCTGAGCCGCTATGTCTACATCTTCGTCAACCGGCCACCGGGCAAGCCTCTCGAGCCGAAGGTCAAGGAATTCCTCAAGGCCGTTCTCAGCCGGGATGGACAGGACGTCGTCGCCAAGGAAGGCGTCTACATCCCGTTGACGCCTCAGGTTGTCCGCGAGGAGCTCGCCAAGCTGGAGTAACGCGTGAATGCCAGGCCCCCCTCCCCGTTCTCTGCCGATCCCGTTCGGCATCTGCAGTCCGGCTGGCTGGTCGCACTGGCGGCCCTAGCCGCCTCGCTCCCGGCCCTCGCACAAGCCCCGCAGTTCTACCGGCTCGAGTCCGCCCTGACGATGAAGAGCGCGGCGCCGAACTGGGACTACGTCACTTTTGATCCAGCGCGCTCGTACCTCTACATCGCCCGTCGCGAAGATGGCGTCACCGTTTACGACGCCGCGACTAAGAAAGTACTGGGCAGCATCGAGAACTCGGCGCAAGCGAACGCCATAACCCTCGTCCAGGAGTTCGACCGGGGGTACACCACCAACGAAGATGGGTCGACGACGGTATTCGAGATCTCCTCGCTGAAGACGCTGAGTCGGCTCAAACTTGCCGACAGCGCCGACTCAGCCGTGTACGAACCGATCGCCAAGCAATTGATTTTCACGATCGGCGACAACAAGCAGGTTCTTTTCCTTAACCCCCGGACCAACAGCATCGTCGGAAAGCTGGAGCTGCAAAGCGCGAAGTTGGAGCATCCGACTGCCGACGGCCAGGGCAATGTATTCGTGGCACAGCGGGACAAAGACGTGGTGGTGCGAATTGACGTCAAGCTGCGCAAGGCGATCGCCGAATGGAAAACCGAAGGCTGCGAAGAACCCAACGGCCTTGCGTTCGACCGCGCCAACAAGCGGCTCTTCATTGGCTGTCGCGGCAAAGGCAGGAACCCGGTGTTGGCGGTGATGGATTCCGAGTCCGGCAAGGTCATCACCACATCCGAAATCGGCCGTGGGAACGACGGTGTCGTCTACGACGCCGAGACCCACAAGATCTTCACGTCCAATGGGATTGACGGGAATTTGGTGGTGATCGATCAGATCGATGCCAACACGTACAAGTTGGCGGAAGCCACTACGACTCGTCCCTACGCACGCACGATGGCCCTGGATCCGAAAACGAAGAAGGTGTTTCTGGTGACCGCCGAGGGGACGGTTGACCCCGCCAAGAAAGTGAACCGCGGCGTCGCTCCGTTCTATCCGAACAAGTACTTTTCCGACACCTTCACCCTCCTGACGCTTTCGCGCCAGTGAGGCAGACGCGTGCTTATTGCAGCTTCTGACGCTGTTCGCGTAGCGCCGCGGCGGTCAGCGGCAGGTACTTACCGTCGCGGGCTACCGCCTGCTGCGCTTCCCGGCTGAGGATGTAGCTGACGAATTCGCGGATCTTCGGATCGATCTGTGATCCTGGCTTCCGGTTCAGATAGATGTACGTCTCGCCAATCAAAGGATACGAACGGTTCTGGGCGGTCTCGAGCGTAAGCGGGACGTACGGACCTGCGTCGCCGACGGAGATCGGAATTGCCTTGGTCTGAGGCGTGAGGTTCATCAACCCGCCATAACCGATTCCGTATCGGTCGTGGCTGATGTGCTCCATCACCTGCTGCGCAGCGGTGATCAGCTTGCCATCAGCACCGGTAAAATTCGCGAACAGCTTGATCCGCTCGTTCCATTTGTCGCTTCCTTTGAGGATTGGATTGGCGATTCGCAGGCTTTGCTCGTAGCGCAGGTTCAGTCCATAGGGATTGATCGGTTGGTTGGCCCATTGACCCTTGAGGCCGAGCTGTCCCCAGCGCCGGATATTCTTTTCCGGTCCGCGCCCCACGTCACGATGCCATTCGAAATCGCTGCCCCATCCACCCTCGCGCGCGGAGCCGAAGATACCGTCGAGCTGGCTGAACGAAAGCCTGGTGATCGGGTTCTCCTTGTGGACGAAGATCCCGAGCGCGTTGCTCCACCCGGCAACGTTGTACGAGCCGGTGGTCGGGACGATCTCGGTGATGTCGTAGTTAAATTGGCGCTGGAACGCCAAGCGCTCCGACCACAGCACGCCGCGACCGGTGATGCCGATGTCGGCGGCGCCGCTCCAGAGTGCCCCCACCGCGGTGGCCGCGCTCTTCAAGTTCCACTCGATTCGCACGTCGGGATGGAATTTGCGGAACTCGGCTTCCCATACGTCTGCCAGGCCGCTGTCCGCGAGGTAGTTGTTTCCCCAGATTCGCAGCGTTCCGGACACCTTCTCCTGCGGCTGGTATGCGGGCAATCCGGAGAGGTCGAATTTGTCTGCCGGGTAGAAGGTCTTCGCGCCTCGTTCCTTGACGAAGCGCTCGCGAGTGCGTTGCAGCTCGAGGGCGTCTTGACTGCCACTTGGCGCGCTCGTCTGCGCGAATAACACCCGCCCAAGAAACAGTACTGCCACCGCTAGCGACTTGGATTTGTCCATGCGACTCTCTCCGAGCATTACCGAATTTCCTGCATCGCCTTGTTCACGAACGAGTTCGTGTACAGCTCGCTCACCCGTACGCGTGATTTGTCACCAGTGGCGCGCCATTGGCCTTCCTCGCTCTGGTCAAACCGGGAAGAGAGATTGATTTCGGCGGCGAGCTGAACCGCGGCCTGTGGAAACGAATAGTCCCCCTTCGCGTAAGTGGGCAGCGTATTGCGAATGAACTCGATCTCCGCATCCCGATCCTTGCCCGCGAAGTAGCCGGATGGGAGTTTGGCGGCAATCTCCTCCGCGCGATGCGTGTTAACGAAGCGCATCGTCCGGACAAAGGCGTTCACCAGGTGCTGCACGGTGTCGGGATGCTCTTGAATGAAGCCCGGCGACGTCAGGAGCGACTGCGCTGGAAACGACGCGCCAAGCACCCGCACCGTCGATTCCCTGGTGTTGAGATCGTAAAGCGTCGCAACCATCCCAGTGCGCAGCAGAGCGGACGTGACCGGTTCCTGAAATGTCATCACGTCTACTGTCCCTGCCTTGAGCCCCTTGATCACCGCGTCCTGTCGTCCTGCTTTACCGAGCATCACTGGCGTGTAGCTGCCTGGCGGCAAGCCGCCCTTCGCGGTGAGGTAGTTCGTGATCACGCTTTTCGTGCCGTAGCCCGCCCCTTCCGCTACGTTTCTTCCCTCAAAATCGGCGACCGAGCGAATTTGGTCCTTCACCCGATTGGCGACCATGATTGTCATCCCCGGAGCATCGTTGAAGAGCATCACCGCCTTGATCGGAAAGCCATGGCGCGCGCCGAAGACCGCGTGGTTGAACCAATGATACGACGCGTCGAGCTGACCCTTCATCAATGGCTCTTGGATCAGGTAATCCTGCTTGCCAAGCCGCTCGAGATCGACGCGGACGACCGTTAATCCCTCTTGCCGGAAATAACCCAGGCTCTCGCCGAGCCTGAGCACGATCGGATCCTCGTCGACGCTCATTCGCACGGTGACCATCGGTCCCGCAGCAAAGGCGCCCCAGGGTGATCCGATGCCTATCAGCGTCGCGGTGAGAACGAGCCAGGCGCCGGACTTCGTCATTCGTCCCTCAGCAATTTGCGTTCGGGCGGCACCTCATCTGAATCGAGCTTGCTCAGCTGGTCGCGAACAACGGCGGGCGTGAGCGGCAGGAAGACGCCCTCGCGCGCCACTTCCGATTGGCCCTGCCTGCTCAGGATGTAGAGCAGGAATTCTTTTACCTTAGGATCGACTCGGGGATTGGCGATCTCGGTCTTCTCGTTATCGATGGCGTAGACGATGTATACCGGCCGCGACAGCGGATAAGTGCGGCTGGCGACCGTGTTCCGATCAGGCAAGACGAAGGGTCCGCGCGGGCTCTCGCCCAAGGCGATCGGCTTCAGCGCGGGAGTGCGATAGTCAAGCGCGGCATAGCCAATGCCGTAGGGATCGTTTCCGAGCTCCGCGATCATCTGCTTGCGATCGGCGTATTCGCGCAGGTCTTCGTTCCAGAAAGCGCCGCCGCCCATCACCCGGCTTTGAAAGTAGGTAATCGTCCCGGCGCCTAAGTTCGGCGGCCCATAGACATGGATCGGCTTATCGGCCCAGTCGCCAACGAGGCCCAGCTGACCCCAGTTGCGTATGTTCTCTGCACTCGTGCGGGCCGCGCTCTCATCCCAGGTCAGCGCTTTCCAGCCGCCCCCGCGTTGGGCGCCAAAAATGCCGTCGAGCTGCTTCAACGTGAGCTTGGAAAGCGGATTGTCCTTGTGCACGAAGACCGCGTACGCAGGCGACTTGTGGGGCACGGAGAAGCTTCCGGTCGCGACCTCGATCTCAACCGGATACACCCACGCGCGCTCGTACGTCCCGTAACGCTCGAAAGGATTAATCGGACGACCCATCAGGGCGATGTCCGCGGTGCGCATCTCCAGACCGTAGATACCGGACGCGCTTCCCTTCAGCGTATCGGCAAAGTAGACCTGTGGATGGTACTTCCGGAAACCCGCTTCCCACCGCTTCATTAGAGCCGCCATTTGATTGCTGCCCCGGCTGCGGATCACGCCCGAAACCCGATGGCGCGGTCGATAATCGCCGAGCGCTGTTGTATCCGGCGCGGCGGCCAAAGCTCGGAACGCGCTCGAGAGCACCAGGGCGGCAAAGATCTTCAACATCATTTACTCGAGCTTGCGCCGCTCGACCTCGATTTGCGCCGCGTCTAGCGGAATGTAGATCCGGCTCTCAGCGACGATTTTTTGTCCTTCGCGACTGAGGACGAAGCGCACGAATTCCTTGTCGCGGGTCGAAAGCGGCTTTCCGGGCACGCGGTTCAGGTACAGATACGCGCCATTGCGCATCGGGTAGCTCCCGTCAAAAAAAGTCTGCGAGCTCGGCGAGACGTAGGGCCCGTTGGAAGTTCTAGCGAGTGGCAGCACGCGCATGTCCGAGTGGTATTCGTTGATCACGCGCTGAAACGTGAAGCCGATCGCGAGCGGATCATTAGAGACACCCACGATGATCTCCTGGTCACGCCTTTTTCCCTGCGCCTTGAGTCCGATGTCCGCGCGTGGACCCTCGACCAGCGCCGGGTTCCACTTCTTGCCACCGTGGAAGGCTTCGCGCTCGATCATGTCCGCCCAGTTGCTGAGGGTGACATCGGAACCGTGCAGGTGGATGGGCTTACCCATCCACTCGCCCTTCAACCCGAGTTGGTCCCAGGTCCTGATGTTGCCTTCGGGCCCGCGCGCCGCCGCGGTAGACCACTTCGTGCCGATCCAGCCGCCAGTCCGCTGTGCGCCGAAGATGCCGTCGATTTGCTGTAGGGTGAGCCCAGCCAGCGGGTTGCTCTTGTGCACCACGAAGATCAGCCCGGGCGTGGAACCCTTTGGATCATCATATGAGCCGCTCGCAAAGCGGATCTCCAGCGGCTCGTATCCGAACTCTCTCTCGAACGCCACCAGGCTGGTGTGCCAGGTGCGGTGACCCATCAAGCCGATATCTGCCTTGCCAGTCACTAGACCGGCGAGACCCTGGGACGTGTTGACCAGGTACGCCTCGAGGCGCACGTGCCCCTGGCTCGAGCGGAAATCATTGGCCCAGCGGCCGACCAGAGCCTCGAGCGGCGTGCCGTAGATACGCACTACGCCGAGAGCCATCTGCTCCGGTTTGTAGGGTGGCAAGCCGCTCAGGTCGTACTGCGTTGGTTTGAAGTCCGGGCCCGCGGCAAGGGCCAAAGCCACCATTTTCGTTGTCCACGGACCCACGCTCAGAGCGTCGATGCCGAGCATGAACAGAGCCTGACGACGAGGTGAACCCTAATTCAGAAAGGACATGTAGACAGGGTGATGCCAGAACGTGCTCGCCGAGGGTGAGGGGAATTCAGCCCTGATTCACCTTGGCTTCAGGCGCAACGCGTAAAGACGGGACAGCTGACGCAGAGTCCGCCGCCGGGAGGAGAACATGAAGATCACAGCCGAGCTCGCCTCGGTTGGGACCATTTTGGCGCTCAGTGCTGGATGCGCGGGAGTTCAACGCCATTCTGCCGCTGTCCCCACAGCGCAGCGCGCGATCGTGATCAGCATCGATGGGATGCATGCGGTGGACCTGGCGCTCTACGTCAATGCTCACCCAGACTCGTCATTTGCGGAACTCGCTAGGCGCGGTGTGACGTACGCAAATGCCCGCCAACCACTGTTGGGCGACTCATCGCCTGGCCTACTCTCTATCGTGACCGGCGGTTCGCCCTACTCTACTGGAATCATCTACAGCCCGACCTACGATCGGACCCTCTCGCCGCGTGGGTCAGACTGCAAGACGCGGGGAACGGTCGTCTACATCGATGAGAAATCGGTGTACGACTTCACCAAGGAGGACTCGGGTGGCGGGATCGATCCCAGCAAGCTGCCGCGCGATCCCGATCGCGGCTGCGCGCCGGTTTACCCGCACCAGCTCCAGCGGGTGAACAACATCTTCGAGCTGGTGAAGGAATCCGGGGGGCGCACCGCCTGGATCGATCAGCACCTCATGTACAGCGACATGTTACGAGGCCCATCCGGCAAAGGTCTCGACGACGACCTCGTGCTCGAGGCCAACACGTTCCGCAAAACGCTCGCAACCGCCAGTGGACAGGACGGCCGACGGGTGGATGCATTGCTGAACCAAATCCGAGGCTACGACAGCTCTCGGAAAAATCAGGTTGGCGTGCCCAAGCTCTTCGGCATGGGCTTCATTGCGGTCGGTGTGATGCAGAAGCTCGAAGGCTATCTCGACGGGAGCGCCAACCCAAGACCCGGGCTCGCGCAGGCGATTGCGTTCGTCGACCAGCAAATCGGCCGGGTCATCGCCGAGCTCAAAGCCGGAAATCTCTACGACACCACGCTGATCGTCGTGACCGCAAAGCATGGTCAGTCGCCGATCGAACCGAAGCAGCGTCGAATCATTGATCGAAATGTGATCCGCAACGCCGTCAACAACATCGAGCCGGGGCTACTCGCCCACGCCTCGCTGGATAGCATCGCCCTCATCTGGCTCAAGGATCCCGCCAAGACCAATGCGGTAGCCGCCGCGCTGGGCGACAAGATGCAGGAAGCGGGCATCTACAAGATCTACTCGGGGGAGCAGTTGCGGATGCTCATTGATCCGAAGGACCCGCGCGCGCCCGACATCATGGTCCAGCCGATGCCGGGCACGTTCTACGCGGACAATATTGATTCTCCCGCCACGCGGGCACTGCTCGCCGAGCACGGGGGCATGCTGGAGGAAGACACCAACGTGCCGCTGCTCGTCTCGCCCGCGGGTGCCGGAGGGCGACTGATCCGGACTCCTGTCCTGACGTCCCAAATCGCGCCCACCATTCTTGTGGCGCTCGGACTCGATCCCCAGGCGCTGAAATCGGTGCAGATCGAGCACACCACCGTGCTTCCAGGATTGAAACCATAAGTTGGATCAGGAGCAACCGATGGAAACAATCTTTGCCCGATTCGCGCTCACCGCCGTTGTGGCGAGCGGCGCTGCGGTGGTGCAGCCCTCATCCGAAGACACCAAGAAGTCTCTCGCCGCACAGTCCGAGCGGGCCGGCGTGGTCGCCGAGCGTGGCGAGAAGCCGCACTACACCAAGAAGTTCGATTTGAGTGGGTTGCCGCATTACCTGCCGAAAAAACAACTCACCGGCTGGATTCGGCTTCACGGCAACAACTACCTGGTTGATGGAAAGCTGGGCGAGTATTGGCAGCAGGGCTTCGCGAAATATCAGCCGGGATTACGCATTTCGATGTATCTGCCTACCTCGGCGGTCGCGTTTGCGGCGCTCTACTACAACCAGGCCGACGTGGTGATGGGACATCGGCCCGGCTTTTATGATCTTCTCGCGTACCAGAGGGTGATGAACTGCGATCCGGTCGAAATCACGGGCGTGACCGGATCATTCGACGTCGCGGGGTGGGAAAACTCCACCGTGATCCTGGTCAACAACGACAATCCACTCGCTGGCATCACGATGGAGCAGTTGGACGGCGTCTTCGGCGCGGCGCGAGACGGGGGCTGGGCCGGAACCAACTTCCGTCCAGACTGGGCGCGAGGGCCAGAGAAGAACATCCGCACCTGGGGCCAGCTCGGGCTCAAAGGCGAGTGGGCGAACAAGCCGATCAATGTCTACGGGTTCAATCTCCGTTACAACCCGCGACCGACTTCGCCGATAAGGTCCTCAAGGCGAGCGACAAGTGGAACGAGAACATTCACGCGTACGCTCACATCGTCCAACCCAACGGAAAGCGCTACATCCAGGCGGACCAGATCACCGACTCACTGGCCCGTGACAAGTACGGGATTGGGTTCAGTCGGTACCGCGGAGACCGCCCCGGAGTCCGCCGCGTCCGGGTCGCGATCAGTGAGCGAGGGCCTTTCGTCGAGCATACGCTCGAAAGCGTTCAGGATCGTTCCTATCCGCTGCATCAAGAAGCCTACTTCTACACGACGGTGAAGCCGGGAACGGCAATGGACCCAAACGTAAAGGAATTCCTGTTGTACGTCCTCAGTCAGGAAGGGCAGTCGGAAGTAATGCGCGACGGGAAGTACCTTCCCCTCACAGCGGCCGTTGTGCGGGAGCAGCTGAAGAAGCTCCGGTAGTCACCGGTGACTACTGCAAGCGCGCCAGTGCTCACCGGTGAGTACTGCAACCTATTGAAAGCACTCAGTTTAGCTACTTCGCGAGGAGCGAGCGGCTGGTCTGAACCTGATTTGTTCGAAGCGGGATGTAGATCGCATGGTCGAGCACGACCTGCTGCCCTTCCCTGCTCAGGATGAAGCGCAAGAATTCGTCGATTGCCGGGTGCAGCGACTTACCAGGCGCTTTGTTGACGTTGAAGAACGTCAACCGACAGAGGGGATAAGTCGCAACTGCGATGTTTTCGTAGGTGGGCGCCTGGGGCGCGTCCACTGGGTTGGCGACGAGCGGCAAAACCCGCACGCCTTGATCGAGGTACGCAAGCCCTGAATACCCAATCGAATACCGATCCTTCGCAACGTTCTTCGCCATCGGAAAGACGACCTTCTCGAAGGCAATGTCGTCACGCCACTCCCCGCGCTTATCTGTCTTGCTCAGGACTCTCTGGCGTACAAATTCCTCGAAGCCGTTCCAGGGCTTGATCCCGTGGGCGTTGATTGGCTTCTCCGCCCATTCGCCGGTGAGGCCGAGCTCGCCCCACTTGCGGATCGGCTTGCCGCCTCGATGATGAGTGGTCGAGTAAATCGCGTCGATCTGATCGAACGTGAGCACCTCGATTGGGTTTTCCTTGTTCACAAAGAATGCGACCGCATCGAGCGCGCCAAAGTGTCGGTAAGAGCCACCGGAGACCGGAACACTGAATGGCGCATATCCAAACTTGGCTTTGAATGCCTGGATGTCGTCGGGCCTGAGCTCTCGCGATACAAAGACAAAGTCGAGGTTCTCCTTCACCAGCTCAACCGCGCCCAAACTTCCCGCATAGGGCGGCGAGATAGAAAGGCTCACGTTGGGGTGATACGTCTTGAATTTGTCGAACCACTTCTGGACCAGCACCACCATGACGTCGGATGCGCCGCCCTTGAAGGTTCCGGTGAGTTTTTGATTGCTCGGCTGATAAGCTGGCAGGCCCGGATCCAGGGTCGGTTGCAAAACCTCAGGTGCCGGAAGCTTGCGACCGGACTTTCGGCCCTCCTCCGCTTGCTCGGGAGTCTGCGGCTTGTTCGGCGCGGGCGCAGGCGTGACCCATTCGACCATTGGCCGCTTGTCGGTCGCCTGGGCGAAGGCACTTGTCGCAAACACGAATGCACCGAGCCAGGTCAGGATATTCATTGGAGCTTCTTCAGTTGCTCGCGAGCGAGCGTCGCGGTGAGTGGAAGATACTTCGCATCTCGCATCACCTCGGCCTGACCTTCGCGGCTCACGACGAAGCGCAAAAACTCCTTCACCTTTGCATCGATCTTTCCGCCCGCGCCATCCACGTATATGTAGATCTCATCGAAGAACGGATAAGTGCGGTCGCGCACGGTATCGATCGCATAGGGGATGTACGGACCCCCCTGCTTCTCTGCGAGCGCGAGGATCTTCAATGTCGCGGGCGCCCCCGAGCCTTCAGCCAGGTTTCGACCGGGCGCCGCGATGTACGCGATGCCGTAGCGATCCTTTGCGAGATCGCTATTCAGGGAACGGCCGAGCTTGCCATCCGGCGTGACGAAGTTTGCGTAGATCCGCAGCCGCTCGTTCCACTTGTCGCTTCCTCTGAGAATCCGATCCGAAACTTCGGTAGCTTGATGGTAGCGGAGGTTCAGGCCGTAGACGTTGATCTCCTTGTCTTTCCATTCGCCGGTGAGTCCGAGCTGGCCCCAAGTGCGGATGTTCTTCTCGGGGCCGCGCGCGTACTCCGGATGCCAGCTCGTCCCCTCCCAACCACCGAGTCGCTCAGCGCCAAAGATCCCATCGAGCTGCTCCATCGTGAGCTGGGTGAGCGGATTGTCCTTGTGGACCACGATGCCGAAAGCCGGATTCCATCCAGGCACGTCGTACGAGCCCGTCGCTACGGAGATCTCAACTGGATCTCGATCGAAGTAACGCTGAAAGAGAAGCAGTTCGTGGAATGTGAGTTTTCGCCCAACGCCGACGTCGCTCACGCGAAAGACCAGGGAAGGCACCGCCGCGACGGTCGTCTTGAGGTGGTAATCGAACTTCGCTCCGGGCTGAAACTTGCGGAACGCCTCTTCCCAGTACTTCCCTAGGTTGCCGTCCGCGATGTAGTTGCTACCCCACATCCGGATCGTGCCTTTCACCTGTTGCTTGGGCTGGTAACTCGGCAGATCGCTCAAGTCCCACTTCTTGGTGTAGTAGGTCTTCTTGCCTCGCTCCTGCATCGTGGAGGATCGGGCCTTCTGCAACTCCAATCCTTCGGCAGGCTTGTCGGCCTGCGAGTAAGCCGCGAAGGAGAAAAGCGCCACGGTCGTCGCGACCGGAATGGACAGGATTTTCATTCTAACCTCTTGAGTTGTTCGGCCACGATCCGGGCCGGGAGCGGTAGGTACTTGCCATCCTTCTGCACCGCGTCCTGGCCTTCGCGGCTCAGGACGTAGCGCAGGTATTCCTTCACCTTCGGGTCCAGCGGCCTGCCCGGATCTCTTCGAACATAGAAGTAGACCTCGTCAGCGAGCGGGTACTCGCGGCTGCGCAGCGTCTGGAGGTTCAGCTCGACGTACTTGTCGCTGCCGCGGGCGGCGATCGCAAGCGCCTTGGTGCCGGGCGTGAGGAAGGCGATGCTCGAATAGCCGATCCCCAGTGGATCCTGGGCGACCGCGTCGACCACCTGTTTCGCCTCGAGCTCGGTGCTCCCGCCGGCGTTCTTGTAGTTCGTGAATTCGACAAGCTGCTCGTTCCACTTCGCGCCTCCCTGGAATACCAGCCGCTCGAAAGTGGCCGGAATGTGGTAGCGCAGGTTGTAGCCATAAACGTGGATCGGTTTATTCGCCCAGTCGCCGGTCAGGCCAAGTTGGCCCCAGTTGCGAATATTCTTCTCTGGGCCGCGTGCCACGGCGGTGTTCCACTCGGTGCCCTGGAACGCACCGGAACGCTGCGCTCCAAAGATCCCATCCAGCTGATCAATTCGGAGCTTCGAGAGCGGGTTGTCACGGTGGACAAAGATCATAGCTCCAGCCCGGTACGTTGAGGCTGCCGGTAACGACGGTGATCTCCACTGGCCGGCTCGAGTGGTAGCGCTGGTAGAGGAGCGTTTCGTCGGAAGTGATGTGCCGAAGCGCAGCGACATCCGCCATCCCGAAGGTCAGCGCGGGAATTCCCGCCAGCGCAGTCTTGAGCTCGTCCTGGAACGAAATCCCCGAATGGTATCTTTTGAAACCCTCTTCCCACCTTTGCCCGAGCGAGCTGTCGGCGAAATAGTTCGATCCCCACTGGCGGATCACCCCCGACACCTTTTGCTTCGGGGTGTACGCGGGCAGATCGTCGAGGTTCCACCGCTCGGAGTAATAGGTCTTGCTTCCGCGGAGCTTGAGCTTCTCTTCCCGCCCCTCCTGCACCTTGAGCGGGTCGCGGATCTGCGCGGACGAAGGCTGGGAGAACCACGCGAACGTCGCGGCCGCGAGGATCAGTGTGCGTGACCTCATCTCAATCCAATTTCTTCAGCTGCACGCGGATGTAGTCCGCGGGAATCGGTGAGTAGGGGCCGTTCTTGGCGATGATTTGCTGGCCCTCGCGGCTGAGAATGAAGCGCACAAATTCGCGCACCCGCGCGTCCATTGGCCGGCCAGGCGGTTTGTCGACGTAGATGTACGCGTCCCGAACCAACGGATAGCTGCGGTTCGCCACGTTATCAGCGGTGAGCGCTACGGCCGGAGCGCCCATTGTCCGCGACAGCGCGAGCACCTTGAGTCCACGGTAGCCGGGGCATTTGGACCCATCCGGATTCACGCAGGTCCCGTTCACGTGCATCAGCGCGCCCCAGCCGATCCCATAGCGGTCCTTCTCGAGCGCCTCGTACATGCGCTGGCTGGATACCGCCTGGCCCGCTGCGTCGTTGGTGACCTCTTTCGCTTCCACGTATTCTTTGAAGTTCGGGTTCCACTTGATCGACCAGTGCATCACCAGGCGCTGAAAGTTGGTCGCGAAACCAGGAGCCACGTAGCCATAGGTCTGGATGTCCTTGTTGGCCCATTCGCCCTTCAGACCAAGCTGGCTCCATTTTCTTAGGTTCGTCTCCGGCCCGCGCGCGTACTTCGTGGTGAAGAGCAGATTGTGGTCCGCGCCGTCACCGACTTCCCAGCCCCCGGTGCGCTCGGAGCCGAAGATACGGTCGAGCTGATCCATCGAAAGGCTGGTGATCGGATTGTCTTTGTTGACGATGATCGCCCAAGCGAAGAGAACACCCCGTTTGTCGTAGCCGCCCGTCGCGATCGACACCTCGGTGGGCACGTATCCGTAGGCATTGAAGAAAGGCATCTGATCGGAGATTTTCGCGTCGTCGCCCATCGTCGCGACATCAGAAACGCCCGCGTACATCATCCCGAGCGCGCCCTCGCTGCTGGTCATGAAGTTGGTTGAGATCTTCGCGTTGGGTTGAAACTTTTTGAAACCCTCGACGAGCAAATCGACATTGCCCTTCAGCTCGCTGCCCGCGATTCGCAGCCGGCCCACCACGTCGAATTCCTTCTTGTACGGAGCGAGGGTGTTGGAGTCGGGGGCCTGCCCGAGAGCGGGTAGCACGAACAACGCGAGCACAATTGAAGTGGCCTTGAGTTGCGTCTTCATCCCCGCCTTCCTTGGACGATTGAGTCGTCGAGCTTCTTCAGTTCCTCACGAACCAGTGCGGCGGGCAGCGGCAGATAGCTGCCGTTCTTTACGACCAGCTCCTGCCCTTCTCGGCTGAGCACGAAGCGCAGAAATTCCTTGAGCTTGGGCTCGAGTGGTTTGCCCGGCGCGCGGTTGAGAAAAATGTAGATGCTGCGCACCAGCGGATAGCTGCGATCCTGAAAGCTCTCGCGGCTCGGTGCGACGTACGCACCGCCCTCTCGTGGCGCAAGAGCAATCGCTTTGATCCCCGCGATCTCCTTCGCTTGCGGCAGGACCGTCCAGGCGATGCCGTAGCGGTTGTTCGCGAGCTCGTTCTTCAGCATCGATCGAAGCCCAAGCCGTTGCTCGGTCTTATCCTCGTCAGCGATCAACTTGCTGCCGGTCTCGACGTACTCGCGATAGTTAGGATTCCACTTGTCCCCGTTCTTGAGGACCTTCCACTGAAAGAACCGCGCGGTGCCGGAAGGGCCGTGACCATAGGTCTGGATCGGCTTGTCGGCCCAGTCACCCTTGAGCCCGAGTTGTCCCCAGGTGCGGATGTTCTCCTCGGGCCCGCGGCCATCGGACGGCGTCCACTTGAAACCTCGCATCCCTGCGGTGCGCTCCGATCCGAAAATCCCATCGAGCTGCTTGAGGGTTAGCTGGGTGAGTGGGTTGTCCTTGTGAACGAAGACGATTGGACCGTTGCTCTTGCCTTCCACGTCAAAGGCTCCGCTCGCGACGGTAATCGAAGTCAGCGGATAGCCATGGACTTCGAAGAAGGACAGGTTCTCGGTAAGGGTCGCCTCGCTCCCGTCGGGTCCGAGGTCAGTCACGCCGGTGACCAGCGCCGGAATGGCTGCGTCGCTGGTTGGCAACTTGTCGTCAAAACGGATCTGCGGATGAAACTTTCGAAATCCCTCCTCCCAGAGCTTGAGGACCCCGCCAAGATTCGAACCAAAGTTTCGGATCGTGCCGGTTACCGTTTGCTCCGGTCGGTACTCGGGCAGCTCACCTGCGGTGCCGGAAGCCCCGGAGGCAATCGTCAGGGCGAAGAGCGCTGTAAGGGTCTTCAACACTAGAAATCGACCCTCGCGCTCATCTTGATCGAGCGATCCATTCCCGTTCCGTAGGTACCTGTTTGAACCGAGTTCCAGTAGCGGATGTTCGCCAGGTTATCGACGTTCACCAGGAAGACGGCCCGGGTGGTTCCCGATCGCATTTGATACCCGAGGCCAGCGGTGAACAAAGTGTACCCGGGGATGGTGCCCTGGTCTTGAGGATTGATGAAACGCTTCGCAATCGCGGATGCACCGGCGTTGAGCGTGAGCCCGGGCACAAAAGGCGGACGGATGGCGATCCACAAGTTGCCGATCGCGCTCGGCGTGTTCTCCGGGCGCAAACCATTGATCGTCGAGTCCGGTGACTTCTGAATGGCGCGCAACCACTGTCCGGCGGCACCGACAGTGAGTGGACGAGCCACTTCGAAGGTCAGAGTTGCTTCGATCCCCTTGTAATCGATGCTGCCGTTCTCTGCGAAGATCAGAGTATTGGGGTCAGTGATTGCGTTGGCGCGCGTGATCTGGAAAGCCGACGCGCTCGCGGCGAGTCCCGTGAGCGTTGAGTAGCGGACGCCAACCTCTTTCTGGGTCGACACCGCGGGCGGCAGGATCGCGTAGGCATTCACTGCCTGGACCGGCGCGGTGGCTCCGGCTTCCAACCCTTCCATGTAGCTTGCGAATACCGTGAGATTCGGCAGCACGTCCCAAAGCGCCCCGAGGGCAGGCGTCAAGACCCGTGTCGTCTTCGGTGGCACCGCCTGACGAGTTTCTTCCCGGTCCCAGGTGACGCGCAGTCCGGCCAGGAGTCGAACCTGGGGGATAATCGTGATCGTGTCGTACGCATAGACGCCGGTTTCGGTGCTGATTTGATTCGGCAGTGGGTTGGGCGGTCCAGTGAAGACCGGTTCGGGAAGCTCGATCGGATCGAAGATGTTTTGCCGCTGGCCGAGGGTAACGTTGTTTTGATAGGGCGTGTCCGCCTTCCGTCCGCTCCTCGAGCCGCCGAAGGTCAGATGGTGCGTCAGAAACCAGGTAGAGAACTTGCCGAGCAGCTCCACCCTTTCGAAGCTGTTCAGGTAGATTTGGTGCACCGCGTTGACTCTGACGAGACCGTTCGCCCCCGTATCGAGGTCGTATCCCGAAATCCGGGTGGTGAACCGCGAGCGGTACGAGTAGGAACGACCCACTTCAGCAAGGACCTTCAAACCGTCGAAGAGGACGTAGTCGCCGCGCACTTGGAAGTTCTTCGTGTCCGCCCTCAGCTTGTTCCACCGTCCCGAAAGAAGGTTTCTAGGATCCGGAACTTTAGTGATTGGAATGACGCCATTGACGGGGTTCGCCAAATTCACGCCGCCCTGCTCGCCGACGTGCTTGACGAAGTACTCGACATCGGCCTGAAGCGTGAGCCGAGAAGTCGCCTTCCAGTCGAGCCCCAGACTGACGAACTCGCCGTCTCCGCGGGTGCCGCGGACTCCATTTTCCAACTGCGCAACCGACGCATTCAGACGAACCCCGAGCTGTTTGTTCGGGAGGAGTCTGCGACCAATGTCGACGGACCCGCCCAATTGCCCAAAGCTATTCGCGAGCCAGCCGACGCTCGTGAAATCCACTGGCCCCGCGCGCTTGGTGATCAGGTTGATGATTCCGGCCGGGCTCGCAATGCCGAACATCAGCGCATTGGCTCCCTTGAGCGTTTCGATCTTCTCCTTGTTTTCCGTCGGTACGGTGAGGACGCCGGCGGTGGATAGGCCTCCATTGAGCCGGTAATTTGAGAAGAGATTGAGCTTGATGCCCCGAATGTTGACGGAGTCATTCGCGGTACCTTTCGAGTTGGCGGGCGAAACGCCGGCCACGTTCTTGATCGCCTCGGAGTAGCCCTCTTGTTTGGTATCTTCGAGAGCCGCGCCCTTCACCACTGCCTTGGTCATCGGCAGGGACTCTTCGGTCTCCTCCTCCTCTTCTTCCTCCTCCTCTCCCGGCGTGAGCTGGACCGGTTCGACCAGCCTCTCCAACGACGGGATTTGCTGCCGCATCTCTTCCGCAACCTTGCGGGCTTTGTCGATCAGCTCGTTGGGTTGCGTTCCTTGCGCCTTTCGCACGGTCATCGTCACGGTTCCGATTGGACGCCGCGTCACGTCTTGCAGCCGGACCGTCACCGTGGCATCCCGTCCGGCGTTGTTGACTTCAACGTGCGGCATGCCCGTCTCGAATACGCGGATCGCCTCGGCGGAGCTCTTCTCGCGGACTCGGCTTGGATCGGTCGAGGCGATGATCAGACTGTCCAAGTCGTCCGGCGGCTTGGCCTCAATCTGGAGCGAGGCCAGCTCAGGGTGCTTGGCTGCCGTTCGTTCCACCAGATCCTGTGCGTAGGTTTTTGGGATCCCCTTGCCAACGCTTGGGGTGGGGTTGAGTTGCAGATCGCTCGGGTTTTGCACATTGGTTTGCGCTGCGACGGCGAGCTCAGCGATGAGCGCGGACCAGAGAACTGCTAGCCGTCCGGCGCTGGCGATTGAAGCGGTCATCGATCGAGAAGAAGACTCATGGTGGGCAGCGGTCGAAGAGTCTCCTCTGGGCGTCCTAGCAATACTAGGGGCCAATCTGAACCCAGTCTGAAGCGCCCCTGAATGTTGGTTTAGCCTCTCTGACCAGAGACGGCGCGCTGTGTCAGAGATATACGTCGGGCACCCAAAAGGACGAGCCGGCGCAGAATTGCGGCGTCTGGCGGCCCATTAACTGGGGCGAGAACGCGCCCGGTCGAACAGAGCGAGGTACACTGCGGACAACAGAGAGCAATTCGTGGGCATCGCGGCACAATTGATGCGGCGCATCCTCGTCGACTTCCGGTTCGCTCGCGTCCTTCTCAGGCCCGATGATCGGTAAGACGATTGGCGCCTACCGGATCGTCGGTCACTGCGGCCAAGGCGGCATGGCAGTCGTCTATCTGGGCGAGCAGGATGACGGACAGGTTCACAAGCGCGTAGCCATCAAGATGGTGAGCGGTTGGGGTAGTAACGAGGCAATCCGCCAAGGGTTCTTCAATGAGCGGCAGACGCTCGCCGCGCTGGACCATCCGAACATCGTGAAGCTCCTGGATGGCGGCGACACCGATGACGGGCTGCCCTACCTGGTAATGGACTTCGTCGATGGCGTTCCAATCGACAAGTATTGCGATCTCAAACGCCTGTCGATTCCGGACCGGCTGGAGTTGTTCCGCACCGTCTGCGGGGCGGTGCAGTACGCGCACGATCGCGCGGTCATCCATCGCGATCTGAAGCCAGGCAACATTCTGATCACCAGCGATGGAACTCCCAGGCTCTTGGACTTCGGAATTGCCAAGCTGCTGAATCCCGAATTCACGCAGGCGCCTTTGGTCACCCAAAGCGATTGGCGACCGATGACCCCAGACTACGCGAGCCCGGAGCAAGTTCGCGGGGAAACCGTCACCAACGCGACTGACATCTACTCGCTCGGAGTCGTGCTCTATGAGCTGTTGACCGGGCATCGGCCTTATCGAGTGCGGCTGCACTCTTTTTCCGAATTCGAACGGCTCGTCTGCGAAGTGGAACCAGAATTGCCGAGCTCGATCGGGCGAACAGAGGTTCGCCGCCACCTACTGGGCGACCTCGATGCCATCGTAATGAAGGCACTGCGCAAGGAGCCCCAACAACGCTACGCCTCGGCTCAGCAGCTCGCGGACGACATCGACCGGCACTTGAAGGGAATGCCCGCAGACTAGTGCGAGCGATTGGCGGAGCAAACATGAGGCCAGGCGGCCAACGCTTCTTTAGCCACTGCCTCCAACTCCGAACGCGAAGCACCATCTGCCGCCTGCATCGCCATTCCCTGAAAGACGGTGGCATAGAACTTCGCGAGCGGTGCCGCCCGTGTTCCGATCGGCAACTCACCCGCGTCGATTCCCTGCTGAATGCGCGCTCGCAGGAGCGCCTCGCGTCTGCGACGGCGATGGCGAAGCTTGCTTTGGATCGTCCGCGCTTGGGGCGAGACGCGCGCCGCCGCGAGCACGACGAGACACCCGGGTGGGTTTTCCGGTGAGGTGAATCGCCTCGCCGCTCGGATCAGCAGATGTCGGACCGCCGCTTCGGCAGTGGAAGCCTGCAACGCGCGTTCGACCTCGCCAATACGGTTTTCCAGATAGCGATCGAGCACCCGGAGAAATAGCCGCTCCTTGTTGCCAAACGCGGCGTAGATACTGGGGGCGTTGATGCCCATCGCGCGACTGAGGTCGGACAGCGAAGTGGGCTCGTACCCCTGTCGCCAGAAGAGCATCATCGCGCGGTCGAGCGCCGCTTGCTGATCGAACGCGCGGGGACGTCCTCGCATCCGGGGTATCTGGTCGGCAACCGTACCCATCCGAGCACTGTAACCGCTCGAAATTATCGATGCTTGGCGCATTTGAGCTCCACGACGGCTATTCCTTATCGATCGTTACATAAATGACGATAGCGCGCAGTTGGTTGCGCAATCCGCAACGCACAATTCGCGGAACTCGTCATGCGTGCCCGCATCCAAACCATCACTTTTCTGGTTTCCGCAGTCCGCGCCTGCAACGTCGAGCGCTCGGGGGAGACAGAGTCAAAGGATCAATTGAGATGGAACCAAATGTCGAAGCGAAAGAGAGCGCCCCGGCGCCGCGGGTACAAGAGGGAGCCCAGTTGCGGGCGGTCAAGGCGGCCGAACCGAAGCCGCCAGCCAAGAGCAAGTCCGCGGTGATGCGGCTGCGCATCATCTTGGGCGCCTTGGTACTCCTCGCCGTAGTGAGCGGCTGGTGGGGCTACGCACGCCAATTTGAGGACACCGACGATGCTCAGACCGACGCGAATATCAGCGCGATCAGCCCGCGGATTCCGGGGACCGTGGTTGCGGTGCACGTGGTGGACAACCAGTCGGTCAGGGCCGGGGATCTCCTGGTTGAGCTGGACAGAAACGACCTCGAGGTAGCGGTCGCTCAGGCCAAGGCGACAGTCGCCCAAGCGGAGGCAGCGTACGAGGCGGAGAGCCCGGGCGTGTCGATTACCGAGACGAGCAACCGCGCTTCACTCTCCGCCGCGGATGCCGAGCTGGCCAACTCCGAGGCGGATCTCGAGGCGGCGAAACGCGACCTAGACCAGGCCGAGGCCAATAACCGATACGCGCAGCAGCAACTTGTACGCGCGAAGAACCTCGTCGCCTCAGGCGCGATGACCGTGGCCGAATTCGATCAAAGCTCCAGCGCAGCCGACGCCACGCAGGCCGGGGTGAACGCGGCGAGAAAGCACGTCGACCAAAGACGAGCACATCTCCTCACGGCCCAAGCTCGACTGAAGGAAACGCGTCTCAACACTCCGCGCCAGCTGGTCGTCCGAGAAGCTGAGCTAGAGGCGCGCAAAGCCAGTCTCGAGCTCGCGCGCGCCCAGCTAAAGCAAGCAGAGCTCAACCTAAGCTACGCAGCCATTGTTGCCCCAGTGGACGGGATCGTGGGCAAAAAGTCGGTCAACATCGGCGATCGGGTACAGCCCGGCCAACAGCTGCTCGCGCTCACCCAGACCGACGAGATCTGGGTCACCGCAAATTTCCGCGAAACACAAATCGAGCACTTGCGCATCGGCCAAAGCGCGAGCGTGCACGTCGATGCGGTCGGACGCGACTACCGCGGAGTGGTGGAAAGCTTCGGGGGGGCTACCGGTTCCCGCTACAGTTTGCTGCCTCCTGAGAATGCCACAGGCAACTACGTCAAGGTGGTGCAAAGACTGCCGGTTCGTATCCGGCTCGAGCCTGGCCAGCCTGAGATCGATCGACTGCGCCCGGGGATGTCCGTCGAGCCAAAGGTACGCGTGAGATGAGCTCTACATCCCGGGGCGATTCGATTCAGATTTCGCCCCAAGAGGGCTTTACCGGCGGTCGCAACCCCTGGGCGATTGCGCTGACGGTGACGCTGGCCACATTCATGGAGGTGCTGGACACCAGCATCGCTAACGTTTCACTTCCGCACATCGCGGGAAACCTATCGGTAAGCCAGGACGAAAGCACGTGGGTGCTCACTTCCTATCTGGTGTCCAATGCAATCGTCTTGCCGGTGAGTGGTTGGTTCGCCACCAAGTTCGGACGAAAACGCTTCTACATGCTATGCGTTGCGATGTTCACCACCAGCTCGCTGTTGTGTGGCCTGGCGCCAAATCTCGGCCTGCTCATCTTCTTCCGGGTCTTGCAAGGCCTTGGCGGTGGCGGGCTGGCGCCCAACGAGCAGGCAATCCTTGCCGATACGTTTCCACCTCATAAGCGCGCCACCGCGTTCTCGGTCTACGCGATGGCGGTTATTCTAGCCCCGGCGATTGGCCCGACGTTGGGCGGTTTCATTACTGATCACTACTCGTGGCGTTGGGTCTTCTTCATCAACGTTCCGGTGGGGTTGCTTTCGTTGTTTTTGTCGAACCGGATGTTGACGGATCCCCCGCACCTTGTCGAAGCGAAGAAGCGGATGAGCGGCATCGACTACGTGGGCCTGGGGCTGATCGCCCTTGGGCTCGGTGCGCTCGAGCTCGTGCTCGATAAGGGTCAGGAGGACGATTGGTTCAACTCGTCTACCATCGTTGCCTTTTCAGTGATTGCGGCAGTGGCGCTGATTTCCTTTGTACTTTGGGAGTGGAATCACAAGCGGCCGGTGGTCGATATTCGCCTCTTCAAGAATCGAAACTTCGCGGTCTCGAACGTGATGATGTTGGTGCTTGGAATGACGCTCTACGGAAGCACCGTGCTCTTGCCCCAATATCTGCAAATCTGGATGGGCTACTCGGCAACGGACGCCGGGATGGCGCTCTCGCCCGGCGCGCTGGTGTTCGTCGGCATCACGCCAGTGATCGGTTGGCTGGTGTCCCGCGTCGGCACGAGGCCGTTGATCGCTTTCGGCTTCACAGTGCTCGCGGTGGCCCTCTACCACATGTCACACACCCTCTACCCTGGCATCGACTTCTCCACTGCGGTCTGGATGCGCATCTCCTTAACCGTAGGCCTGGCCTTCTTGTTCGTTCCCATCAACACCGTGGTCTATGCCGGTGTGCCGCCTGAGAAAAACAACTCAGTGTCGGGAATCGTCAACCTCTCGAGAAACATGGGCGGCGACATCGGAATCGCGCTGGTGACGACCGTGATTGCCCGTCGGTCGCAGGTGCACCACGAACAGATCGTGGCGCATCTTTTTCCTGGCGCCCAAGGCTTCAGCGCAAAGCTGAGTGCAATTGCCCAGGCGTTGCAACACGCGGGGATGTCGTCGGTGCAAGCCTCGAAGCAGGCGTACGGAACCATCTATCGACAAGTGATGCAACAGGCTCAAACGCTCGCGTATCTGGACACGCTCTTTGTGTTCGCGTGCTTCGCGGCGCTGATGGTCCCGCTTGTGCTCCTGACCAGCCAGGCTCGGGGCAGGCCCGCGGCGGGGCACTAATCTTTCCTTGGACATGACGGCGGCTACTCGCACCCTTTGTACGCTCGAGGAGGAGGCTCGCACGCAAGGCGCTGATCAGAGCACATTGAAGTTGAAACTTCGCCGCGTGATTCCGACTCGACTCATATTAATGTTCGCCCGATGAGCTCTCGTAGCATTGAGCCGACAGCCGAGACATCGCTGTCGGCGCGGCGCGGATTTCCTCTCGCGATCCGACTCGGTTTTCATCCGGGCCCGCTTCCGGGGGAGCCAGCGGACGCCACTTTTGCGACGGTCGCCGGTACCCGCGTCCACTACGTTGATCAGGGAATGGGCCCGGCCGTGGTCCTGGTCCACGGCTTCTGTTCATCGCTCGAGATCTGGAGCCAGCTCGTTCCAGAGCTCGCACGAGAGCACCGCGTGGTGGCGTTGGACTTGAAGGGCTTCGGTTGGACGGACCGTCCCGAGGGCGATTACTCCCCGCTCGCGCAGGCGAAGTTGGTTTGGGCATTGCTCGACCATCTCGGAATCGAGCACGCCGCCTTGGTGGGACACTCCTGGGGCGCCGCGGTGACGCTCGCGATGGCGCTTTTGGCACCGAGTAGGACAACCCGTGTTGCGGTATACGACGGCTGGGCGTACGAAGAGCAGGTCTCGTGGCTCTTCCGGTGGGCGCGCGTCGACGGGATCGGCGAGTCTCTGATCAGCTTCTATGACCCTCGACTGATTCGTCACCAGATGGCAACGGCCTTCTACGATCTGGCCTATGTCACTCCGCGGCGGATAAAAAAGGCGCAATCGAACATGGCCCTGCCCGGGTCCGCGGGCGCCGCCCTCGCCACCATGCGCGGAATGCGATTCGCTGACCAACAAGCTCGCTATACGACATTGCGAGTTCCGGCGTTGGTTCTCTGGGGGCAGCAGGACAGTATTTCAACCCCCTCATTTGGCCACCGGCTCTCCGCGGACTTGAGCGCTCAGCTGATCATGTACCCGCGCTGCGGCCATTTCCCGATGATCGAGGCGAAGCAGGCCTCGAACGCGGCACTAGCCGGCTTCCTGCGGGAAGGGGTAACGCACCTCTCCAGACAAGCCGGTTTGCGCTGGCGAGTTCGCTGGGGCTTGTTCTTTCGCCGTCTTGCGCGAGCTATCTCGGGGCGCGGCATCCTGCGCTTATTTTCGCGTTGGAGAACCTCGCATCCGAAACGGCGAAGGCGCCGCGAGCTCAAGCCGGATTGAGCTCAAGTTCAGCGCTGCTGTTCGCCACGTCCGGAACAGAAAAATCGAAATCCGAAGCTTGGTCAGCGAGGTACGTCCGAAGGCGGGCTCTTCCAAACCTCCCAGGGCACCTGGCCGCGAGCGTAAAGATCCTCGAGCAGCTGTTTGTCTTTGAAGGTATCCATGCAGGCCCAAAACCCATCATAGGCGTACGAGAGGAGCCTGCCAGCAGCGGCCAGGCGCTGAAAGGGTTCCTGCACCAGCTCCTCGCCCAGCCTCATCCAGTCGAAGATCTCTGGCCTGAGAACAAAGTAGCCGCCGTTGATGCGCATCCCGCAGTCCTTCACGTGCCGGATGCTTTGGACGATGCCGTCGTCCTTCAGCGTCACCAGGTGATAGGTCGCGTAGGGAGCAACCCCTACGAAGCACGCCACCGCCTGCGGGCGATTTTTCATGAAGTCGATCATTGCCGGCAGAGGGAGATCTGCGACACCGTCGCTATAGTTGGCGAGGAACATTTCCTCGCCCTTGAGGTACGGCTGTACCGCTTTTAGGCGCATGCCGATGTTGGCGGCCAAGCCGGTGTCCACGAAGGTGATTTTCCAATCGTGGATGTCGCTCGCGAGCAAGTCCACCTTCTTGCCGCCTTCGCTGAAGACGAAGTCGTTCGACACGGTCTCGTCGTATTCAAGGAAGTACTTCTTAATCGAGTCGCCCTTGTAACCGAGGCAGAGGATGAAGTCCTTGTGACCGAAGTGGGCGTAGTAGCGCATCACGTGCCAAAGGATTGGGCGATATCCGACGTGCACCATCGGTTTTGGGATGGACTCCGAATACTCGCGAAGGCGCATCCCTAGGCCCCCGCAGAAGATCACGACCTTCACGCGACTACCTCCCGCACCACTGGCTCGTCTCCCGGCTCACTCAGGCGCGCACCTCGCCGGTCCTCACCCCTGCGCCACGACCTGCGCCGTGCTTGAGGTGATCGTCGAGCCAGGTCTCGTCGCGGAAGTGACGGTACTGCTCCGCGCGGAGCCGGTCGGCGATGCGGCCCTCGGGCAGCTCGACGTCAGCATAGGTGAGCACCTGGTCCTTGGGGATGTCGTTCTTCAGCTTGCAGCCCTCGACCAGCCCTTCGGGCAGATAGCGATTCGCGGACATCTCCTCGGTATTCACCGCCTCGCCGTAGGTCATGTACATGCCATACTCATCCAGGACCTCGCCCGCCTTGAGGTCGCGCTTGGCCACCGCGCATACCTCCACAACGGGCCCGCCAAGCGGCGGCGCAAGCTCGTCACCGAAGAGGACGACGCGCGCAATCGAGAAGGGCGTCTCGAAATGGACGAGGTGGTATGGGATCCAGAACGGATAGAGCGGCCCCTCGCCCATCTTGTAGAGGTTCAGATAGTGCCGTTGCTTGGGATCGTCGTGCTCGGCGAGCACGAACACTTTGATTAACGGCGGGCCCACGGTGTAATCGACGATGCCACCGATCGCGCGTAGCTCGTCCACGTCGTAGAGCTCGTGGATCTGCATGATCGAGCCGTCGTACTTGCGGCCGCGCGACATCCCGCGCGAGCGCACCTTGAACCCGGTGGCATTGGCGACGATCGACTGTTCGAAGCTGATTTTTGAGCCGTCGGCGAATGAGGTCACCATCGCCGCATTCTGCTGCCATCTCTCCGCCCAGCCCTTTTGAGTGGTCGGATTCCGATAGGGGTCCTGCAATCCCTTCACATTGCCCACAACCCGCGGGGTAAGGCCAAGGCCCTTCACCCAGCGGACGAGGTTCATCTGCACGCCGGGCTCGTCGCCGTCGCAGGCGGAGAGAATCTGTCCGTTCTTTTTTCCGTAGACTCTCAACATCGGACCGATCGTCGCATCTACCTCAGCGTTCATCAGCACCACTGATTTGCCGTGGCTGAAGGCCTCGAGGATGACGCGCGCACCGAATTCGACCGAACCAGTGACGTCAACGATCACGTCGATCTCTGGAGAGCGACAGATGAAGTAAGGGTCCTCGGAGACCGCTGGAAGACCGCGGCGGACTGTCTCGTCCAGGGCTGCCTGGGTGGAGACCACCTTGACGTCCTCACACCCGGCATACCGGTAGACGCCAAGCGCGCGTTCGGGTCGGCGGTTGTAGATCGCCGCCATCCGCATCCCCGGCACGCTGTGGGTGATTTGATTGGTGAGCCCCTGGCCCATGAACCCTGCGCCGACCATGCCGACGCGAATTGGTTTGTTCTGCCGCTGTCTTTCCTTCAAGGCGTTATCGACAATAATCATGGTGTCCTCAGACCATCATCTTGCGGCGAATTTCATGCTCCACTTCGTCGAGAGATTTCCAGGCCGTATCCTTAGGCGATATCACCGTAACTTCCAGCGGCCAGTCAAGCTTGAGTCGAGGATCGAACGGTGACAAGCCACCCTCTGTGCCGGGCGCGTAGAATTCGCCGACCTGATAGCTGGTTTCGGTCGCATCCTCGAGCGTCTGGTAACCGTGGGCAAAGCGCTCTGGGACGTAAAGCGCCCGGTGGTTATCGGCGCTTAGCTCGACGGCGAGGTGCTGAAGATAGGTGGGGCTTTCCGGCCGAAGGTCCACGATGATGTCGAGGATCGCTCCCCGGGTCGCACGGACCAGCTTGGTTTCCGCTTTGGGTGGAAACTGGAAGTGCATCCCGCGCACCGTGCCTTTCCTCTTGTTGAAGGCGATGTTCCCCTGCGCAATCACTGGCTTGAGGGAATGGTCAATGAACTCTTTCTGACAGAAGGCCCGGGCGAAAAAGCCGCGCTCGTCCTCGCGGCGCTCGAGCTCGAGGACGAAAGCCCCCTTGAGCTTCGTTTCGTTGAAAATCAAACCCTCATCCTCCCCAGACTTGTGCAAAGGGTCCGGATCGACTCCGGCCCGGGACCCAAGGCAAAACCCGATAGAGGCCGGTGTCGGTTCCGACTACCAGCGCTTCCAGTGAACAAAATTTTCATTGCTTCGGTCCCAGAGGGCGACCGGCGAGTGATTTTGGGTGTCCGCGCCGCCTCGGCTCTTGCTTAGCACGCCCGCGGGCATTGGTGGAATGAGGCAAAGCGGAAGGGCAAGAACGTTGCGGGGATCCGCTGCCGCCTGGGTCACAGGCTACACAACCTTTGCAGTCTCCTACCGAATGGTCGAGTTCACTGCCGTTCGCAACCTGTTAAACAGAGATGTTGTTGCCGCCCATCCATATCGCCCGTGAAGTGATCGGCGTCGTGGTACGCTCGAGAAAACTGCTCTCGCAAGGACCTCTGGATGACTGAAGCAGAAGCTGCGGGACGGGAGCACGGGACGGTCGCCAGAAACGCCTTCTACCTCGTGCTCGGGCAAGCCACGACGACCGCGCTGGCGATCGTGTTTAGCGCGGCGCTTGGCCGAACCCTGGGAGTCCGGGACTTCGGCGTCTACTTCCTGATCGCCTCGTTCTCTACCTTCGCCTATGTGCTTGTCGATTGGGGGCAGCAGTTCTACGTCATTCGCGAGGTAGCACGCGCACCCGAGCGCGGCAGTGAGCTGCTTGGGACGGCGCTGGTCCTGCGGACCGTCGGTGCGGCGCTGGTGGCAATTCCGTCAGGCTTGGTCGCCTGGGCGTTGGGCTACGATGCTAGCACCTGCTGGTACTCGGTGGCCTTTATTGCCGTTAGCCTTCCGTTCTTCCTCGCTCAAAGCTACGGCATGGTTTCCCGGGGCCGAGATCGAATGGGCCTCGATGCCGCTGTGTCGGTGGTGAACAAGATCGCCTTGCTCGCTCTCGCCCTGGCGTTACTCGCCCTCGGCACCCGGCTCCCCGGGGTGCTGGTGGCGCAGGCGCTGGCCGGCTTTCTTGCGCTTGCCCTCGCTACTCGGCTGTATCGGCGGGTGGCGACGGGCCCGCTCCGCTACTCCCCGCGGGCCGCTCGCGAAATCCTCGCCGGAGGCGGCGCGCTCTTCATTATGATCGCGGCGAGCAACGTCCAGCCGTACATTGACGTGGTCATTCTCTCCAAGCTCGCGCCAGCAGACGCGGTCGGCTGGTACGGTGCGGCGAAAAACATCTTGGGCACGATGCTCGCACCGGCGGCCCTCCTGAGCGCGGCGTCATTTCCACGGCTCACGCGGGCAGCGGCCGCGAGCCGGGATTCGTTCAGGACCGAGGCCCGGGCCGCGCTGCGGCCCATCCTCTGGCTAGGCACGCTGGCAGCAATCGGAACTTTTTTGTTCGCCGACGACGCGATCTCGATCGTGTACGGGCAGCGGCACTTCGGTCCTTCGGGGATGATCCTGAAGGTGTACGCTCCGGGATTCTTTTTGCTCTTCATCGATGTTTTGTTGGGCCATGCCCTCTTGGCGCTTGGGCGATCGACGGCCCTCTCTGTGGCAAAGGTGGCAAGCCTGGTGGTCAGCACGGCGCTGGAGGTGATGCTCATCCCGATCTTCCAGCAGCGCACCGGCAACGGCGGAATCGGAGTGGTGGCGGCGTTCGTTGCGAGCGAAGTCGTGGTGTTCGGGGGGGCAATCTTCCTGCTGCCTCGGGGATGCCTCGGTTTTGGCGTCGGAATCGACGTGGCGCGCGCGCTCGGCTCCGCCGCGCTCACGTTACTGCTTTTCCGGTGGATGCCTCGGTTGCCGTTTTTGCTGGCTCTTTTCATCTGCGTAGTCGGGTTCTTGTTCTTCTCGCTTGCGCTCGGGTTGATCCGGCGCACGGACGCTCAGTTGTTCCGGGCGCTTCTGCGCACAGGCCAATCCGCGGCTCCGCCATATTCCGCCGCGATGAAGCGAAGCAGCGAAAGAATCCCGGTGGAATAGCAGCGGCACCGGCCCGGTGCGCGCCCTGACCTGCCGCATGCCTTATGACTGAGCCTCAGCTCGGCGATCGGCGAGAAGCTCACGATAGAACTGTTCCAGCTTGGCGGCTGCCGTGCTCCAGGCATATCGCTCGACCGCAACCCGCCGCGCGGAGGATCCGAGCCGCGCAGCCAGCCCCGGATCGTCGAGGAGCCGCAGCACCGAGGCGGCAAAGCTCTCCGGATCATCGGCGATCAGGATGTCGCGTTGCGGCGCAGCCTCGATGCCTTCCGCACCCAGCGTAGTCGAGACGATCGCTTTCCCCATCGACATCCCTTCGACGATCTTGAGCCGCGTTCCACCACCGAGCCGCAGGGGGACTACCAGCGCTGCCGCCGATGCCAAGTGAGGGCGGAGGTCATCGACTAGGCCCACAATCTCCACTCGGGGCCCAGCGAAGTCGAGCACGGCCTGGGGCGGGCCCTTGCCGATGATCCGGCAGCGAGCGTGTGGTCGTGCGGCAACGACCCTCGGCCAGATCTCCCGCAGGAACCAAAGCGCACCGTCGATGTTCTGGAAGGTGGACATTAGGCCGAAGAAAACAACCGTGCGGCCATCGGCAGGGGGATCCGAAGCGCGCGGTCGATAGAATTCCACGTCAGCGGCGTTGGGGATCACCGCCGCACGTGCGGAACGGACATCGCTGAGAATTCGCCCCTGGTCGGCGACACTGCAAGCAACGATCCCGTCCGCTTTCCGAAAGGCCGACAGCTCCTCTCTCCGAAGCTTCCGCCAGTTGAGGCCGGCGTAGAAGCGGCGGCCCACGCCGCCGTTGCGCGTATACTGGCGGATGACCTCGTGCTCGATATTGTGGGCATCGATCACCAGGAGCGGTGGCGGAGTGCCCGGCGGGGACTGCTTGAACCGAAAGTGGGCCAGATGAGGAAACTCCAGGTTCACTACGTCATAGCGCTTGTGACGAAGGAGCCGGTCCAAGCCCTCCTGTAGCACCGCGACCGAGTACCGATTCCGTTCGAAGCTGCGGCGCGAGGCGAGTGAGCGGAGTTGTTGGAGCCTCCGCTTGGCCAGGCCGTTGCGCCCGTTTGGGTTAGGGATCAGAATCACGTCGCGGCAATAGGCTTGCATCGCGCGGCGGCACTCCTCAAGATCGTGCTCCTCGTCGACCAGCGAGATCAGGGTGAGATCGTGGCGCTGCGCGAGCTGGGTCATCAGACCATGGATGCGCGCCTGAACCCCAAAGCGCGGCGGGCTGGATGGCGTCGGCGAGACGCAGAGAATCCTCAGGCGTTCTTTAAGCTCGGTCATTTGGGCGCCCGCGATTGCCACTTCCGCCAATGCACTCACCCAGCGGCTCCGAGAAGCAGCGGAAGCCGTTCGCCGACACCAAAAACGGTGCTGCCCCCTTGGTCAAAACGCGTGGACAAATCTCGGCGAGTGAACAACGATTTGTAATTACATCAAAAGCCATTCTAGGAATACTGAACGTCTTGCAAGAGCCTGAATGGAGTCTTCGAGCAATCGATTTTCTGGGGTGGTTTCGGACCCGTCAGACCGAGCAGGCGGGCTTGCCACGCTGATGGGTCGCCAGCGTCCTAGCCAGATCGAGACAGTCGCCAGAGAGCTACCGTGGGCCCTTGAAGTGACGGGATGCACCCACCCGTGCTAGTGACAACCCCCTGAAACACGCGTGCTTTGGAGCGTTCGCGAGAGGGGCGCGTGCAACATGACAATCACAATGCGACCCCCAGCGCGTTTTCAGAGCGCGAGCACCACAGACAAAATCGCCAACCTCGTGCCGGGTAGCGGTGGCAGCGTCCTGCAGCTTTCCATGCGCCGGATCCACGATTTGGTCGCGTTCTGTTTGCCTTACGAGTTCGAGGACGTCGTTGCGGACGTGACCGGCGCCGACAGGATTGAGCCCGAGAACTTCCAGGTGCTGGAGTTTGCCCGGAGGGTTTATAAACTCACGCGCTTCGCCAGCGGCTCACAGCGCCTCGCCCGCGCAATGGTCTCCTGGTTGAATGGGCCGCAGCTCACCCGGTTGATGGTACCCTGGCCCAATGCCTCCCGGTTGACTCGCGACTACGACCTCTTCTTTCCGGTCTTCAATCACCCTTTCGAGCTGTTCGCATTGTTCGCGGTGGCAGACTGGAGGAAGCATTGCCGGCGGGCGGCGTGCTTCATCAGCGAGATTTGGCTTCACGACATCCCGAACTACCTGCTCGAGCTGCTCGCGAAGTTCGATCATATTTTCCTCGGGGTGCGCCACCCTACCAAGGAGATAGCGCGGATCGTTGGTCGGCCGTGCACCTATCTGCCCCTGGCGGTCGACGTGCTCGGCTTTGCACCCTACCCCAACCCGCCGCCGCGAAGCATCGACGTTTGCAACATCGGCAGACGTTCCCCGGTAACCCATGCTGCCCTGCTGAGGCTCGCCCGGGATCGCGGGATCTTCTACTACTATGACACCGTCCATCCGAGCGGCGAAGGTGGAAAACAGATGACCTTCCGGGTGCACAACCCGAGCGAGCATCGCCTCTTGTTGGCCAACGTGCTCAAGCGCAGCCGCTACTATATAGCCAATCGCGCGAGGGTGAACGAGCCCGAGATCATCAAGGATAAAGAAGAGATCTCCGCCAGATTCTATGAGGGCGTCGCCGCGGGCGCGGTTTTAATTGGGGAAGCCCCCCGGTCCGACGAGTTCCAGAAACAGTTCGACTGGCCGGACGCGGTGCTCCAGATGCCCTTCGATTCGACCGACGCGGTCGAGATCTTGGACAAGATCGACGCGGATCCAGGCCGAATTGAGCGCATCCGTCACAACAACGTCCACCAGGCTGCCCTGCGCCACGATTGGGTCCATCGGCTGCGCGTCGTCTATGAGACGCTGGGTATCCGGCCGACCGATGCGATGCTGGCCCGCGAGGAGCGGCTGCGCTCGCTTGCCGCATTGGCGTATCCGGCCCAAGGGGACGCGGCCTAAGGAAAAACGGATGCCGAAGATCATTCTGATGTCGATTTTGGCGGTGACGATTATCGTGCCCGCAGTCACCGCCCGACGTCGGAGCAGCCCCCGCCTGGCCCTGCGGCGAATGGTGTTCTGGACGTTCCTCGGGATCTGTGTCTATGCGATGCTTGTGGTATTCATCTACCCCCGGTTCCTCGGTTGAGGTTCGAGGCTACGCTTTTCACGTCGCCGAGTAGGTCGGTGGGAAGGAACGGAATATGGCGAAACTGCCCCATGAAGTCCAAGTAAGGCCGATCAGCAGCCTGGCCCAGGATGTCCCGACCCAGCCGATCGGCCGGACGTCGCCGCCATCCGTTGACTTCAACGGGCCCCAGGATGAGCTGTTTGACTGGCAGAAGGTGCGTCGGTTGCTGTTCTTTACACTCCACTCCGTCCGCAGGCGGCCGGGACTGTTCCTGCTCGTCTGGATCGGCATGATGCTGCTCACGGTGGGGGCGCTTTACGTGATGCCCAAAACCTACGAGGTCCGGTCCAGCCTCTTGGCGCAGAAGAATGCAGTGCTGGGTTCTCGCGGCGATCCCGGTCGAGATCAACCAACCAGGGCGGCACCGGACTTAATTCTGCGCACCGAAAACCTGCGCGCCCTGATCGGGCAAACCGACCTGCTCGAAGAGTGGCCCAAGCGACGCGCGCCGATCCAGCGGCTCAAGCACTGGGTGCTGCTCAAGCTCAAGCGCGCTCCAACCCAGACGGAGCTGCTGCGCGGCCTGACCGACCTGTTGGAAAACAACCTCGCGGTGTGGACCACCCTCGACGGCACGGTCCATATCAAGCTGATCTGGCCCGACGCGCTGATGGCTTACCGGCTGGTGGACGCGGTGAATCAAAATTTCCTCGAGGAACGACACGTGCGCGAGGTGTCGACGATTGCCGAAGAGATCTCCATCCTCGAGGTACATGCCGTACAACTCAGGGAAGAGATCGAGAAACAGGTGGCCGACGCGCAGCGACTGCGCGAGGAGCGTTCGAGTTCTCAGCGGGGGCCAGCAAGCGCGCAGAAGCCCACTCGGGCGCCTGTGGCCAGCCCACCGGTAGACCCAGAAGTGGTTAACCTGCGCGTCGCGCTCGAGACCAAGCGCCGGGCGATCGCTGACATCGAAGAGATGCGCCGGCGGCGGCTGATGGAGCTGCAAACTCGGCTCACCGAACAGCGGTCGGTCTATTCGGAGAGTCACCCGGTCCTTAGAGATCTGGAGCAGAGTATCGCGTCGCTCAAGAACGAGTCCCCCCAGTTGGGGGCCCTACGCCAGGAGGAGGCCGCGTTGCGCGAGCGGTTGGGTTCGAGGCGAAGCGGGGCCTCCACCGCCGCTTTCACCGCCTTGCCGGATATCCCACCTGACTTGTTCCGCTTCGACCGCGACTCGAGAGAGAACGAGGATCCATTGATTGATTATGCGCGCACCCAGCTTCGCTTGACGGTGGCGCAGTACGCCAACATGCGCGATCGGATCACCGCCGCCCGGATCGAGCTCGATACGGCTCAGGCCGGCTTTAAATACAACTACTCGGTGTTGCACACGCCGGAAGTGCCGCGTAACCCGATCAAGCCAAAGGCCCCGATTGTGATCGCTGCCGCGTTCCTGGCCGGACTCTTGCTCGGGCTGTTCGCAACCAGCGCCGCAGATCTTCGAAGTGGGCTGTTGCTCGAGACGTGGCAATTGGAGAGCGCAATCGGGCCCGCCCAAAGCATCATCGAGGTGCGCGTACTTTGATTGTTTGGCCGCGAGCGGCCCCTGGCTCGCAACTCGAGGCGCGGACTGCCCCGTACGCACGCGCCCGGGCTTCGGCGCTTATCGGGCGAGTGGACCTCGTTTTGGCGGGATCGATTGCCGGTCTCGGTCTGTTGTGCCTCTCGATGATCCTACTGAGCAATGGCAACCTCGCCGTCGCGCTGGCGCCGCTCGGGCTCGCATTAGTGGTCCTGGCGGCGAGCAAGGTTCCGCTGCGCCATTCGCTTCTGGTCCTTGCCTTCCTCTGCGTGACAATGGAAAACCCGAGTGAGATGTTCGCCAACCTGAAGTGGAAATCGCCTTTGGCGACCTTCGGGGCTCTTCTGCTCGTTCACCTCAAGGTGACGATCCCCTCCGACGCGCTGTTCTTCTCTGGCCTGGATCTCGCATTGGTGCTGCTGGCTGGGATTTGGGCAGTCCGGCGGATGCTTCGGTCGCAGGTGGACCTGCGCGGCCACATCCCGCCAGCCCCGCCATTGCGTGGGGCCGCGCTGGTCTGCCTCGCGGCAATCGGTGCGGTCTGGCTTTGGGGGATGGCACGCACGGGCTTTAGTTTCTCCAACTCCCTCTGGCAAATCTTCCGTGTCGTCTATCTTCCCAGCGTCTTTCTGCTGTTCTGCGCTGCCCTTCGGGGACCAGCCGATGCGCGCGCCTTGGGAATCGCGCTGATTTGTGCCGCGTTGCTGCGCGCGGCGATTGCGATCTACTTGCGCCAGCTGTTCCCGAGCACCGACGTGTTGCCGCACGCGACCACCCACTCCGACTCGATGTTATTTGCCGACGCGTTCCTGCTGGTGCTGGTGCTCTTCTTTACTCAACCATCCCTTAGAAACGTGGCGCTGGCCACGGCCACCCTCCCGCTGCTCACCTGGGGGATGATCGCCAATAACCGCAGGTTGGTATGGGTCGAGCTGCTGGTCGCGCTGCTGGTGGTCTACTTCCTCACTCCGATGACAAAGGTTAAGCGCAGGCTCGGCCAGAGCGTCGCGCTCGCCATTCCCGTGATCCTGCTCTACCTGGCACTGGGCTGGAATAGTGCGTCTGGCGTCTTTGCCCCGGCGCGCACCCTTCGCTCGGTGATGGACTCCAGCTACGACACCTCAACCCTCTGGCGCGACTTGGAAAATTACAACCTCTATTACACGTTTAAGCAGAACCCGATGGTGGGCACCGGCTTTGGGCACGCATACCTTGAGCTCGTCCAGCTGCCCAAGGGCTCGGATTTCTACCCGCTTTACCGCTATGCTCCCCACAACTCGATCCTGGGATTGCTCACCTACGCGGGGGTAATGGGCTTTGCGGCAATCTGGCTGATCCAACCGCTCGGGATCTTCTTCGCCGTTCGCTCCCTGGATGCATCGAGATCACACCGCGACCGCACGATCGCGCTCATGACGATCGGCGTGCTCGTCGTCTACATGGTCCACTGCTACGGGGACATGGCGTTGGGCACTTGGACGTCGGTGTTTACCGTGGGCGCGTCGCTCGCGCTCACGGCAAAGCTTGCAGTCGCGGTCGGGACGTGGCCGCTTCGTCCTCGCGCGGCTACCGGGTATGGCCCAGGGAGCTTGGGTCCTTCTCCCTCGGTGCCGCCCACGAGTTCCGGTGCGGCGCCGAACAGCGCGTAAAGCGTTCCCCCTGGTGTAGGATCGGCAAGCCGACCTTCGCTATTGCGCACCAGCCTCTACCGTCCGACTGACTTCGGCTCAACCTGCTTCAGGGCTGGATGAAGCCTCCTTTGGCGCGCTCTAGCCTTCGGGCACACTTGGTCCGAGGAGCCGCCGCGGAATTTGGCTTGGCCCCGTTCGTGATCATGCCGCCGGGGGATGGACGCGGTCGGGGATGGGGCAGATCCGGGGTCGGCGTCGTCGGATGCCGCGACCGGTCCAGGGTATCGACCCCGCAAGCAGGAGCGGACGCTGGTGCGCTGCACGACCTGCGGCAACGAGTTGCTCGTGGCTTTCTCTTGTAAGGGGCGGGGGTTCTGCCCTTCATGCACAAGCCGCCGGATGCACGACAGCGCCGCGAACCTCGTGAACCGCGTGATCCCGCATGTTCCGGTGCGGCAGTGGGTCTTCTCGCTGCCGCGCTGGGCGCGCTTTCTGCTCGCCCGCGATCCGATGCTGATCACTCGCAGACTGGACATCGCGTTGCGCACCATCTTCGCCCACCAGCGCCGCCGCGCCCGCCGGGCCGGAGCGCTGGCGCCGCGCTCGGGCCCGAGCCCCCGCCATTTACCGGGTTGTTAGCGGCGTCCGGGTTGGGGTAGAGATTGGTGGGCGTTGCAAAAACTCGAAAGGCACTGGGGTCCACTTCGCCTGAAGGACCCAGTGCCTCCAATCGAGGCGCACATGGAACCAAATGAAGCAAATGAAAAGGATGGTCACCGAGTGCCGATCGCAGCCGACCCGCGCGTGAGATCGGTGGCCCCGGAAGGCAGCGTTCGACTTAACGTCTTTTACCGTTTCCTGCCAAATGTTGCGGCCTTTTTTCGACGGCGCCGGATGAAAAAGTTCGTTCAAGTCCTCAAAATCAAGCCGGGGACACGAGTGCTCGATCTTGGTGGCGCCCCTGCGATCTGGGAGCACGTCTCGGTTCCCCTGCAAATCACGCTCTTGAACCTACCCGGCGCCCTATCCATGGGCGAGGTTGAAGTCCTGAAAGCCCCGAATCTGAGACATCACACGTTCCATTTAGTTAAAGGTAATGCCTGCAATGTCGAGCAATTTGGCGATCGGTCCTTCGATTTAGTGTTTAGCAACAGCGTGATCGAACATGTCGGACCACCTCCGAAGCAGGCGGAATTCGCCCATGAGGTGCTTCGCCTCGGCACGTCATATTGGGTGCAGACGCCTTCGAAGTGGTTTCCCATCGAGGCGCATTCAGGGATGCCTTTCTATTGGTTCTACCCGGAATGCATGCGAGCGGCAGTGATAAGGAACTGGAGGACGCGCCTGCCAGGGTGGTGGGCAGACTACATGAGCACCACCCGGGTCTTGTCCCGACGCAGATTGGCCGAGTTGTTCCCGAACGGCAAAACGCACACCGAGTACTTCTTCGGTTTGCCAAAATCCTACGTTGCGCATTCACTGGAATGATTTTTATTGCATAGACTTGCTCAACGCGCGTGTCCACCGAACAGGCCATCGATCCAGCCGACCTCGAGCCGGCGGCAGTCGAGCGGGTTCTGGCGGCCTTCCTGACCGAGCGCTTAGCATTTATTGGTTCCGGGTCTGGTCGGTCTACGTGTTCATACGATGGTACCGCCGCAAGCACATGTTCCGATGAGGCGGCCCGGAGCAGCGCTCCCGCTCGTCCCTACGCCTTGAATTCCTCCTGCGGCCCGGGTCCGGAGCTCTTCGATCGCAAGCGACCAGAAGTGGCTGACGTAAGCGAGCGCCTCTCACGAGGACTTCGCGGCGAGGTAAAAGTTAGCGAAGGCGCAGCCTACTGTGTTAGCGAAGGCGCAGCCTACTGTCCGACTACTTTCACCTCAACCGGTCTTCAGGGCTGGATGAAGGGCGTTCCTGCGTCGTAGCGCGCCTTGGCGGGAAGCGTGTAGAGCTTGGTTGCGCCAAGAGGGTCCACCCACGGCCAGACGTAGCCCCTGCCGGCGTTGAAAAAGGCCGGCCGCTGACTCAGGTAGAGCGAATTCGGCAACGTGTGCTCGGAAGTGTTCGGATCCCACGTTACCGAGCTGGTGACATAGTCGAAGTTGCCGTGCCGAAGCGCAGTCGCCTGCACCTGCGCATCCACCGGATAGGGGCTGTAGCCATCCCATCCCAAATTCCACACCGTGGGGTTGCTGCTCGGCCAAGTGGCATTGGGG
>Ga0099794_10000059_pt1 | contig 42270 bp, 44 predicted proteins | sample Rivendell_Oct201_10_FD_77320 | JGI IMG/M metagenome (GOLD analysis project Ga0099794, IMG submission 77320) | Vadose zone soil microbial communities from the Eel River Critical Zone Observatory, Northern California, USA -... | ecosystem: Host-associated > Plants > Roots > Rhizosphere > Soil ... | reverse complement strand
TGTCTGGTCGTCCTCGCTGGGGAGACCGCTGTGGCCCGTGATCAAGAATTCGGTTCGGAGCAATCCCACGCCCTCCGCCCCGTGCGCCTTGGCCGCTTCGACCTCGTCCGGTAGATCCACGTTGCCGCGCAACGCGACGTGCATGCCGTCGACGGTGACGGATGGCTGCGCGACTGCTTCTTCGAGACGCGCAGCCAGCTCGCGGCGCCGTGTGTCGGTACGCTCGGCCTCCTCGACCTCGGCAGGGGTTGGGTCGAGCAGTACGGTTCCGCGTGTGCCATCGAGGATGACTTTTGTGCCGGCCGGGATGCGTGCCACCGCGCCGCGCAGACCGAAGATCGCCGGGATGCCGAGCGAGTGCGCGAGAATCGCAGCATGTGAGGTGCGCGTGCCCTCTTCACTGATCAGCCCGACGACGTGGTTGCGATCGAGCTGGACGGTTAAGCCTGGCGAAAGCTCGCGCGCCACCAGAATGGACGGCTCGGCGATGCCGTCCCAGATGTCTGCCCGGCGGCGCCGATGCATCAGATGCTGAATCACGCGGATCGCCACGCCGGTCAGGTCGGCGAGCCGCTCCTTGAGCAGCGGATTGCCGGCGGCGGTCCAGAGGTCGCGCACCTCCAGCGTCTTGAACTCGAACGCCTTTTCCGCGGTGAGATGGTTCTCACGAATCAGGGCCTCGATGCCGCCAATGAACTCTTTGTCCTCGAGCATCAGGATCTGCGCGTCAAAAATCCGTGCCTCGTCCACCCCGGCGCGGTCTGCCGCGCGGGCGCGAAGCTCCCCGAGCTGGCCGCGCACGTCTTTGAGTGCGGCGCGCAGGCGGCGAATCTCTTTCTCGACCTGCGTGCGGGGCACGACGCGGTGCGGCACTTCGGGCAATGCCCAGCGCACCGTCAGCGTCGGACCCATCGCGATCCCCGGCGACACGCCGATGCCCTTGAGGAGCCGCTCGCCCGCGCTCACGCGTCTTCCTTGGCGCCGGGCTTCAGGTGCATCTCGTGAAAGCCGGCCGCGACGAGCTCGAGCAACGCGGCCATCGCCTGCTCGGCGTCGTCGCCGTCCGTCTTGATCATGATCGAGGAGCCGCATTCCGCCGCCAGCGTCATCATGCCGAGAATGCTCTTGCCGTTGACGACGGCGTCGTCCTTGCGAACCTCGACAGCGGATTTGAAGCGATTCGCGACCTTCACGAATTCCGCTCCCGGCCGGACGTGCATGCCCAGCGGATTCACGATGCGGGCTTCGCGCTCGATCACGGCCATATCAGCGCTACCACCAGTGCGAGGGCAGCGAGGCCAAGCGCGAGCCGCAGGCCGTTGAGATGTCCCGCTCCGCCGGGCCAGCGGAGTGCGAGGAAGGCAAGCCCGGCGACGATCGCGAACGTGATGCGGGCACCCGCCTCGAAGGGCCAGGCGAGATACTGCGTGGTGAGCGGCAACGCCGCGCCGATGGTGAACGCCATCGCCGGAGCCAGCACGGCACTGGCCCGCTGGAGAAATGGATTATGGAGCGCGACACTGACCCTCGCGCCGTGCGTCCATCCCGCGCGCAGTGCCCACCACCGCAGCGCGACGTGGCCAACGTTGTACACGATCAGAAACGCCGCCACCGACATCCAACCCGCGCCGAGGGCGATGGCAACGAGCGTGAGACCGGAGAGGAACGGCAGCCACCCCGCCCACACCAGCCGATCGCCGACCGAGCCGAGTGGCCCGCACAACGCCTCGCGCAGTCGCTCGACTTGGTGGGGCGATGCACCGTCGTGTTCGGCGCGCGCCGCGGCGCCGACCGCCAGTCCAATGAGATACGGGTGCGCGTTGAAGAAATGCGCGCCGCGCGCAACGGCCGGACGATACTGCGCCTCCCCGAGGTCGCGGAGGAGCGGCTCCTCGGCGACGCCGACGCCCACGCCGAGCATGCGCTCGTAGTTGTACGAGCCCTGCACCGCGAAGAGCCGCAGCAGCGCGCGAGCGAGAGCGAGCTTCATCGCAGCCATGCCACCAGGAGTCCGCCGCCCAGGCCAGCGGCGAACCACGCCAGGTTCGGGCCGCGGCCCACGAGCCGCAGCGTTCCGGCCGCCCCGGCGGCCAAGGCTGCCGCGATCGCGGCGACCGCGAGCAGCGTCGCGCCGCGAGCCGTCAACGCGCCGGCCAACAACGGGCGCGCGAGCCAGGCGAAGAAGAGGCCCGTCGCCGTCACGATGGCCGCTCGAGCGGCATCGCGGAGCAGGCCACCCACGTGCACGCGCACGAGCGCGCTCGGGTCTCCCGACTCGAGCGCCGCGGCCGCGGCGTGCACGATACGGGAATTCACGCGCCGCAGCACGTTGATCGTGATTCCGCCGATCAATCCCGTGACGAGCCCAACGAGGGCGCCGAGTCCCAGTCCCAAAACGCCGGCCGAGGCATGCGCCGTGGCGACCGCAGCGACGGTCGCCGGCCCGTACTCCGGATACCGCACGGCGCCGACGGGAAGAATGTCGTACTGCAGCAGCTCGAAGATGACGCCCAGCTTCAGCCCCGTCGGGATGTCGCCGAGAATCGCTCCCGCAATCGTCCCGGCGACGAGCGGACGCGCGATCATCATCTGCGGCAGGCTCACGAGGTCGATCCCCACGAGCGTGCCCCACACGAGCAAGGCGATCAGGAGTTCAACAGGCAGGGTCATGTGAAATCAACCACCGGAATCGCGGGCGCGGTCGGGACGTCCTGTGCGGTCACTGCGACGCCGCGCGCCGCGAGCTGACGCAGCTTCGCCGCTTCATCGTCCGTCAGGTACACGAACCGCAGCCGCTCCGTGCGGCCGGCGCGATGATGGACGCCTCCCACGTTGATGGTGCGGACCTGGGGCGCGTGCTCCACGAGGGAGACGGCGGTGTTGACGTCTCCGACGAGGAGAATCCCGACGCGAGGATCGGCTTGCCAACTCGCCATTTGCCGGGCCGCCTCTTCGACGGAGGCAAAGATGACCTCCATGTCCGGCGGCACGCCCATGCGATAGAGGTCCTGCTCCCAGTCACTGCCGCGCACTTCGTCATCCACGAGCACGATGAACGTGACATGGAGCGGTTGCCCCCAACCGACCACCACCTGGCCGTGGATGAGGCGGTCGTCGATGCGGTACAACGCCAGAGTCATGCGGCGGTGACGCGGATGGCCTTGCCGCCGGCATCGGCGGCGCGGCGCGCCGCTTCCGCCGGCGCGACATCGCGGTGAAATACGAAATCGAGCAGCATGGCGAGGTTGACGCCCGTGACCACGGCGATGTCGGCGTGCTGCTTCGCGTAGCGCACGGAGCTCGTGAGGCAGGATCCGCCCGGCAGGTCCACAAACAGGACCGCCGGCCCGCTGCCGACGGCCTGCGTGAGTCGCTCGGCGAGCGCATCCGTGCCGCATCCCTCGTTGGACACCGGCGTCAACGCGCCATCGATTCCGGTGATGACGGTGACGGCGCTCACGAGGGCCTGCGCCACCGCGGCGTGCGACACGATGACGCCGCGCAACGGGGAGGAGTCACTCATAATCTTCCTCCAGATACTGCTGCACCTCTCCCTTCTCCCGCATGCGCCGAATCAACCGTTCATTGAACGCGTGCGCCGAGTCGACTCCGCTGTAGCGCAGTAAATGAGTCATCGCGACGACTTCGCAGATCACTGTGAGGTTTTTTCCGGGATTCAAGGGAACCGTCACGAGCGGCAGCTGGACGTCGAGCAGCTCGGTCTGCTTCTGGTCGAGCCCGGTGCGATCGTATTCACGCGTGTTGTCCCAATCTTCGAGTTGTACGACGACCTCGATGCGCTTCTGTTGTCGCACGGAGCGAATGCCGAACAGTGCGTTGATGTCGATCAATCCAACGCCCCGGATCTCCATATAGTGCCGCGAGATCTCGTGCCCCCGGCCGATGAGCACATCGTGGCCGCGCCGGGTGACGTGCACGACGTCGTCGGCGACGAGGCGGTGCCCCCGCTCCACCAGATCGAGCACGCATTCGCTCTTGCCGATCCCGGAACGGCCGCGAAACAACAGGCCGACGCCGAACACGTCGGCCAGGGAGCCATGAACCGTCGTCCGCGGTGCGAAGGCGTCATCGAGGAAGGGCTTGAGGTGCCGGTAGAACTCGGCGGTCTTGAGCCGCGTGCGGATGACCGGGATGCCCTTGTCGCGGGCGAGCTGCACCAGCTCGTCCGGCGGCTCCTGCCCCTTGGTGATGATCACACACGGCAGGTCGTACGACAGGAACGTCTCGATTGACCGGCGTCGCGCTTTCGCATCGAGCGAGGCGAGATACGTGATTTCGGTTTCGCCGAGGATGTGAATCCGGTCGGTGCCGATGAAGCGCGCCGTGTAGCCGGCGAGCACGAGGCCGGGACTGGACGCCTCGGGCGAACGAATCTCGCGCTCGAGTCCCTTCTCTGCCGTCAGCAGCTCAAGCTGTAGCGGATCGCCTTTGCGGGCGAGCAGGTCGCCGACTTTGAGCACCTTACCTCGGAGCCTTGGACCGGCGGGTCGTCCGGCGTGTGCGCGGCGTTTCTTTCTCGTCGAGGAGCTGGCGTTTCACGCGCGCGATCGCGAGGTCCAGCGCCGACTGGTGATCGGCCGCCGCCGACTTCGCCACGTACACCCGCCCGCGCGGCGCGTGCACTTCGATCTCCACTCCCGCCTCACCGTGATCATCGGTGAACACGACCTGCGCGTGATGCGGGCGCCGCACCAGCTTGGCCACTCTTTCGACCAGGTCCCTGGCGTGCGCGCGCAGGTCATCGTCAATCTCAGCGTGACGGGCGGTAATGGTGACGCGCATGGCGTTCAGCCTCCTCGTTCAGCGATGATCCGTTGAAGATGTGCCACGGTCGCCTTGGCGGCCGAGTCCCACGACAGCCCTTGCGCGAAGCTGCGGCCAGCGGCACCCAGTCGCGCGACCAGAGCTGGATCGGCGGCCAGGGCGAGCATGCGATCGGCGAGCCCGCGGGAGTCGCCGTGGGTGACGAGATATCCCGTGACGCCGTGGCGAACCGATTCGCGCAGCCCCGGACTGTCCGATGCGAGCGCGGGCGTACCGCAAGCGGCGGCTTCGACGTTCGAGATGCCCCACCCTTCTTTTGGACTTGGAAATACCACTGCCCATGCCTGGCGCAGCAGCCTGCGCTTTTCGTCCTCCGAAACGAATCCCAAAAAGCGGACTGCGTCGCCCACTCCCAGCGTCTCGGTAATGCCCTCGAGTCGCGCGCGATCGTCTCCCTGGCCGCAGATGTCGAGCGTCAGATCACCTCGCACCTGCCGTGCCGCAGCGAGCGCCCGCAGCGCGTACTCCACTCCTTTATAACGCTTCAATCGTCCCAGGTACAAGAACGCCGGATGGGCGGCGCGCGGAATCTTGGGATCAGGACTGTACCACGTCGAATCGACACCGGGATGGATCACGACTGTCCGATCAGCACGTACCCCGCGGCGCACCAAGTCGTCTCGCGTGCTTTCGGAAATCGCATGGAAGCCCGCCCGCCGGTACACCCACGGAACCGGCAGCTCCGAGGCCCACACCGTCGCGGCGACGGGCCAGCTCGCTTCGGCGAAGGCGGTCGTACCGAAGAGATGTGGCACGATCGCCACAAACGGCAACGCTGTGAGGACAGGAAGGAACAGGGGCAGTTTGTTCAGGTCCTCGACGACGATGTCATACGTTTTCTCCCGCACCGCTCGCCGTACCGCGCCGCGCGCGCGCAGCGCGAAACTGTGGCGTCCGCCAATGCGCGTGACGCGCATCCCGTCTACGCGTGCTTGCGGCTCAGCACCGGCCCACCCACTCGTTACGAGGTCGACGTCGTGTCCCCACCGCGCGATGCGGCCGAACAACTCGTGGAGATGGATCTCCGCGCCGCCGGCCTGCGGATTCTGCCGGTCGTTCCAGTTGACGAGCAGGATCTTCACAGCGCGCCGGTCTCGCGCGCTACGGCATCGAGCACTCCGTTGACGAAGGCCGGCGCGCGCGCGCCGGCAAACCAGTGGGCGAGCTTCACCGCTTCGTCGATGACCACGCGCGACGGAGTCGAAGCTTCGTCGAGCTCGGCGAGCGCGAGGCGCAGGATGTTGCGCTCGACAACCCCAACGCGCTCCAGGCGCCAGTGCTCCGCCGCCTCTTTCACGCGGCGGTCGAACTCCGGCCGGCCGGCAATCGCCTTCGAGGCAAGATCCGCCCCGCGGTCATAGCCGCGCGGGGCGCGCCCATAAATCGTCGCGACGCGCGCGACCACGGTTTCAATCGAAGGTTCGCCCGACAGTTCCCACGCGTAGAGAAGTTGGAGCGCGCGCGCCCGCGCCTTAGTCTCGGGACGCTGCACCGAGCCGCTCGAGCGCATCGGCGGTCTCGAGGGCCGCCTGCGCCGCTTCAGCCCCTTTCCCGAGCCGGGCCTGCGCCTGAGCCTCCGTGTCGGTGGTGAGAACGCCGAATCCGACCGCGATGCGGTGCGCCAACGCGACGTTGCCAAGCCCCCGCGCCGCTTCAGCCGCGACGTACTCGAAATGCGGTGTCTCGCCGCGGATCACGCACCCGAGCGCGACGATCGCGTCGAAGCGCTCACTCGCGGCAGCGGCCTCGGCGACGACGGAGAGCTCGAACGCGCCAGGAACCCACGTGACTACCACGTTCGCGTCCGCGATGCCGCCGCGACGCAGCGCATCGCGCGCGCCGTCCAGGAGCCGGGTCGTGATGTTCTCGTGAAAACGGCTTACGATGATCGCCACGCGCCGCTGACGGGTGGAGGTGCGCGCGGCCGGCGGCGGGCGGTGGGGAGACACAGTCAGTGTGTTAAGAAGTGGCCGAGCTTGTCCCGCTTGACGTCCAGGTAGGCGCGGTTCTCGTCGGAAGGGGCCGGCACGATGGGCAGCCGCTCGACGATTTCGAGACCATACCCCTCGAGCCCCACGAGTTTCATCGGATTGTTCGTCAGAACGCGAATCGACGAGAGGCCGAGATCGAGGAGGATCTGCGCGCCGATTCCGTAGTTCCGCAGGTCCGGCTTGAACCCGAGCTTCTCATTCGCCTCGACGGTGTCGTGTCCCGCATCCTGGAGCTCGTACGCCTTGAGCTTGTTGAGGAGTCCGATGCCGCGGCCCTCCTGGTCCAGATAGACGACGACCCCCGCGCCTTCGTCCGCGATCATGCGCATGGCGGAATGGAGCTGCCAGCCGCAGTCACACCGGGCGGACCCGAACACGTCGCCCGTCAGACACTTGGAGTGCATGCGGACCAGCACGTTCTGTTTCCCCGCCACCTCGCCGTAGACGAGGGCGATATGCTCCGCTTCATCCACGTCGTTGCGGTAGCCGATGATCCGGAATTCACCGAACGGGGTCGGTAAGCGGGCGTCCGCCACGCGGTGGACCAGTCGCTCATGCTTGAGCCGATAGGCGACCAGCTGCGCGACTGTGATGAACGTGAGGCCATGCTCTTTGGCGAAGCGCTCGAGATCCGCTCGCCGCGCCATCGAGCCGTCGGCATTGAGGATCTCGCAGATGACACCCGCGGGATACAGCCCGGCGAGCCGCGCGAGATCGATGCTCGCTTCGGTCTGGCCGACGCGCTGCAGCACCCCGCCCGGACGCGCACGCAGAGGAAAGACATGTCCCGGACGACACAGGTCGCTGGGCACCGTTGACGGATCGATGGCCACGCGAATGGTCGCCGCACGGTCCGCGGCGGAAATGCCGGTCGTGACGCCGAAGCGCGCCGCGGCATCGATGCTGATCGTGAACGCCGTCTCGTGGGACTCGGAATTGTGCTCCGTCATCTGCGGCAGTCCCAGCGCCTGGCAACGCGCCGGCGTCAGCGGCATGCAGATCAATCCGCGGGCGTGCGTCGCCATGAAGTTGATCATAGCGGGCGTGACTGTTTCGGCCGCACCGACCAGATCACCCTCGTTCTCGCGCCGCTCGTCATCGGCCACGATGACGAGCTTGCCCGCGCGGATATCCGCGATCGCCTGTTCTACTGCCCCGAACGACATAGCTGCCTCACGTACTTTCCCAGAACGTCCGCTTCGATGTGCACCCGATCGCCAACGGCGACCCGTCCCAACGTCGTATGCTCCCGCGTGAACGGCACCAGCGACACCTGCACAACGCCGGCGCCCGGCAGGGCGTTCACAGTCAGACTCACACCATCCACCGTGATCGCCCCATGCAGCACCGTCGTTTCCTCGACCTCGCGCGGCACGCGGATATCCACCAGGAACGCGTCGCCGGACTCGGCCACCTGCTCTACCGTGCCGACTCCGTCCACATGCCCCTGAACGAAGTGACCGCCCAGCCGATCGCCCGCGCGCAGCGCTCGTTCCAGATTGACGGGCTGTCCTTTCCGCCAGTCGCCGATCAGCGTCCGACCTAGCGTCGTCGCGACCGCATGCACCGTGAACCCGCCCTTCACGACCTTCTCGACGGTCAGGCACGCGCCGTTCACCGCGATGCTCTCACCCTGCTTGACGCCCCGATAGGGCGACTGAATTGTGAGCGCGAGCCCCTCAGTACGTTTCCCGTTTCCCGTTTCCCGAGTCGCTTTAGCGACTCGCCCGACCGCGCCTACGATTCCGGTAAACATAGCCGCCGATCCAATACCAATAATGTATCAGAGCCCAATGGCCGTCGCTCTACGACGATCCAGCGCGGCGCTTCGGCGAGCGGAAATGCCGGAACGCCTGGAAAAGCGGGCACGCCGCCTTCGCCAAGCCACACCGGCGCTTGCACCCAGTACAACCGGTCGACCAGTCCTTCCGCCAGCAGTTTGGTACCGAGTGCGCCTCCGCCTTCACATAACAACGACTGGATCCCGGCGAGGCGCAGTTGCGCAAATGCCTGCGCCAGAGCCTCGGGCCGGAAGACACGCACGCCGTTGCCTTCGAGCACCGACACGTTGGCGGCCGGCGCTTCCGGCGATGCGACGACCCAGGTAGGGACCTCACGCGCGGTTTGTACCAGCGAGACGCCCAGGTTCAACATCGCGCGCCGATCGAAGACGATCCGCACGGGCGGCTTGCGCGGGACGACGCCGCCGCGCGCGGTGAGCTGCGGGTTGTCGGTCAGCGCCGTGGTCCCGCCCACGGCGATCGCGTCGAAGCCGGCGCGCAGCCAATGGACGTGCTCGCGCGCCTCCGGCCCAGAGATCCACTGCGAGCTCCCGCCCGAGTCCGCGATGCGGCCGTCGATCGAGGTCGCGAGTTTGAGAGCGACGAACGGCCGATCGGTCTGCAGACGGGTCGCGAGGAAGGGGGCATTCTGCGCAGCCGCCTCCTCGGCCAGCAGGCCAACGTGAGTCTCAATACCGGCGCGCTTGAGAATCTCGATGCCGCCGCGCGCGTCGAGATCGGGATCGCGGATGGCAGCCACGACGCGCCGCACACCCGCCGCACGGATCGCGTCGACGCATGGGGGCGTTTTGCCGTGATGCGCGCATGGCTCCAGCGTGACGACGAGTGTCGAGCCGCGCGTCTTGTCGCCGGCTGCGTGAAGCGCCTTGACTTCCGCATGCGGTCCGCCGAATTCCGCGTGCCAGCCTTCCGCGACAATGTCATCACCGTGCAGGACCACGGCACCGACCAACGGATTCGGCGACACCCGTCCCCACCCGCGCCACGCGAGCTCGAGCGCGCGGCGCATCGCCTCACGCTCGCTATCTTTCTTCAAAGCGCACCGCTGGCGACGCGCCTTTCCCGGCGCGGATCTCGCCGATCACCCACGTCTGCACCTGCGCGCGCTGGGCGGCTCGAACGAGGGCTTCGACGTCATCGCGCGCCGCGACAGCAATCATCCCGATCCCGAGATTGAACACGCGCCGCATCTCATCGCGTCCCACCTGACCGGCGCGCATCAGCACGCGAAACAGCGCGGGCCAGGGCCAGTTGCCGGCATCGACGACGGCGTCCGTGCCAGGGGGCAGTACGCGTACGAGGTTGCCGGGTATCCCGCCACCCGTCACATGCGCGAGCGCGTGGACGGTGCCGAGGACGGGTCGCAGCGCAGCGGCGTAGCTCCGGTGAATGGCAAGCAGCACCTGCGCCACGGACTGGCCAGTTTCCGGAAACTGATCGTCGATACCCAGCTGCATCCCCTCGAACACGATTTTGCGCGCGAGCGAGTAGCCGTTGGTGTGCAGTCCGCTCGAGGCATAGCCGATCAAGAGGTCGCCGGGCGCCACCCGATCGCCATGGATCGCCTTGTCTTCCTCGACCACGCCGACGATCGAACCGGCCAGATCGTAATGACCCGGCGCGTACAGATCGGGGAGCTGCGCCGTCTCACCGCCGGCGAGCGTCATCTCATGCCCTCGGCAGCCGCGGGAGACGCCCGTGACGATCTGCGCCGCAATCTCCGGCACGAGATTCCCGGTGGCGATGTAGTCGAGAAACGCGAGTGGCGTCGCCCCGTGCACGAGGATGTCGTTCACGGAATGGTTGACGAGATCCTCGCCGACGGTGTCGTGAACGCCCGCGGCAATCGCCACGAGCACTTTCGTGCCCACGCCGTCGGTCGACATAACGAGCACCGGCTTCGCGTATCCGTCGGGCACGCGCACCATGCCGCCGAACCCACCGATCTGCCCCCGTGCCAGCGGCGTACGCGTCCCGCGCACCAGCTCCGCGATCCGGCGCTTCGCCTCGTCGGCGACGTCGAGCCTGATCCCCGCGGCCGCGTAGCGATCGGCCTTCGTCATAACTCGTCTTCTCCGTCGAGTGAGAAGTGCACGAGGTCTCGAAAGGCCTTCACACGCCCGCGCACTTCCTGGAGCGAGACCTGCTCGAGTCGCTGCACGCCGAACGCTTCCACCGCGAGCGATCCCATCGCGGAGCCGTAGACCATGGCACGGCGCAGGTTGGAAAACGTGAGATCACCAGTGCGCGCGACGTGCGCCATGAAGCCGCCGGCGAACGCATCGCCGGCGCCTGTCGGGTCGAACACTTCCTGCACGGGGTATGCGGGCACCTTGAACGTGGTGTCCGGATCCACGAGCAGCGCCCCATGCTCACCCTGCTTGATCACGACCATCTTCGGACCGCGCCCGAGGATCCAGTGTGCGGCACGGTACACATTCCAATCGCCCGACAGCTCCCGCGCCTCGGAGTCGTTCACCATCAGGATGTCGATGTGCCGTAGCAGCTGCAGCAGCAGATCCTTCTTGCCTTGAATCCAATAGTTCATCGTGTCGCAGGCGACGAGCTTCGGCTGCTTCACCTGATCGAGGACGTTCAGCTGGAGCTCCGGATCGATGTTGCCGAGAAAGACGAACTTCGCATCGCGGAATTTGGCGGGAATGCGCGGCTGGAACTGGGCGAACACCCCCAGGCGCGTCTCCAGCGTCTCGCGGCTATTGAGGTCGTAAGAATAGCGCGCCTTCCAGCGGAACGACTCTCCCTGCTGCCGCTCCACTCCTGCCAGGTCCACACCGTGTGCGGCGAGCTTCTGGAGGTGCGCCTCAGGGAAATCGTTGCCGACGACGCCGACGACCTGCACGGGATGCAGGATGGCGCCCGCCATCGCAAAGAACACCGCGGCGCCGCCGAGGGCGTCGGCGGTCTCGCCGAACGGCGTGATGACGGAATCGAGCGCGATCGAGCCGACGACGAGCAGACCCACGCCTACATCCGTTCCGGGGCGCGTATCCCCAAGAGGGTGAGACCGTTCGCGAGCACCTGCTTGATCGCGCGCGCGAGCACCAGCCGCGCGGCCTGTTCGGGCTCGCCCAAGACGCGGTACTTGTGATACCACGCATGCGCGATCCGGGCCAGTCCCTCGAGATAAGCCGTGACGCGATGCGGTTCGTAGGCCGCGGCGGCGCGGCGCAGCACCTCTGGGAACTCCGCCAACTCCTTCACCAGCTCGATCTCGTCCGGTTGCGTGAGCACAGCGAGATCCACGCCATCGGCGGAGACGCTCGCGGCGTCGCGCCCGGCGACGCGAAAGATGCCGGACATGCGCGCGTGTGCCATCTGTACGTAGAAGACGGGGTTCTCCTCCGTCTGGCTCTTGGCCAGATCGACGTCGAACACGAATTGCGAATCGCCGCGCTTCATCAGAAAGAAGTAGCGCGCCGCGTCGACGCCCGTCTCCTGGAACAAGTCCCGCAGCGACACAAAATCGCCAGCACGTTTGGAAAAGCGCACTTCTTCCTCGCCGCGCATCACACGCACGAGCTGCACGATCTCGACGTGAAAGAAATCGTCGGGGTAGCCCAGCGCCTGGAGGGCCGCGCGCATGCGCGGGATGTAGCCGTGATGGTCGGCGCCCCAAACATCGATCGCGCGGACAAAGCCGCGCTCATGCTTGTCGCGATGATAGGCGATGTCGGGAACGAGGTACGTGTAGGTCCCGTCGCTCTTTTTCAGCACCCGGTCTTTGTCGTCGCCGAGCTCGGTCGTCCGCAGCCAGAGCGCGCCGTCGGCGGTGAAGGTGTGGCCTTGTTTGTCGAGCTCCGTGAGTGTCGCCTCGATCAGCTTGCGTTTGTACATCGCTGACTCGAACGAGACGACGTCGAACCGCACGCCGAACTCGCGCAGGTCGGCATCCTGCTCATCGCGCTCGGCCCGGATGCCGATCTCGCGGCAGCGGCGTATGCCTTCGGCCTCCGGGACGTCCGCGAGACCCTTGCCTTCCCTCTCGAGGATCTCTCGGGCGAGCTCTAGGAGATACTCGCCGTGATAACCCCCTTCGGGGATTTCACCCTTGCGCCCAACCCCTTCCTGTACGCGCGCCCAGAGTGATCGCGCCATCTTGTCGATCTGCGTCCCGGCATCGTTGACGTAGAACTCGCGTGTCACTTTCCAGCCTGTCCACTCGAGCAGCGCGGCGATGCCGTCACCGAGCGCGGCGCCGCGGCCGTGGCCGACGTGCAGCGGTCCCGTGGGATTCGCCGATACGAACTCGACGTTGATCTTGCGCCCCCGACCGATGTCGCTCTTTCCGTAGTCGGGGCCGGCCGCGATGATCGACGGGAGCACGCCCACGACGTGCGCTTCGGCGAGAAAGAAGTTGATGAAGCCAGGACCGGCGATTTCCGTCTTGCGGACGATCGAGGCGGGCAGATCGAGCGCCGCGACGAGCCGCTCCGCGACGGCGCGGGGCTTCTGGCCGAGGGTCTTGGCGAGCGTGAGGGCGAGATTGGTCGCCAGGTCGCCGTGCGTCACGTCGCGAGGACGTTCGATCGTGACGTCGACATCAGGCGCGCCAAGTCGCGCCGCCGCCTGCGCCAGCGCCGCGCGGATCGTGTCGGGAGGGGCCTTCACTTGTCGGAGCTTGAGTCTTTCTTCGGCGGCGGTTTCGACTCCGCTGGCTTCTCGGCCTTTTCGGTCTTCTCGGCCTTCTGCGCCGTATTATCAGCCTTCTCCGATGTACCCGCCGGCCGTTTGTAGTCGGTCGCGTAGAAGCCGGAGCCTTTGAAATGTACACCGGCCCCACCCGAGATCTGACGCTCCGCGCGCTTCCCGCAAACGGGACATTTCGCGAAACGTTGGCTGCTGATGCGGGGGAAAGTCTTTTCAAACAGGTGCCCGTTCGGGCACTTGTACTCGTAGGTCGGCATCGTCCCAGAATCTAACGGCAACAGCGCGGCTGTGCGTCTAGCCTTTGCATGTCCTGGCTATTGGGGCAGCACCGGCAGCACAACATGTGACGCGTTCTTGGTTGAGCGGTAGATGCGATGCGTTCTGGCTCGGAAATCCTCCGGTTTCGCCTCAAAAATATTCGGCACAAAAGTCTGCGGATTCCGGTCGTACAGCGGGAACCACGTGCTCTGCACCTGCACCATGACGCGGTGCCCCTTTTGGAAGCGATATGTCTGCGGCGGAATATGCACCGTGTAGTCGAGCACCCGATTGGGCGCGATCGGCTCCGGACGGTCGAATGCGGTCCGATAGCGGCCGCGCATGATTTCTCCCGCGACCATCAGCTCGTAGCCGCCCATGCGCCGGTCGCCGTCGGCGGTGTCCGGGTAGACATCGATGAGTTTGACGACCCAATCGGCGTCGCTGCCCGTCGTGGACGCGAACAGCCGCGCGCTCAAATTGCCGGCGATCACGAGGTCTTCCTTCAGCGGCTCCGTGCTCCACACGAGAACATCAGGCCGTCCTTCGACGAACCGCTGATCCATCGCTTGCCACTGATTCCATTGGGAACCGCGCGAGTACGTCACCTCGATCGGTCGCGGCCGGTAGGGCACCGGGTGGGCGGGATCGGAAACGAACGAATCGGCGGCGGTGCCGGCGGCGGTCGGTTGGTCGAATGAAAGCCGCCCATCGGCCTGGAAGTACAAGTTCTTTGCGGTTGCGGCGCGCGGCGGCCAGGAGTCGAACCGGCGCCAGCGATTCGATCCGCCTTCGAACACGAGCGCCTCGGGAAGATCGAGCGGCGCGCGATCCTTGAGATAGAACGCGAAGAATGGCGCTTCCACCTCGCGCCGGAACCAGACGCCGGTCGAGTCGCCGAACTGCACCCGCGAGAGGCCCGTGCCCGGACCTTACCACCCACCGTGATTCCACGGACCCATGACGATACGATTCCGGTTCGTTCCGGGGACGGTGTCGAATCGCTCGAACGCCGCGTAGGTCGCCGGCGGGCCGAAGATGTCTTCTTGATCGTACCAACCACCCACGGTGAGCACCGCCACCGGCGACGCGTGAATCCGCTTTTCCGTGGCGCGCGACTGCCAGTACTGGTCGTAGCTCGGGTGCGCGACGAACCCGTCCCACGACGGCCACGAGCGGCCGAGCAGCTTCGGCACCTTGGAGAGCTCACCCATGCGCCGATACCAGTCGTACATGTCGGTCACGCCGACGTCGAACTCGCCGACCTCCATGCCATAGGTGTATTCGACGCCATAGCTCTGCCGGAACGCGCCTTGATGGAAGAAGTCGTCGCCCATCCAGGTGTCCGTCATGGGCGCCTGAGGAGAGACGGCGCGCATCGCGGGGTGACCGGAGAGTCCCTGCATCGTCGCCAACCAGCCGGGATACGAAATGCCGAGTCCGCCGACGCGCCCGTTGTTATTCGGCACGTTGTGAATGAGCCACTCGACCGCGTCGTACGTATCGCTCGCCTCGTCGAAACCCGAGGTGTCGCCCGGCGCGCGCAGCGGCCGGTTCATCAGATAGGCGCCTTGCGACTTCCCCCGGCCGCGAATGTCCTGAAAGACGAAGATGTACCCGTCGGCGGCGAGAAAGCGGTACGGGCCGGGAAACCGGCTCGCCGGCCCGTCCGCGCCGTACGGCGTCCGCACCAAGAGAATCGGCAACGGAGTGCCGCTCTCCGGCCCGCGCCGCGTCACGATGATCGTGTTCAGCTTCACGCCGTCGCGCATCGGGACCATCTCTGTGCGCGGCACCCACGTGCTGTCGGCAGGCGGGGGGGTCTGCGCCGACAGTGAGGCGGCGCAGAGGCTCAACGTGATGACGAGCCTGTGGCTCACGGCTCGCCCGCCATACGCTTCCCGTCGGGATCCACGCTGACTTCCGACCGCTTGCCGTTCGTATTCACCGTCGCTTCGTACGCGACGATCCGCCCGCCCTTCGTGACCGACTCCACGCCCGTCACCCTGCCTTTCCCTGCGGCGGCCCGCAACGAATCACGCACCACAGCAGGCACATCGGCGAGCTTTACCTGCTCCTCGACTTCCACGACCGCGCCGGTCGTATCGATGAGCACGTCGCGATGGTGGCCGTGAACCGTCAATTCGACTTCGTACATTGTCTGTCCATTTTCCTTTTCCGTCGAATAGCCTCGGACCTTCGCACCGTGGCTCTCGGTGGCGGCGGTGCGGGCGACCGCAGCCGGTAAGTCACGCCGAGAGATCTTGCGTTCCTGCGCCACAAGGCCGGTTGCGGTTGTGACAAGAAGGACGAGCACGATGAGAGATCTTGGCAGGGTCATGACAATCTCCTGAGGAGGAATTAACGGCATCTACTGACGCTTGAAAAACTGCACCGCTCGTTCGTGACGTTCGGCAGCGGCGCGTGTCCGGAATGTACCAAGATTGCGACGTCTTCCCGTACGCGGATTGATTGTCCGAGAATAGAGGCGGTACTTGCCCGATTTCAGCTTCCGAATCATTCGTCGCTCACACGCTGCCGCCGAGCCTTCGGCACAGGCACGTGATTTTGCCAGGCGAGCGTGAGCGCCTCGCGGCTTCGATGGCCTGAGGCATGCTCAACGCGATGGTACGGAATTCCTGCGCGGTCACGCACCTTCCTTATAGTAGAAAGGTCACGCGATCAAACGGTGCAGGTCTCTACCGCTTCCCGCAGCGAGCGGAGCGGATCCCGGGTGGGCACGAATTCGTGGGCCATGAAACCGGTAAAGCCGGTGTCAGCGATCGCTCGGGCGATCGCGTGCCAGTTCAGCTCCTGCGTGTCGTCCAGCTCGTGACGGCCGGGCACGCCGCCGGTGTGAAAATGACCAATGTGGTTCGCATGCTGCCGAATCGTGCGAATCACGTCCCCTTCCATGATCTGCATGTGATAGATGTCGTAGAGCAGCTTCACCCGCGGCGAATTGACGCCCTCCATCACTTGGGCGCCGAAGGCCGTATGGTCGCCCTGATAGTCGTGATGATCGACCTTGCTGTTCAACAGCTCCACACAGATCGTGACGCCGTGGTGCTCGGCGAGCGGCGCGACGCGGCGCAGACCGGTCACACACGCCTCGATGCCCTGCGCGTCCGTGCGTCCCTGCCGATTGCCGAACATGGCAATCAGATTCGGGATTCCTTGCTGCGCCGCGAGCGGCAGCGCGCGCTCGAGCTCACCAACCAGGAAGTCACGATTGGCCGGGTCATTGAAGCCACGCGGGATGAAGTCGTCCCGGATCGCGGCGTAACCCATCGAGCAGATGAGTCCACAATCACGGACGACGGGCCAGTCTTCCGGCGCCAGGAGATCGATGGCCGACAGTCCCATGCCCTTGCACGCGCGACAAAATTCGGGGAGCGGAATCGCTTTGTAGGGCCAGCGGCTGACGGATTGCTTGAGCCGGAAGGTTGGAATGTTGGAAGGTTGGACGGTTTGATACGGCAGGACCGCGACAGCCAGGGCCCCCGCCGCGGTACGCAGCGCGTCCCGTCGCGTCACGGGGCCACCGTCCAACCTACCAACCTTCCCACGCATTCTAGAATTCCAGGTTCTTCAGATACCGATAGCTCGCCGCGATATCGTCGAACGGCTGGGGTGGCTGATCGTGCTCGACGAAGAAATGCTTGATGCCGGCCTGGTCTTGCTTCTCGAAGATCCGCTTCCAATCGATTTTTCCCTGTCCGACGTCAGCCATCTTGTGCTCCGGCGGGCCCGCCGAGTCCTTCACGTGCACCAGCGGAATGCGGCCGGGCCAGCGAGCGAAATACGCGAGTGGATCCTGACCGGCCTTGGTCATCCAGTAGAGATCGATCTCGAGCTGCACGAGTTTGGGGTCGGTGCTCTGGAGCAGCACGTCGTAGGGAACCTGCCCTTCCATCTTCGGGAATTCGAAATCGTGGTTGTGATACGCGAACTGGAGGCCTGCATCGTGCGCCATCTGGGCGGCTTTGTTGAAGACGGCGGCGACGTTCTTCCAACCGTCGAGCGTCATGCGCCGCTCCTGCGGAAGCCACGGCACGACGATGTATTCGTGTCCGACCGTCTTGGCGGTATCGAGCGCGGCCTTCCACGCGTCGCTTTCCCCAAGTGCGATGTGCGTCGACGGTGCCGAGAGGCCGTGGCGATCGAGGATCGCCTTCACTTCGGCCGGGGTGTGGTTGTAGTAGCCGGCGAACTCCACCTCCTTGTACCCGATCTCCGCCACATGGGCGAGCGTGCCCTCAAAGTCTTTCTCGAGCACCGTGCGGACGGTATAGAGCTGCAGGCCGACCTTCTCTACGTGCCGCGCGCGATGTGCGGTGCGCAACGCACCAGGGTACGCAATGGCGATTCCCGCGGCGGCCAGCGTTTGGACGAACTCGCGACGTTCAAGGTTTTTCATAGCTCGTTCCGTTTCATCGCATCGACGGCGTAGGCCGCCGCGCGGGCTGTGAGGGCCATGTAGGTGATCGACGGATTCTGGCAGGCGGTCGAGGCCATGCACGCGCCGTCGGTGATGAAGAGATTCGGGACGTCGTGAGTCTGATTGTGCGCGTTCAGCACGGACGTCTTCGGGTCCTTGCCCATCCGCGCGGTGCCCATTTCGTGGATGACGAGACCGGGCGGGTTATCGCTCGTGAACGGCTGGATGTCGTGTGCACCCGCCTCGGCGAGCATCTCGGCGCCGCTGATGGACATGTCATGAACGAGTGCCTTTTCGTTGTCGCCGTACGCGCAATGGATCTTGACGACCGGGATACCCCACGCGTCGACCTTGGTCTTGTCGATTTCGACGAAGTTCTCCGGCCGCGGCAGCATCTCGCCGAACCCATAGAGCGAGAATCCCCACGGTCCCGGGTGGCGCAATGCTTTCTTGAACTCAGCGCCGAACCCCGCCTGCTCGGCGCCCCGGCCCCAATCGGAGCGGCCGCCCCCGCCCTGGAAACCGTAGCCCCGCACAAAGGACGACTTGTTCTTCCCCACGTTGCGGAAACGCGGCACGTAGATGCCGTTGGGGCGGTTGCCGATCGTGTCCCGGTCGAGTGGCGCATCGACTCGGCCGCTGGCGCCGCCACCCATGATGTGATCCATCAGATTCTTGCCGACCTGCCCGCTCGAATTCGCCAGGCTGTGGTCCGAGTTGAGGAGGATCCGCGCCGATTCGATCGTCGACGCGCAGAGGAAGATGACGCGGGCCTTGAACTCAAGCGGGTGTTTCGTCTGGCCGTCGATCACGCGGACGCCTGTTGCCCGCCCACGCTTCGGGTCCCAGATCACGCTGTGCACGACGCTGTACGGACGCAACGTGAGACGACCGGTCGCCTGCGCGGCCGGCAGCGTCGCATTGACGCTCGAGAAGTACGAGCGCGTGATGCAGCCGCGATGGCACGGGCCGCAGTAGTGGCATGCGGCGCGCCCGTTGTGGGCCTCCGTGAGCACGGCGCACCGCCCGATCGTCACCAGCCGTTCCCCCCCAGGCCAGGCGCGAGCCACGGCGTTCTTCACCAGCTGTTCCGCGCAGTTCAGCGCCATCGGCTTGAGGAATTTGCCGTCGGGAAGTTGAGGCAAACCCTCCGTCTGGCCGCTGATGCCGACAAACGTCTCGACATAGTCGTACCACGGAGCGATGTCGGCGTAGCGAATCGGCCAGTCGGCGCCGATGCCTTCGCGGGCGTTCGCCTCGAAATCCAGGTCGCTCCAGCGATAGACCTGGCGTCCCCACATGATGGAACGCCCGCCGACCTGGCGCCCACGGATCCATGAAAAGGGTTTGTCGGGCGGCGTGGTGTACGGGTTCTCGAGGTCGTTGACGAAGAATTTGTGGGCCATCTCGTCGCAGGCGTAGCATTGCTGCTGAATCGGCTGTTCCTTAGACCGTTGCATGCGGTCGCCCATGCCGCGGAACTTCATCTCCCACATCGGCACATGCTCGACGTAGTCGGTCTCGGGATTGATCGGCCGGCCGGCCTCGAGCACGAGCGTTTGGAGCCCGCGTTCGGTCAGCTCCTTTGCCGCCCACCCGCCCGAGATGCCGGAGCCTATCACGATCGCGTCGTAGGTTTTCATTGGTCGAGGGGGTAGCAGGGTTCGTAGCGTCCCGGCACGACGCGGTAGTGCAGTTCGGTGGTCGCGCCAACTTCCGATGTGTAGTAGCCCATCAGCGTCAGCCACTTCATGCCGTGGAAGAAGTTCTTCGACGTATCGCTGTTCGTATCGCGCAGTCGTGCGAGCTCCGCATCGAGATCGGTCAGGATCTGGGTCTGCTGGGTCTCGCTGCACGCGACGAAGTCCTTGGCGAACAGCCCGCGCGACCGTTCATCCACGTTCGCAAGTCCCGCCGTGAATAGCCGGCGCTGATCGTCGTCCACCCAGTCGGCGAGCATGACGTCGATGAACGCGGGCACTCCCGCCTCCCGCGCTCCCGGGGTGTCGGTTTTGGGGATGATCAGTTCGGCGATGGTGGCGACGGTTTCATTCTGGTGGGCGTTCAATGCGCGTAGAGTCCCAGCACGCACGCGCTTGTGGACGGTGCGACCGATCGCGAGCAGCTGATCGGGAAGTGCGCCCGTCCCGGCGAGCAGCAACAGCACTTCGCGCCGGTTCATCAACGAATCCTCTTGAAAGAGTGCCCTAACTTGTCACGCGCTAACCCGGTCGGCTAGCGCCGTTGCTGCGCGAACAGCCAGCGTGTGAACTCGTCGGACGCGTACGCAGCATCCCACGAGTTGTGATTCAAGCCGAGCAATTCGCTGTAGCGAACGTCGGCCGATGCGGCCTTGAGCGCGGCGGCTGGTTCGCGCGAGCCGTTGACGTTCACCACTTGGTCCACTTCCCCGTGGAAGATCCAAATTGAAACCTTGCCGAGGCGCTGGACCAGATTCGGCATGATCGACGCACTGTCTCCCGGGACGACCGGAACTGAGCCCCGGAACTGCGGAAAGTCGCGCACCCATCCGCAGATCGGGACAATCGCTGCAAACAGCTCCGGATGGCGATACGCGACATACCAGGTTCCATGCCCGCCCATCGAGAGACCGGTAAGATACACGCGGCTCGGATCGACGTGGAATTCCCGCATCGTCTGCTGCAGCGCGGCGACGGCCATGTCGGCGGGTGTGCCGACCCACTGCGAATCGGGTGGCGCCTGCGGGAAGACTGCGATCGCGGGGTAGCGGGTCGCATTCTGTCGAATTGCGGCGCCAAGGCCCACGGCGGTCTGTATCAGACCGTCATTGCCTCGCTCGCCGGCGCCGTGCAAAAACAGAATCGCCGGCCAACTGCTCTTCGCTGCGTAATCCGCCGGAACGTAGACCTGATAGTGATACGCGCGGCCCGCAACCGTGATCGACCGATCGAGAAACCCAGTTTCCACGCGTTGCGCAGCCAATGGAGTGGCAAGACCGAGCAGTAGAGACGAAACGATCAGAACCCGTTCGCGCACGTTCAACCTCCGGAAGAAGTGACGGCGGCCTACCACGGCGGTGGTGTCCCCGGTTGAGTCGCGAGGCTCTTCCGGCGGTCGAGCACCGTCAGGAGCCGATCTACACACCACATCAGCAGCTCGTACAGCCCGAACATCGCGACGATCATCAGCGTGCCGACAAGGAGCGCGGCGGCCATCGGAACGCGAGACGATATCAGCTCCTGCTTGTGGTGGTCGAAGTCAGCGATGTACTCCTTCATCGTCAGGGCGTTCCCACGCTCGGCATCGGCTGCGGTATTCTTGCCGACCGCAAACCCTACCGCGATGCCGAGCAGGATCGCGACGATCAGCCGGGCGACGACCATCCGCATCATCGGAGCCTCCTGGATTGTTTCATGGCTAACGGGGATCGTACACGCCCCAGACGGCGCGCAATACGTCGCTGATCTCGCCGAGCGTGGCGCGTGCCCGGACCGCGTCGAGAATCGGCTCCATCAAAGGCGCGCCAGATTCGCGTGCAACGGCGTCCACCGCAGCGAGCGTCCGTTTCACGTTTCTCGTTTCCCGTTTCCCACGGAGCGTCGCCAGGCGTCGCTGTTGTGTTTCCGCGAGCTTCGAGTAGTCAGGCGCCGGTGTCGGCGGCGCGGGATCTCCCGTGACGTATTCGTTCACGCCCACGATGACGCGCTTCCCTGCCTCGATGTCACGCTGCTGTTCGTACGCGCTGCGGCCGATCGCCTGCTGGAAAACCCCGAGCGCAATGGCAGCGACGGCGCCACCACCCGCTTCGACGTCGTCGACCAGGGCCCGCGCGTCTTTCTCCATCTGGTCAGTCAGCGACTCCAGATAGTAGCTGCCTCCGAGCGGATCGCTGACGTCCGGGACGCCCGTCTCGCACGCGAGCAGCTGCTGCGTGCGGAGCGCCACGGTCGCGCTATGCTCGCTCGGCAACGCGAGCGCTTCATCGTAGGCATTAGTGTGCAGCGATTGCGTGCCGCCGAGCACCGCCGCCATCGCCTGGAGCGCGACGCGCACCACGTTGTTGAGGGGTTGCTGCGCTGTGAGCGTCGCCCCCCCCGTCTGCGTGTGAAATCGCAGCCGCGCCGCGGAGTCGTCGGCGTTGAATTTTTCCCTCATGAGTCGCGCCCAGAGCCGCCGGGCGGCCCGGAACTTGGCCACTTCTTCGAAGAAATCGGTATAGCTGGCAAAGAAGAAGGAAAGCCTGGGCCCGAATTCGTTGATGGAGAGCCCGGCAGACTGCGCCCGCCGCACGTATTCCAAACCATTGGCAAAGGTGAACGCGATCTCCTGCACCGCCGTCGCGCCCGCTTCGCGCATGTGATAGCCGGAGATCGAGATGGGATTGAAGCGCATCTTGGCGGCCGCCGTGAACCGGAAAATGTCGGCGACGAGTCGCAGCGACGGCTCGGGCGGATAGATGTAGGTGCCGCGCGCGATGTATTCCTTGAGGATGTCGTTTTGGAGCGTGCCCTCCAGCTTGTCCTGCGGGACACCCTGCTCCTCGCCAACCGCGACATACATCGCCAACAGGATGGCGGCCGTCGCGTTGATCGTCATCGACGTCGAAACGCGATCGAGCGGAATGCCGTGAAACAGGCGCTCCATGTCGTCCACGCTGTCGATCGCGACACCTGCTCGACCCACCTCGCCTTCCGCCATCGCATGATCCGAGTCGTAACCCATCTGCGTCGGCAGGTCGAACGCGACCGAGAGGCCCGTCTGACCGGCTTCGAGGAGATGGCGAAAGCGGGCGTTGGTTTCTTCAGCAGTGCCGAAGCCGGCGTACTGGCGCATCGTCCACAGCTTGCCGCGGTACATCGTGGGATAGATGCCCCGCGTGTACGGCCACTCCCCAGGGGCGCTTTGATCCGCCGCGGTCATTGCCCGGCGAGCACCGACTGGGCGAACGCCACGTCCTGCTTGGAGCCGATGATCAGCGGTGTACGCTGATGCAGCACCGCCGGTTTGATGTCGAGGATGTTGCGCTTCCCATCCGTCGCGGCGCCGCCCGCTTGCTCGACCACGAGCGCGAGCGGCGCCGCTTCGTACAGCAGGCGGAGCTTACCTTGCGGCGAAAGCGTGTCGGCCGGATAGAGAAAGACGCCGCCCGACATCAGGTTGCGATGGATGTCGGCCACGAGCGATCCGATATAGCGCGCGTTCTTCGCTTCCACCCGGCCGCCGTCGCCATTCTTGAACGCGCCGACCACACGTTGGATTCCCGGCGCCCACTTGTTCCAGTGGCTCTCATTGACGCTGTAATACTTGCCCACATCGGGCGAGCGGATGTCGGGATGGGAGAGCAGAAACTCGCCAATCGTCGGGTCGAGCGTAAAGCCGTGGACACCCTGGCCAGTCGTGTAGACGAGCATGGTGCTCGATCCATAGAGGATGTAGCCCGCGGCAACCTGCGCGCGCCCCTCCTGCAGACAATCGGCGAGCGAACCGGGTCCGCGTTTCGTTGCGGTGCGGCGATGGATGGAAAAGATCGTGCCGATCGAGACGTTGACGTCGATATTGGTCGAGCCATCGAGCGGATCGTACAGCAGGACGTACTTCCCGCCACGCCGGTCCTCACGGACCTTCACGGGAATGGGATTCTCGTCTTCCTCCGATGCTACGACGCACACCCGTCCGGTGTGCTCGACGCTGTGACGCACCGTCTCGTTCGCGAAAACATCGAGCTTCTGCTGCAGCTCGCCCTGGACGTTGATCGCTCCGAACTCACCCAGGATGTCGGTGAGCCCGGCACGCCGCACCTGGCGCGAGATGATCTTGGCAGCAAGGCAGAGATCGTACAGCAGGTTGGAGAGCTCCCCGGTGGCCTCGGGGTGCAGCCGCTCCTGCTCCATGATGAAGCGCTCAATCGTGATGACCGACGTCGGTGAGTGCACTCGTCCCCTGGCTGGAAACGGTGAAGGTGATCGTACCCCGCTCATCCGTCCGGAGCACGGTGATGCCGCGAGCCTTGAGGCGTGCCACCACCTCGGGCGCGGGATGGCCGTACCGATTGTGCGCGCCCACGCTGATCACCGCATCCTCGGGCCGCAGCTCGTCGAGCCAGTGGTCCGAGGTGGCCCCGCGCGAGCCGTGATGCCCCACCTTGAGCAGCGTCACGTGCCCAACCGTGCCGGCAATGTGCGCTTCCGTCGGCCGGCCGGCATCGCCGGCGAGCAACAGTCGTGTCGTCCCGTACGTCACGAGCAGAACGACGGACTCCTCGTTGATATCCGTCTGACTGACCGCCCAGGCGGAATCGGGGCTCAACACCTCGAACGTCACGCCGTCGAGCTCGAGCCGATCGCCCCGGCGCGCCGGCCGCCACTCGGCTCCATCCGCTTCGACAGCGCCGAGGAAGCCGAGGTAATTCGCGTCGGGCACCGGCTCTCCCGGCTCGAGCACATACGCCGGGTCGAACACCTCGAGGACCGCGGGCAGTCCACCGAAGTGGTCGAGGTGCGCGTGCGTCGCGACGATGGCGGCGAGCTGCGTCGCGCCGTGACTCCTCAGAAACGGCACCACCACCCGCCGCCCCGCGTCGCCGACGGGCGGCGGTCCCCGCGGTCCGCCGTCGATCAAGAGCCAGCGCCCCGCGGGCGTGCGCAGCGCGATGGCGTCACCCTGACCGACGTCCAGGAAATGTACGGTTAGGCAATGACAATCTGAAAGGCGGGAAAAGGCGGAGAACAGCGCGGTGCACGAAAGGGTGGCTCCGACGAACGCCAGTCGAGCGACGATCAACCAACGACGGCGCGGGGAACTCCACAGCCACCAGGCCAGCGCGACGACTCCGAGCCAGAGCACGGCGGCGCGCGGCCCGGCGATCATGATGAAATGGCCGCCCGGAATCGCCGCCGCCGCGCGCGCGACCACGTCGAGCAGCGCCAGGCAGAGTCCCGATCCTGCGGCGAGCAGAGTCGAGGATGACATCAACGCGACCATGAGACCGGGGACCGCCACGCCCGCCAGCGGAATCGCGAGAAGGTTGGCGAGCACCCCGACCGGAGCGACCGTGCCAAATGCGTAGGCGGTGATCGGAGCCGTGAGCAGTGTTGCCGCGGCGGCGGGTGCGAGCAGACGCACAACTTTCGGATGGCGTTCCGTCGCCCGGCCGGCCCAGATCACGGCTGCCACCGCCGCGACCGAGAGCCACGCGCCGACCGACTGCACCGACCACGGATCGGTCAGCATGACGAGGAGTGCCGCGAGGCTGATGGTTCCCCGCGGTGCAACTATCCGCTGGCGCAACTTCGCGATGTCGAGGAGTGCCAGCATCGCCGCGGAACGGGTTGCCGGCGTCGGGAAGCCGAGGAGCCAGACGTAGGTGAGCATGACCGCGGTGCCGGCGAGGAATTGGACGCGAGCGCTGAGACGTAGCCGTTTGAGAAAGACATTGAGCCACGCCGCGAAGAAGGCGACGTGCAACCCGGAGATCGACAGGAGGTGCGCCAGCCCCGAGCGCGCATACCGCTCGCGCAGCTCGGCATCGAGATCGGTGCGCCGGGCGATGACGAGCGCGTCGACGAGCGGCGCACGCGTGCCGAACAGGCGGCGGCTCCGCTCGCTGATCCGGTCGCGGAGGGCGCCGCGGCCACGCGGCGTCGCATCGAGCTCGCGCACGCGCCGCGCGACCAGGATCCCGCGATTCTGGTCGCCCAGGAAGCGGCCCGCCACGATCCACGCCGTTCCGCCGTGAGCCGGATGGCCGTGGGGCCAGCGAACTGTCAGCGGACCACCGCATGGACCATGCTGAGCAGTTCCTTCAACCACACCGCCAGAATCAGAAGCGGGGTCCGTCAGACGAACAACGACGGCGTGCGTGGGTGTGGTAACCCCGGGCCGCCGGCCCGGCGTCAACCCACCTTCCGCCCATTGTCCAGCGCATGTGACGGCGCGTTCCCGCTGCGCCGCCGCGCCCCATAACAAGCCTGCCACGAGCATCAGTCCGCTCGCCCCGCCGACCGGCGCTCGCCGTTGAACCAGCGCGACTCCGGCGAGGACGCACCACGCCGTCACAGGCAGGTCCAGGCCGCTCAACGCCGCAAACAGTCCGGCGCCGAATGCTAGGGTGAGATAGAGGATCGGCGGCCGCACAGAGGCCGCGTCAGACTACAGCTGGCTGGGTTTTGCTCCGCAGCGGGGTGCGAGGGCGACTTTGCGGAATCCTTCGAGCAGCGCGACGTCGAGCTTCGCCTTTTCCTGGTCGCTCGCGAGTGACAACTCGGTGAGAATCTCTCCCTGGCGCGTGGAGACGTAATGCGGCGCCAGGCGATTGAGCGCGTAGACGAGCACGTCGCCGCGGCACGTATCGCAGCCACAGAACTTGGGGAAACCGTCGCGCAGGCTGCGGTATTCGCGCTGCACGACCTCGAACGTCACATTCGCTACTGCCACGACCCGACCAGTGCCTCTCGCATGGCCGTGAAGGTCGATCCGGTCGTGCCTGTGAAGCGAGCGTTGACGTACGTGCCGATCCAGTCCGTCGAGCCTTCCAGCAGCGCGATCTTGTTCGTGCGCGTGCGGGCCTGCAACAACCCGCCCCGCTTGGCGGGCCCCTCGACCAGGACTTCGTGGGTCGTCCCGACGAGCGCGATGTTTTTCTGCTTCGCGACGTGCCGCACCACCTGAATGAGCCGCCCGATGCGCGCCGTCTTGATCTCTTCCGAAACATGATCCTTGATTCGCACGGCCGGTGTGCCTTCGCGCAGCGAGTACTTGAACGTGTACGCGTCGTCGAATGCAACCTGCTCGACCAGCGACAGCGTTTCGGCAAAATCCGCTTCGGTTTCGCCCGGGAATCCCACGATGATGTCGGTCGACAGCGCGATGCCCGGCACCGCTTCCCGCAGAGCCCGGACAACCTCGAGGTAGGCCTCACGGTCATAGCGGCGCAGCATGCGCTTGAGCGTTCGCGAACTCCCGCTCTGCACCGGCAAGTGCACGTGCTCGCAGACGGCCGGCGTTTCCGCCATCGCAGCGAGAACGCGCGGCGTGAAATCGGTGGGATAGGGCGAGGTAAAGCGCAGGCGGCCAATCCCCGAGACCGCGCCGACTGCGCGCAGCAGGTCGGCAAAGTCGTGGTCGCCATCGTGATAACTGTTGACCGTCTGCCCAAGAAGCGTGACCTCGCTGGTGCCGGACTCCGCCAACCCGGAGACCTCACGCACGACGTCTGCCAACTTGCGGCTCCGCTCCGGCCCGCGCGTCATCGGAACGATGCAGAACGTGCACCGATAATCGCAGCCACGCTGCACCGTGACGAACGCGGACACCTGCCGCTCACGGACGGGAGGAACGTCCTCGTAGTGCTCCCAGCTCCGGAACGTGGTCTCGGCGGCGCGCTCGCCGTCGCGCGCGCGCGCAATGAGCTCCGGCAGACCGCGATACCCGTCGGGGCCGATCACCAGGTCCACCTGTGGGACGCGCTCCAGCAGCTTCGGACCGAGGCGCTGCGCCATACAACCCACGACGCCCAGGACATCTCCAGGCCGCTTGAAGCGCTTCAGCTCGCCCATTCGCCCCAGCACCCGCTGTTCGGCGTGATCGCGCACGGCGCACGTGTTGACGAGCAGCACGTCCGCCTCCGCCGGATCGTCGGTGCGCACGTATCCCTCACGCCCCAACACTCCGAACATCAGCTCGGAGTCCGAAACGTTCATCTGGCAGCCGTAGGTCTCGATATAAATCCGCGGTGCGCGCGGCATCAGTCGATCACGACCTCGAATCTGGGACGACCATTCCACGCTTCGCTACGAACATAGACACTCAGGTAATCCTGCGTCAGGACCTCGACCCGGCCGCCCTGTCTGCCCGACACCACGCCATCGGCGGCCTGTCCGGCGCGGGCCGCCCGATACGCGGCGGCCTTCGATTCGCCCAGCTCGCGCAGCTCGCGCGCGCGCGCGCGGATGACATCAGGCGGGACCTGCCCGGGGAGCTTCGCCGCTGGAGCGTCGGGGCGAACGGAGAATGGAAAGACGTGCAGATACGTAAACGGCAAGGCGTGCAACAGCGTGAGCGAGGCGTGATGATCGGCCTCTGTTTCTCCCGGAAAACCGGCAATCACGTCCGCACCGAGACCGAACACCGGCAACCCCTCAGCGAGCCATTCGATACGCGCGCGGTACGTGTCCGCCGTATACCAGTGCCGCCCCATCCGCTTGAGGATGCGATTGGAACCCGACTGCAGTGGCGCGTGCAGGTGCGCGGCCACATGGCGCGGCGCTTCGATCAGGAGCCGGGCGAGCGCGTCGTCGACTTCGGTGGCTTCGACCGACGACAGGCGGAAACGCACGGAGGGAACGGCGGCGATGAGGGCCTCGAGGAGAGAACCGAGGGTGGGACTAGCGTCCTGCCCATACGTCCCGATGTGTACGCCCGTCAGCACAATTTCCGCGTGATGCTCAGCCAGCTCGCGCGCTTCTTGTACGAGCTCCTCCACCGACCGCGACCGATTGTTGCCGCGCGCAATCGTGGTCGCGCAGAACGTGCAATGCTCGTCGCAGCCGTCTTGAATTTTTAGGAGGGCCCTGTTCTTCCCCATCGTTCCCGCGCGCCGCAACGCGGAGAGGGGGCCAGGGGGTGAGGTCAACCCGGCGACGCGCAACACCACGGTCGGATCCGCATTGGGCACGACCGCCCGGACGGCCGGCAATGCCGCGATCGTGCCGTCATCGAGTGCAGCCGCGCATCCCATCACGATCGTCTGCGCGGTCCCGCTCTTCGCCACGTGCCGCACGAAGCGCCGCAGCTTGACTTCACTTTCGTGCGTGACGGTGCAGGAATTGATGACGGCGAGATCAGCGTGCGAGGGATCGTCGACGACGGTGGCTCCGCCATCGCTGAAGGCCTGGCGAACCAAGTCGGTGTCGTACTGGTTCGCCTTGCATCCGAAGGTGTGAAAGTAGACGTTCACGGCCGCACGGTCAGCCCCAGCAGGAACGTCCACACCCGTTCCGTGAGTCCCGCGCCTTTGCGCTGCAGCCGCTCGATGCCGATGTCGAGCCGGCCGCGACCGCCCGAGAATTGGCGGCCAAGTCCGCCCGAGAACCCCACCTCTGTGGGTGCCGTCCCGACAGCGAACGGCAACTGCCCGCCACGAGCACCGAACCGGAGGGGCGCGGACGCGGAGCCCAGCTCGGCGCCGAGCGACCAGTTGAAGGTGTTGTGCGCATCGGGGGTTGCGTGGACGCTGCCCCAGTTGCGCCACGTTGCCGTCCCGGCCAGGATCGCCTGACCGCCCACGCGCCACTGGACGCCGGCGCCGTAGGTTGGGGGCAGATCGTTTTCCGCAGCGGTGCGGCCGTTCAGATCGGCGCGCAGCTTCGAATCGACGCGATACCAACCGGCCATCCGCAGATCCTGGCTCAGATCGACCAGCGCGCTGAATGACCCGCCCTTCCCCGAGTACGCCACTTCGTCGCGCGACGAAGACGTGCGATAGGTGGTGTCCGTGAAGGTGCGAGTGGCAACCATGCGCGTCGAGCCGGTCAGCAGATGGAAGCCGACGCCGAGCGTGAGCCAGCTGCCGACGCGACTCGCCGCCGCGATTCGCAGATCGGTCACGGCGCCGTCACTGTGGAGCAGATCCGTAATCGGCTGCGGGACGCCCCGCAGGACGATCGTATCGTGCGTGAGAATACCGAAGGTGCGATCGAGATACGTCGAAAAACCGCCGCCAATGGTGATGCGTCGCATCGCGGGCCCGGCGAGCACGAGCGCCGGGAAGCGCGTGCCGCGGAGCGATGAGGTGCCGGAGTCGACCGCGACGGAGCGCCACGACGCGCCGGTCGTGATGCTCGCGCTCATGCGCCGTATGTCGCCCAGCGGAGCGTCGATCAACGGCGAGAACGGATCGAACGGCGCAAACGCGCCACCGGTAGAGCGGGCGCGGACGCTCTCCCACTTCCCCGGCGTGCCCAGACCGCGGATGCCGAATTGGGAGTCCTGGGCGGCCAGACGGCCCGACGGCCCGACGGCCAAGAGCAACGCCACGATCATCACCGCTACGGCCGTCCGGCCGTCCGGCCGTTCGGCCGTCACGGTGTCCCGAATGGGAAGCGCTTCACGTACGTGATGTGCAATGCCGGCCGGAACGCGGGCGCGCGCGACGAATAGAATCGGATCTCGGTAAAGGATGCGGCCTCCGGCACCTGGGCCAGGAAGAATGCGGTCTGAGCGGTCGTATCTTGCGCCCACGCGCGTACCAGATCGGTCAACTCGATCGTCACGGTGTCCGCTGTGCCGATATGGATGGTTCGCGCCGTGCTGAATGCACCGCTCAGCGGCGATTTCCCACCTAAATCCGTGAGGATGGGACGCACCAGGATGCTGAACGAGTCGCTCGGCGCTCCGATGACCGGCGCGACCGGCACGAGGATCGCGGTCGCGCGCACGACATCGAGGCTGTCGTGAAGGAATCTCGGCAGCTTGACGCGGACCAGGCTGCGCGCGGACGGCGTGCCCCCCACCGCCAGATTGCTGTCGAGCGGCGCCGTCGGCGGATTGAACACGAAGCTGTCGAACAGCGGCGTGCGCAACCGGTTGTCGTAGACGTTGCTATCGGGTTTCACGCCCGTCGTGTCGTGAATCGTATGATGGAAGAACCATTCCATCAGCGGACTATGCGTCGATTCGCTGGAGCCGAGGGAGACGGAAGCGAACGAATCGGCCGCGACCCGGAAACCGAACGCGAGCTGTCCCGAATCGGCGGGCACGAATCGCGCCTGGACCGTATCGAAGTGGAAAAACAGCGTCAGCGTCCTCCCGCTGTCGGCGACGGTGAGAATATGTCCCGCCGAATCGGTGCGGGTCGTATCGCCGAAGATTCTGCGGTTCGTGCTGTCGGCTTTCGCGGTATCGACGATCGGCGGGCGCGCCAGCAGCTGGCTCACGTTCACGGTGTCGATCGGCGTCGCGGTGAAGGCAGGATCGAGCGACGCAAACGTCGAGTTCGAGTCGCTGGTGATCGGCAGTCTGTAGACCCGCAGTTTCAGATTCGTCGCGCCGGTATCGCGACGCACTATCGTCAGCCGGAATCGCGACGAATCGACGACGATGGGCACCGATGTGGTGTCCGTGGACGATTTCGCGACGGTCGTGGGCATATTGTGCGGCAACACGACCAACGCGCGGCTGTCCATGTTGGGCAGACTGGCGGCGGCCATCGCTTGCGCCGCGTAGGGCGGCATGTAGCCGCGGTAGCTCGAGTCTCGCTGGATCACGTCGGTGAAGATCGTGTCCTTGATTTCGGTAGTGCCGCCCGGACAAAAAGTCGGACACCGGCCGGGTGCCGTCGCTTCTTCGGTGCAGGAGACGATTCCCGCGCCCAGCAGGAGGAGCAGCCAGGTGAGTGGTCGTGTCACCGGTCGAGCGACTCTTTGGTGAACGCATCGGGCAGCAATGCCGCCAGCGTCCAGCGCCGTTCTGTGGCCGGTCCGACCGCAATCACTTCCAGATCCATGCCGAACTCCGCGAGTAGCTGGCGACAGGCACCGCAGGGTGCTGCCGGAGGATCGACGTCCGTCGTCACGACGATGCGCTTCAGTTTGCGCGCCCCGCCCACGACGGCGGCGCCCAGCGCCATCCGCTCCGCGCAAATGGTCAGGCCGTACGACGCGCTTTCGACATTGCAGCCGACGTACACTTTGCCGTCGTTCGCTTCGATGGCCGCGCCGACGTGAAAGTTGCTGTACGGTGCCCACGCGTGGCGCATGGCGGCGCGGGCCTGGCCGACGAGATCGCTCACGCGAAGACGTTACTCAGAAACGACGTTCCCGCGGCGAGCCGTGGGATGCCGAAATACTCGGCGACCGTCTGCCCCATGTCGGCAAACGTCCGCCGCGTGCCGAGGGAAACGGGCTGCACCTTCGGACCGAGCACGAGGAGCGGCACGACTTCACGCGAATGATCGGTCGACGGTGTGGTGGGATCGTTGCCGTGATCCGCTGTCAGCATCACCAAATCATCCCCGCGCAGCCGGGCCAGCAGGCGCGGCACCCACGCGTCCAACTCCTTGAGCCCCTGGTGAAACCCCGGTACGTCATTGCGGTGCCCCCACGTTTGGTCGAATTCGATGACATTGACGAACACGAATCCCGTTGCCAACTGATCCAACGCCCGCTCGATCAAGCGATACGCGTCCTGGTTCGTCGGCGTATGCTCGCTGCTGATGTTTCGTCCCGCGAACAAATCGTCGACCTTGCCGATGCCGACGCGTGCAATGCCCGCTTCCGCGAGGCGGTCGAGCAATGTCGTCCCGACGGGCGCAAGCGAAAAATCCTTCCGATGCGCGGTGCGCCGGTAGCCCCCGGGCTGACCTTCGAACGGTCGCGCGATCACGCGACTCACGGCATGCTCGCCCATCAGCATCTCGCGCGCCGTCGCGCAGGCGCGATACAGCTCCTCGAGCGGAACCGTGCCCTCGTGTGCCGCAACCTGAAACACCGAGTCGGCCGACGTATAGACGATCCACTTTCCCGTGCGCTGATGCTCCGCGCCGAGCTCGTCGATGATCGCGGTACCGGATGCGGCTTTGTTGCCGAGCCAGCCACGTCCCGTCCGTCGCGCGAATTCGTCGAGCAGCGGGACCGGGAACCCCTTGGGATACGTGCGAAATGCTTTCTTCAAGAGAACGCCGCAGATCTCCCAGTGACCGGTCGTGCTGTCTTTCCCCGCCGATGCGGGTTGTGCTATCCCGTAAGCCCCGGTCGGTCTGACCCCGGGCGCAAGCCCGGGGATCGCGGGACTCTCCCGACACTTTCCCAGTCCGATCTTTTCTAGATTCGGCAATTTCAGCCCGCCAACTGCCCGGGCGACATTCCCCAGTGTGTCCGATCCCTCGTCACCGTATGCCGCCGTGTCCGGCGCAGGACCGATCCCGAGCCCATCGAGAACGATGATCGCCGCGCGTTTCGTCATACCGGCACTCGCGGCAATCGGCTCCCTAGTCCCGCCAAAACCTCATGCACGATCGCCCCGCTCCAGGCGGAGAATTCCTCCAACGTGATTTGCTGCTTCGTGTCCTCGCCGACGATGGTCGCGACGTCGCCGACCTGCACTTCGAGAGTGCCCGTGTCGACGATCGTGAGGTCCATCTGCACGAGGCCCGCGATCGGGCAACGCTGGCCTCGAAGCAGCACGTGCGCCTTGCCATTAACAGCCACGCCGCGCCGCACCCCATCGGCGTACCCGATGCCGAGCGTCGCGACGACGGTATCGCGTGGCGCGATCCAGCTCGCGCCGTAGCTCGCGCTCTCGCCCTTGCGGATTCGTCGCACGCTCAGCACGCGCGCCCGTACACTCACGACCGGCCGTGGCCGCATCAGATGCTCGGCCGGCGCTCCGCCGTACAGGAAGATGCCGGGCCGCACCAGATCGAACGCGAACTGCTTCCCCCGCAGCGCCGCGGCGCTGTTCGCGACGTGCAGCAGCGCGGGCCGACGCGCCAGACTGCGCACCGCGGTCTGAAATCGCTCCAACTGCTGCTCGGCCGTCCCGTCGGTTCGGTCGGCGGAGTGGAAGTGCGTGTAACAGCCTTCGAACGCGGGCGTGTCGACGGCCTCGCCCAGCTCATCTACGTCGTCCCACCGCACGCCGGCGCGTCCCATCCCCGTGTCGATCTCGAGATGAAAGGGACGGTCGCCGCGTGCCGTCCATTCGAGAATGCTGCCCGCGTCGCCGAGCGCGGGCGTCAGGCGATGCCGCTCGTATTCGTCAAATAACTGGGCGCGCGTCGGCATGAAGACGGGAATCGGACGCGTGATTCCCGCGGCGCGCAATTCCGCGCCTTCTTCGATCGTCGCGACTCCATAACCCCAGGGATCGAGCTGCTCGAGAGCCTTGGATGCAAGGACGGCTCCGACCCCGTACGCGTTGGCCTTGACGACAGGGAGGAGCCGCGTGCCCGAGACTCGTGCGATCGTGCGGGCGTTGTCGATGAGGGCATCCACGGCCACTTCCACCCACGCCCGCGGAGGGAGACCCTTCCCACTCATTGACATCGCTCTCAAGGCGCGGGTATGATACCCCGCCCGGAGGCTAAATGCAAGGCGATTCAGCGCTTGGACGTGCTCTCGGACTTGTGCGCGAACTGCGGCAGCGCTGTCCCTGGGACCGCGCACAGACTCCCCAGACACTCCGTCCGTATTTGGTCGAGGAAGCACTCGAGCTCGATCAGGCCATTCAGACCGACGACCCCGAAGCGATGCGCGACGAACTGGGCGACGTGCTGCTGCATCTCGCGTTTCAGATCGTCATCGGCGAAGAGCGCTCGCAGTTCAATGCCGAGGTCGTCACCCACACGCTCGAAGAAAAAATGTGGCGACGCCATCCGACTCTCTTCGGTGATGGGCGCGTCAGCACCAGCGATCATCAAGGATGGGAGCTCGTGAAACGGCGCGAGCCGCGCGGTGGTGGAAAACGCGGGACGCTGGCGGGCCTCCCGCCGACGCTGCCGCCGCTCTTGATGGCCTATCGCCTCCAGGAGCGGGCGGCCGGCATCGGCTTCGATTGGCCGGACGCGACTGGTCCCATGCAGAAAGTCAAGGAAGAGGTCGGTGAGTTGGAGCGGGAAACGGGACGCGGGAAACGGGAAACGATTGAAGAGGAGATTGGCGACTTGTTCTTTGCCGCGATCAATCTTGCGCGGAAGCTGGGCGTCGAACCGGGTCAGGCGCTCGAGCGGGCGAACGCGAAGTTTACCAAGCGATTCGAGCAGGTGGAAAAGTTGGTCGAGGAGCGCGGCCTGGAAATGGGCCGGGCGTCCCTGGAAGACCTCGACAAATTGTGGGATGAGGTGAAGCAAAAAGGCGTGTGAAGCGCCGGGGACAACTCTGGCGATGGCCTCTCAGACTGCCACCCAGATCTCCACCGGACCCTGATCGGGATATACCTCGAAATCGAAAGTGTAAGCGCGCGCCGGTGCATCACCGCGGGCAAAATACTTCCACACGTCACGCCAACCATCAAACACGGCCTGTGGGACTGGACCGGAACACCGGAACGCGAGATACGACCCTTGAGCAGCGGCAACAACTTGCAGCGGCGGCGACACCGGTCGCGAATTACGCAGCTGGCGCCCCACCAACAACTGATAACTGCCGTAGACATCACTCTCATACGCTGAATAGACCGCAAGGGTCGGCCCGAACGCACCGACTTCCTCCAGCCGCTCAGACCAGTGTTCATTGGTGAATCGGCTCCACAAGAGGGGGATCTTCGCTGTGGACGGACTCGATTCCGCCGCGTTGGTTGTCCGCGTCGCCAAGCCCACGACTTGCTTCGGCTCGGCACGCCGGGACTGTGGTTCAGAACTCAAATCGATTCTCGTGTGTGTGCCTTCAGTACGATGAGTCTTCGGTCCAATGCTTACGGTATTGCTGAGTTGCTCACGAACGCCAGTCGCGCGCCGTCCGGCGCCCACGACGGGACGTTGATCGTTCCCTGCCCACCATACAGATAGGCGATGACTCGCGCTGGTCCCCCTCCACCACCGACGGGCATCAATCGCAGCAGCACGTGCTTGTAGAACGGATGATCGTCCGGCGCAACGTCCGGGGGAAAGGCGAGGTACACGATCCACTTGCCGTCGGGCGAAATGTGCGGGAACCAGTTGTTGAGGCCGTCGTGCGTGACCTGCTCCTGAGCGGTCCCATCGGGTCGCATCCGCCAGATCTGCATCCGTCCGCTACGCGATGAGTTGAAGTAAATGTACGCTCCGTCGGGCGTGAACTCCGGCCCGTCGTCCAATCCGGGCGCGGTCGTGAGGCGAATCTCGTCGCCGCCGCTCACGGGGATCTTGTAGACGTCTAATTCGCCGTTGCGCAGGCCGGTATACACGAGCCACCGGCCATCGGGGGACCAGCCATGCAGGTACGACGGTCCTTTCGCTGTCACACGGGTTGGGGTACCGCCGGTTGCCGGCACCGTGTAGACAATCGAAGCGCCGCTGTCCTCGACCGCATGGTGACTGATGCCTATCATCCGGCCGTCAAACGACAGCACGTGATCGTTATTGTTGCGCGTCGCGAATCCCGTATTGATCGCGGCGGCCGAGTGTGACGCGAGATCGAAGCGGTAAAGGCGTCCCTCCTGCGCGAAAATGAGCGCCGTCCCGTCGCGAGTCCAGTTGGGCGCCTGAAACGATCCCGAGTACTGGTGCACGACCGTCGCGTTCCCCGTCGCGACGTCGAGAATCTCGAGGTTCGAGCCGATGTAATCGCGGTACGGGACGAAGTCCCGCTTCGCCGGCATCGTGATGCGGACGTTGCTGAATGTGGCCCGCTCCGTGACGGTGTCATTGTGTGCGCACACGAACAGGCCGACGTAGACCGTATCGGGGAGTGAGACGTTGACGAGCCGCTGCGTGGCGAGCGTGTCGCCGAATTGCGCCACCGACATGAAATACTCGCCATCGTGCCGCTCGAGCTGGATGACCGCGTCCGCACCCGGGAGGCTGTCCGGCGACTTGGCCTCCTCCGTGATCCCGCCAGTCTGTCGACGGAACTGTAGTGACATCAAGCCGTTGCCGTGCAACGCCGCGGTCACGTGCGCGCTGCCCGGATCGAGCGAGGACCGAATGGTCCAGCCGATCTTCCGATGCTCCTCCACGCCCGCGCCAATGAAGCGCGCCCGCGTGGAGAGAATGAAATTGCCGTTGATCCGTTTCCAGACGAAATGAAAATCATCGCGGGAGCCCCACATGTTCTGACCCGAGCCCGCGACCAGATACCTCTGCTGCTGCGGGTCGTAAGACGCGGAGCCTCTCGCTCGGCCGACCTCCGTGTGCGTGGCAAAGACGCCGACCGGACTCTGAGCGCCAAGGACATCGCCGACGACGGCAGAACTCAGCACGAGCGTCAGCAGGCGGTAGGTGACTTCGCGAGTCATCGCTTCCCCTTCCTCTTATTAGCCGCGACCGCGATCGCCTTCTCGGCCCAGGGGCGGAGCGCCTCCGGATCCTCGAGGAGTTCGGCGGGCACCTGGTAGTACTGCATGACTTCACCGCCCTCGCCGTAGGGCTGGAACGGCCTCTTTCCCAGCCGCTCGAACTCCGGGCGATTGGAATCATCGACCTTGAAGTACAGCGTGTCATCGGCAATGAGTGCGAAAAACAGTTGGCCGGTATAGATGCCGACTCCGCCGAACATGCCACGTGCCCGCAGTTGCGGCACAACACGACTCAGTTGATCAACGATGAATGTGCGGAAGCTCGCACTCACACACCCTTTCCTGACTTGCGGCGTGGCCGCACCGGCGGCACCGCAGCGACGTGGTGGCAGGACTCTTTAAGGATGTCACTGAGCAGCGATGGCGGTACTTCGGCCAGACGAACGAGAACTCCTGGATAATTGCGATAGTGGTCGGTGAAGAAGAATGCGCGCGGATCCAGTTCCATGAGCACTTCACGCTCACCGATCGTAGCCAATTGCAACACTAGAACTGTGTCATCATCACGAAAACGAGCGAGAAACCGGCCATTCAGAAGGAAGGACGGCATCCCGTACGAGCGACCCTCGGTCACGCTTGGAAGGTCGAGCAATAACCGACGGACGTCCGCGACGCGCACGCCACGGGCGCGAACCTTCTGAGCTTGAGAACGACGAGCGGATTTGATAGCCGCCGCCTAACGAGCCGCGCTCCGGTAGATCAGCCCGATCACCATGCCGACGACTGTCCATTCAATGAAGGACATGATTCAGAGTTGAAGGACCAGGTCGCGATCTGACGGAACCTCATCGGGAACCTCCCGTTATTCGACATCGGGAGTTTGTGGCAGATTCGTCAACGCAGCGTCAGGTGCCCGATGCCGCGATGTCCGCCAGAGTGAGCTCGACAACGGCCCAAATGCAGAGGGCCCCCGTGCCAATGAACAAAACAATTTCGAAAGGATACGTTGCGACTGCGAGACTGAAAGCCAGATACCCGATGGCCCAAAGACTCAACCCTGCCATAAGGACCCAGCGTGCCCAGCGGACGCCGCGCAAGACCAGAACCGAGAGCCAAACCATCAAAATGATTCGACTCAGGCTGATGAGCCAGCGAGGGTGACCAGGTCGTATCATCCCCACCACAGTCACGAGCGTAGTGGCGAGAACCACCGCGCCAAGCGCAATCGCGAGACGACTCCCGAGTCGCCCAGTGGGAGTCGAAGACTGAACAATCACGGGAGATGAGCTGGAATAATCACAAATACGATTCCACCCTAGGTCAACTTCGCAAACCGTTTGGAGCGCGCGGCCCACACCTTGTCCTTCCGCCTGGCCTGCAACGGCACGCGGGGCCACAAGCTACCTCGGCTCCCGACGTCGCCACATCATGAGCTTCTCGTACCCGAGTGCGGCAAGGAGGGGCAACGCGAGGACCGGGACGAGATGGAGCTCGGCCGGATAGGAGTCGACATACTGGAACGCCCATCCATTGAAAATCGGCCTCACCCAGACGAGATACACAGGAAACCAGATCACAAAAACCAGGATGATCACGTAACCCTGCTGCTGCTGTAGCCTGGTCAGTGGTGGCTGAGCAGTGTGCGGCGTCGTCGGACGATTGTCATTCCTCGGATCCAATTGCGTTGCCTCCATCGGTTCGTCATCCGATTGCGGCAGCTCGGATCAACGTCATTGCGTGCAACGCCAGCTTTGGCGCGTGTTAGGCAGCGCGCTTCCTGCGCCAACGGCGCTCCAACGCGTCGAGGGGCGAGAAGACGAGACACGCCAGTTCCGCGCGTTTCCGAAAGAGCGCACTAGGAATTGACATCACCTCACACCCCGGATCCGCTCGCACACCTGCGACCAACAATGAGACGCCGAGGAACGTGCCTGCTGCGAGCTCCCCTTCTCCGCGTCCCAAGAGCGGTCCTCCGGGGGCTCCAGCGAGATATACCGCGACGAGCGTCCCCAACCCCACGAACGCTCCCAACCCCGGGCTTAGGGCGACCAGGCGGCCCGACACCACGACGTGGAGCAGACTGTAGACGACGAGCAACCCGAGCATGAGGAGGGCCGCCCCGATGGCAAGCCCGGCGTCCACGTGGAAGTAGACGGGCGTCGCCTGCGCCATCAGGCCGAGGCCGACCAAGATCCGAAGGACACGCCCCCCGGGAGGGGCCCGACGCGCTCCTTGAGAGTCGAGGGGGCCTACGTTCATTGCGTACCGGCGTCCACTTAGCGAACGAGGAGTAACCGCACCATACCGTGCGTGTAGTGCGGTTTGCCGTCGTGTTCGTCCGGCACGAAGCAGAAGAGAGCATATCGCCCCCGTCGGAGTTGCAACGGGACCAATGCCCGCATCCCCGGCTCAATTCCACTCGCACCCCCGGCGAGCGTGCCGGGCACGCGCCCTTCCATCCCCGCATCGGCCCACTGGGTCACTGCGGTCAGGGAGCCGCGGGGCGGCAGACGAACGAACTGCACATCGTGCTCTTGTTGCCCCCGATTGACGAACGTCACCAGTACTGGGCCCGCCTCGACGGTGTCCGGTCCGTCTAAGCGGTACTCGCTAGACGCGATCTGCCAAAGCCCAGCTGGTATCTCGCCAGGGGACTTTGGTCCTGGCCGGAGGTGCACCTCTGCAAACATCCCTTTGGCGATATGTGGTTGACCATTCCGCGAGAACGCCCAGCAGGACAAGGCGTAGTGGCCAGGCGTCAACGTCAGCCACGCCTCAGCCGAGTCGCCTGGCGCGACCAGGTTCGGGCCGCCAACATCGTGGTACCCGCCATGGGGATGGGGACTGAGCACGTCCCTAAAGAACTGCTGGAGCGACAGAGTGTCGTCCATGCGTGAAAGCACGAGATGGTGTGGGTGCCGCCCGATGTTGACGAGTCGCACGCGAACATTCCCAGCGAGGAAAACGGCGGGCGCCTGATAGGCGTAGTCAGTCGCCAGAACACGGAGCAACGGCAGCGTATCCGCTGGGGTGGAAGGCGCAACGAACACGACTAGCAAGGCCTGGATCACGGGAATGCCCCCCAAGTTGCTTGGGTGGACGTCTAACGGCGTGCGCGTAAGTCCTCCACCTCAGGAGCTGCGTTGCCACCCTCGGGCGAACCCAAGACCGGCGAGCACTCCGGCTCCTGCCAGACCACAAATCAACAGCGGGATCAGGGGGGCGTGGAGGTTGGCAACGGCGATCGGCGCGGCGACTGCAAACCCCACGACCCCTCCCACCAACGCACCTCGTCGGTCGCTGACCAAGATCCAGCCGAATCTGCTCGCAGCAGCGACCGCGACGGCGATACCGATGACGCCGCCGAGCACGGCGCCGAGGAAAAGCCCGCTCTTCCCGGCAGCGCGCCCGAGCACGGAGCCGATTACGGCACCGAAACCCGCGAGCAGCCACCCAGCGAGAAAAGTGAGAACAGGTTTCATCGTACCAAGAACTACATCCCGCTACAGTCTCGCCTGAGGCAATACACAATGCCGGCGACAACGAGCCCGCCTACTACTAACGTCGTGCTCCGCCAGAATCCATTCACAAGGTCCCCCACTCGCACCGAGTCGATCTGGGCTCGAGGGATCACCACGTAGCAAGAGTCACACGCTAAGGACTTGTGGAACGGAATCCCGGTGACCGTTGTCGAGTCGATTCGTACTGCGTGGAGGATGTCGGCTCGGCCCCCGTGCCAGACCTGGACTTGCTGCCGGGCCGGCACTGGATCGAGCGAGTTGAGCGGGCGTCGGGACCAACCCGCGCCGCAGCCCATACAGCAGAGCGCCAGCGTCGCGCTCCCAATTCGAGACTGCACTAAACCAGGCAAACTCACACACCAAACTGACGCAAATGATGATCCAGATGTTTGTACTCCATGACACCCCAGCTCGGGCCGGAAATGGATCCAAAGACCCGGCTCGCCGACCACGCCGCGGCTGGCCCTCGCGCCCCGAAGCGCTGAATGAGCTCGCGCAGTCGACCTACGTCGGCAGCCCACGTGGTGGGACGGGTCGCGAGGAATTCAGGCGGGCTTTTCCCCTTCCCCTTCGGCCAAGGCAGGACATGAATCGCGAGCCAATTCAGTGGAAAGCGCGCCAGCGGTCCTGATGGTGGACCAGCCTCGAGCTCACCGAGCCCCTGCCGCAGATCGCAGCTCACATGACAAACCATTTCCGGCGCCGTGAATCGACCCCAGACCGGCTTGCGCTCGGGTGTCAGTCGGGAGATCCGATCCATAATGGCGGTCCGAACTTGTGGATCAAAAATTGAAGGCACGTTCGGTCACCGTTCAGCTGCCTAACGAGGTGCGCCTAAGCCGCCCTTAGTATACGCGCGCCGCCAGCTTCATGCGCGTGTTAGGCCGCTCGCTCGAGGTTCGCTGGCCGAAACAGCGCCAGGAGGATCGTTCCCCCCAGGGCGACAGCCAGTGGAATTGTCAGGCCCGAAAAGGAATAACCCACCCACGCCAGCAGCGCGCTTCCATCGATCAGGCACCAGAGAATGAGCGCCTGAGCGCCAATTTCTCGACGTGCCCAATAATCCGCGGGTGACTCATCAGCGCGACGTTGTACAACTCTCGCGCGCAGTACCGCGGTGATTGCAAGAAGGAGGATCGCGACTCCAGCGAATGGCAGGCCAAGCATCGACAGGCCCGTTCGAGCTCCCACTGTTCGCTGGAGGAATACAAAGACCGCGCCGAGCAAGAAAAGACCTGCTAGCAGAGCGATGTGAAAGACCCGATAGGCGCGAACCAGGTTTTTCGTTTCAGGAGCGGTCGTCATGACGATTTATCGGAGCGGCCTAACGGGACGCGCCGTGGCGCTGGCAGCTTCAGGCGCGTGTTAGGCGCCCGCCAAGCTGAGAGTGACATCGCCGCCATATATACACTGCCCGCAGCGCACCAAGCGTTGCGCCGCCGAGAACGAGAGTGGTGCGGAGGCGCCGCATGCTCGCATCGGGCGTGGCGCCCTCGCCCGACACCCAGATACCTACAGCCAGCTCGTATGTGAGCCAACCGCTCGCAGCCCCTATCAAGGCGCCTTCCGCAATACGGAACACAGGACGGCCGCGGCACTCTGGCGGTTGGTATCTGAGACCAACGGAGCCCGAGAAGGGGGCGTGGGTGGTGAGTGGGCGGAGCTCAGTGGTCGGGAATCCCGGCGTGAGGCGCTGTCCTTCGGCAGCCTGCGCTGATGCAAGTGCCATTACGATCAAAATGCCACGGTACGTCTTGAGACGTGAGGCGTTCATAGAAAGTCTCTTTACACTAGCTCACCGCTTTCTTCACGAGCGCACCGATCCTTGCCTCGTC
>Ga0099794_10000058_pt1 | contig 42625 bp, 32 predicted proteins | sample Rivendell_Oct201_10_FD_77320 | JGI IMG/M metagenome (GOLD analysis project Ga0099794, IMG submission 77320) | Vadose zone soil microbial communities from the Eel River Critical Zone Observatory, Northern California, USA -... | ecosystem: Host-associated > Plants > Roots > Rhizosphere > Soil ... | reverse complement strand
GAGTTCGCCGCCCGCTACCGCGCCCGCGGTTACTGGGAGGACATCCCGCTCGGACGCTTTTACAACGACGTGTTCGACTCTCACGGAGATCGCATCGCGCTGATCAGCCGCGCCGAGCGTGTCAGCTTTTCGCAGCTCAAGCATCGCGTCAACCGCCTTGCGCTGCACCTGCTCGAGCTTGGCGTCCGGCCGCTCGACCGGTGGGTCGTGCAGCTGCCGAACATCCCGGAATTCGTCTACCTCTATTTCGCGCTGGAGCGACTCGGCGCCGTCCCGATCATGGCCCTCGCCGGACACCGTTGGAACGAGATCAACGCCTTCTTCGAGCTCACTAGGGCGAACGGCTACGCGGTCAGCGAGAAGCTCGGAGATTTCGATGCGCGCTACCTGATCACCCCGATTCACGAGGCACATCGCGGAGTAGAGACCGTCCTCGTGGCCGGTCGCGCCGAGGGCGACTCGATTTCGATCCAGGATCTGCTCTCGCGAGCGCCGCGTCTGCCCGCGAACCGCCTCGAGGAGGTCGCGGTCGACCCCGACGAGCCGTGCATCCTGCAGCTTTCGGGCGGCACGACCGGGGTGCCCAAGCTGATCCCGCGCACCCACAACGATTACGTCTACAACACCAAGGCGGCGGTCGCCGTCAACGACATCCATGCCGACGATTGCCTGCTGGTGGCGCTGCCGATCGCGCACAACTTTCCGCTGGCGTGTCCCGGCATCAGCGGCTTTTTCTGGAAAGGCGCTCGCGTTGTGCTCACCGAGTCGCCGCGGGCCGACGACGTGTTTCCTCTCATCGAGCGGGAGCTGATCACACACATCGAGCTCGTGCCCGCCCTGCTGATCCGCTACATCAACGCGCCGTCAGTCGCCAACCACGATCTGTCCTCGGTTCGTGTCATCAACACCGGCGGTCAGAAACTGCAGCCGGAGGTCAAGCGCCGCGCCGAATCGGTATTTCCGAACGCTCGGGTGCAGGAAGTCTTCGGCATGGCCGAGGGGCTGCTGATGTTCGTGCGCCTCGACGACCCGGATGAGGTGCGGTTCGAGACGGTCGGCCGGCCGGTTTGCGAAGACGACGAGATCATGATCGTCGACGATGAGCGCCAGCCGGTTCCAGACGGCGAGGTCGGCGAGCTGCTCGTCCGCGGGCCCTACACGCTGAGGGGCTACTACAACGTGCCCGAGTACAACGCGCGCACGTTCACGCCCGACGGGTTCTATTGCTCGGGCGACCTCATGCGCCGGCATTCATCCGGCAACTACATCGTCGAAGGGCGCAAGAAGGACCTCATCAACCGCGGCGGAGAGAAGATCAGCGCGGAAGAGATCGAGAACCTCATCCTCTCGCATCCCGCGGTGTTGAACGTGGCTTGCGTCCCGATGCCCGACCCGGTGCTCGGCGAGCGCATGTGCGCGTTCGTCATCCCCAAACCAGGGCGCACGTTGACGCTGACCGAGCTGTCGGCGTTCCTGACCGAGCGAGGACTTGCGAAGTTCAAGCTGCCCGAAAGGCTGGAGCTGACCGACGACCTGCCGCTCTCGAAGTTCGGCAAGGTCGCCAAAAACGTGCTGACCAAGCAGGTCGCGGAGAAGATCCAGGCGCCGATCTAGTCGATCTTCAGCACAACCCGCCCGAAATTCTTCTCGGCCTCGACGTAGCGGTGAGCGGCACTAACCTCATCGAGCGGGAACGACCTGTCGACGAGCGTTTCGAGTCCGTTCGCGGCGAGCTTCCAGAAACCGTCGAGCGCGGCCTGCGTATGAGTGCGGATGCCGATCACAGATTGGCTTTTCAGGTAGAGCGAACGCAGGTCTAGCGGCACAGGCTCCGCGACCTGCGCGCCCGAGGAGACGATCACGCCCAGCCGGCCCAGCGCGGCGCTGACCTTGGGAAACATCGTCGCGGACGAGGTGTTGTCGATCGCAAAGGCGACGCCCTGCCCCCCGGTGAGCTCGCCGACCTGGCCGGCGAACGCGTCGTCGTCGGTGTCAAGCACCGCGTCGAAGCCGCGCTTGCTCAGCATCTCGCGTTTCCAGTCCTTGCGCGACGTCGCGATGACGCGCGCACCCAGTGCCTTCGCGACGAGCGACGTCACCAGACCCAAACCCGACGCCGCCGCGGTGACGAGCACCCAGTCGCCAGGCTTCAGGCCGGCGACTGAGAACTGCGTGAACGCGACGGGCCCACTCAACGCGAGGGCAGCCGCTTGCTCGTAACTGAGCGTGGATGGAATCCGGCGCACTACTTTCGCCGGCACCGAGACCAGCTCCGCGTACGAACCCTGGCGGTGGACGCCGATCAGCTGAGCGCTCGGGCAACCGTAATCCCGGCCGGCCGCGCACGCGGGGCAGCGCCCGCATGTGACGAACGGCGAGACCGCGACGTGATCGCCAGGCCCAAGACCACTGACTCCCTCCCCCGCCTCGACCACGTCACCCGCGAAATCCGAGCCGAGGATGTGCGGAAACGTCAGGCGCGCGAACGGGTTGCGACCCGCACGCGTACCGATGTCGAGCATCCCGCCCACACGTACGGCGCGCACCTTGACCAGCACCTCGCCCGCCGCGGCTCGAGGCTCGGCTGCGTTCTCGATCTTCAATACATCCGCCGAACCGAATTCGTGGATTACCGCCGCTTTCATGTCGCTTCGGCCACCACCGGGTTGGAGAGCCGGCCGAAATCACCGACCTCCATCTCGACAAGGTCGCCCGGTCTCAAGAACTCACCGCGCGGAAGACCGACACCGTCGGGTGTGCCGGTCGCGATCACATCGCCCGGTTCCAATGTGACCAAGTCGCTCGCGGCGGCGATCAGCGCGGCCACCCCGACGACCATGTCGGACGTGTTCGCTTCCTGCTTGAGCCGGCCGTTGACCCAGAGGCGGAGCTCGAGGTCCTGCGGATTCTCGACAAGGAACGCGGGCCGGATTCCCGGGCCGAGCGGAGTCGACTGGTCCGCGCCTTTGGACGCCAGCCAGTCCCACTGAAACGGTTCGCCGATCGGGTATTGGACCCGATGCGGCCCGCGCAGTGAGATGTCATTGATGGCCGAGTAGCCGGCCACGTATTCGAGCGCGTGGGCCTCGTTCACATGCCTGGCCCGCCGGCCGATGACCACCGCGAGCTCAGCCTCCCAGTCGACCTTGGCGCCGGGATCGGCGGGCACGACGATCGGCTGCCCGGGACCCACGAGCGCGGTGGTAGGCGGCTTCAGAAAGAAATAAGGACGAGCCCCGTCAGGGCGGTCCACCTTCATCTCGCGCATGTGCCGGTGGTAGTTGGCCCCCGAGCAGAGCACTTTCCGCGGATAGCGAAGAGGCAGCTCGAGGTGCGCGTCCTCGACCTGCGACGCTGAGGCCGGATCGAATGTACGAAGTCCCGCCTCGACCTCCGCCCAACGCTCGATGAGCTCGAGGACTCCGCACGCTGCGACGGGCAGCTCGACGACGTGCTCGCCGTAAAGCGCGCCGGCGCGCTCCTCACCGTCGCGCGTGCGATATGACACGAGGCTCCACGCTTTCACTTCTTCGCGGCGACTCTCGTGGCCGGTAGCTTGGCGCCGGCGTCGAAGAACTCGTGGCCCGGAATTCCCGGACCCCATAGGTTGGCAAACCGGTAATCGGACATTTCCCACTTTCCGGGACGGTAGTTCGCATCGTCGTAGATCTTGATCAGGTCCGCGTAATACTCGACCACGCAACCGGCGGGGTCGAGGTGGTACGTGAAGAGGTTGCCGCCTGCGCCGTGGCGTCCAGGACCCCAAAGGAAGCGGCCACCGTTCTTCTCGAGCACATCACCGAGCAAACCGAGCTGGCCGAGATTCTCGACCTCCCACGCGTAGTGGTGCAGCCCTTCGCCGCCCTTCGTGATACCGACTCCGTGATGGTCGGCGTTGCAGCGCAGAAAGAGCAACGTGCCGTCGCCGACGTCGTCGGAGAGCCGGAAGCCGAGCACCTGCTCGAGGAAACGCTGCGTCTCGCGCGGCTTCTCGGACTTGAGCATCGGGTGGCCGAACCTGCGCGGCTGGACTCCGCGGCCTGTGTGTCGAGGCTGGTCCTGGGCCAGGCCGGTGAACACCTCGAACAAGTGGCCGTCCGGACCTTCGAAGCGGATCGACTGCTTGACCGACGGCTCGCGGTTATGGTCGATCAGGGGCACGCCCTCCTTGGCCAGACGATCCTGCAGCTCGTGCAGGGCATTCTCGTCCCGCGCCTCGAGCGAGATGTGGTCGAGCGCCCCTTCACCGGCCTCGATGTAGATCAGAGAGTGGTGCGCGCCGCCGTGCGTCAGGTAGGACGTCTTGCCCTCGCGCGCCACCTCGCGCAGCCCCATCACGGTCGTCGCCCAGGCCACCGACTTCTCCAGGTTCGGAACCTGCAACGCAACGTGTCCAATCGCTGTGATCATCACGCTCTCCTTGCCAGCTCTAGATTGAGGATGCGCTCGGCGTTCGAGTGAAAGACCTTGTCCATGACCTCGTCGCTGTAGCCAAGTTTCGCCCACCCTTCGAAGAGTCTCTTGTGCGTCAGGCTCGGGTAGTCGCTGCCGAACATCATCTTGTCCTGGAGCCGCCGTGGGATGTCGTGCTTCAGCGCCTCAGGGAAATACTCGGGACCCCAGCCGGACGTCTCCCAGAACACGTTGCCTTTGTGCAGGCAGATCATCAGCACGTCCTCAGTCCACGGCCATCCAGGGTGCGCCGCGATGATCTTGAGCTGAGGAAAGTCGGCGGCAAGGTCATCGAGCGCCGGCAATGGTCGCGACATATTCAGGTGGCGCCCCAGACCACCGGGCGCGCCCGCGCCCATACCAGTCGTGCCGACGTCGATGAGCACCGGCACACCCAGCTCTGTGATCTTCTCGAAGAGTGGGCGCAGCTTTGGATCGTCGACCGAGAAGTTTCCGCAGACGGGATGAAAGTGAAAGCCGATGAGACCGAGGTCGTTGATGGCGTGCTCCGCTTCCTTGATCGCCGACGAGCCCTTCCACGGATCCACGGACGCCCAGGCGTTCAGCACGACGTCGGGATAACGATCGCGTAGGCCTGCCACGTAGTCGTTCGTGCACGGCGGGCACCCCGTGACGGTCTCGGTGTCGAAGGCCACCATCAGGACCTCGACCTCGGCCCGGCGCAGCTCGTCGATGACCTGTGTTTCGCTCAACGGAGCCCACGGTCGGTGCCAGTAGGTGCGCAGCGCCTCGACGTATGGAGTGATCGCGTTGAACCACTCCACCGTGTTCGGATGGCAGTGGACGTCGATGCGGCGCATGGTTGTTAACTGCATACACTGTCTGCTGCGATGGCGCGAATCCAACGTAGGCGGCGGTCGAGCGTCTCGCTGGATGCCATCAAACCGTACCGCCTCAACGGAAGCACGAACGCCGGCTCTCTCCACGAGCACCTGCGTCGGCTGATCCTCGACGGCGCCATCCCGAACGGCGCCAGCATCTCGCAGGTCGAGCTCGCGGAACGCCTAGGCGTGAGCCGCACGCCTCTGCGCGAGGCGATGCGAATGCTGCAGGCAGAGGGCATCGTCCACGCCGAGCACAACCGGCGCGCGCACGTGACCGCGCTCGATGTCGGAGACATCGACACCGTGTATGGATGCCGGGTCTTGCTCGAGGCGACCGGCGTGCTCGTGACGGTGCCACTTCTGGATAGCTCGAAGATCACCGAGCTCACGGAAGCAGTGGCCACTATGCGCAAGCACGCTGCGGACCCGAACGCCGAGATCTGGGCGCGTGCGCATCGCCGGTTCCACCGGGCCCTGATTCCGGAAGCCGGACGCGAGTTCGCGCGCACCCTCTCGACGTACTTCGACCGCGCCGAGCGCTTCCGGCGCGTGTTCCAGACCGAGGAGATCCAGGGCGGGGTACGGCTGCTCGAGGAGCACGAGGCGATTCTTCGCTCATGCAAGACAAAGAACGCGAACAAAGCCGCCGCGCTGGTGGCGCGGCACTCAGCGCGAGCCGCGCTGACCCTGATGGCGCAGATCGCCCCGGAGCGCGAGCCCACGCTGGTGCGCACCGCCTTGCAGCTCTTCTCAGCTCTCGACTCGGCCTGACTTCTTATCCGCTGGTGACTTTCAGATGCCGCCAGCTGCCCTTTGCCCCCTGGCCGTGTACCGAGGTGCTGCCGTGCGGGCCGGTTGGCTTCAGCGTGCACACGATTAGCCCAAGAGTCACCGACTGGACTTCGACAGGGATGCCCTCGGTCCGGTAGAAGGCCTGGCCGTCGACCTTCCACTCGGCCGAGCGCGCCTTGGGATTGAGCGCGATCTCGTAAGACCTGAACTTGCCGGGTTCGTTGATTGCCACGAACGGCGACTGCACCAGGTAGCTGAACGAGCCGCCCTCGGGCGTGACGCCGGGGATCGGGAGCCGCTCGTAGAGGGCGCCCACCCGCGTCGCGCTGAGCATCCAGTCGAAGATCATCCCGGTCGAGAAATCGCCGACGACGAGGCCGATCCATCCGTCCGTGATGTCGTCAGGGTTGCCGTTGTAGGTCTCGCACCCCATCTCTGCCGAGATGCGCGCGCCGGTCGCTGGGACCGAGATGGGCTGCGGCGTGACAAGCAGATGCTTGGGATCGTCCAGCATGTGCACATGGTCGTGCTTCAGGCGAAACGGGTTGACCGTGATGTGCATGGTCCCGCCGTGCGCCTCAACCTTGGCCTGCGGGTCGCCATAGGACCACATGCTTCCGTCGGGTGTCGGCAGCTGCAGCGGCACCCATTTGCTGGGATCGACCGCCCCGGCCGTGAAAGTGTCGTACTCAAGAACTGTCATCGCTTCGCGCCCTCCTTGTTGGCGTCCCACTGCGGTAGCTGAATGATCTCCAGGCCATGCTCTGCCGCCAGACGCTTGTATTTCTCCGTGTCGAGGACCTGACCCGGCGGCGGGAGCTCGATCCGCGGGGCCGGCTGCCCCATCTTCTTGTGAAAGACCTCGAGACCGGCCGGGATCGCGATCTGGAGCAGATGGCATTCGGTCTCGAAGCGCAGCCGGTGCGGAACGTCGCGCGGCAGCCACAGGAACGCTCCCGGCTCGGCGGTCACGGTCTCCTCGCCGCACGTGCATGAGATCCGCCCCTCGAGCAGATACCAACCCTCGTCCTCTTTATGGTGGACGTGGAGCGGCGTCTGCCCGGCGGGCGTCTTGAAGTCGAGGAGGCCGAGCGCGCCGCCGGTCTTGTCGCCGCTCGCCTTGATCGTCATCAGGATCTGCAGGTACCAAAGCGGATCGCCGCCTTCCGAATCCAGGGCGAAGAACTCGTTTGACATGCACCTCCTCCTTATTGCCTGACCGCGGCCGACAACTTCGAGCCACCGAAGGCCGAGGCGAAGTCCGTCGCAAACTGCGCGAACGAGCGGGCTTCGTGCCCGGTGACGTCTTTGAAGTCGTTCGTCACGAAATCGCCCCACCCGTCGGAGTACGCCCGGCCGTAGTCCACCACATTCCCGACGAACCACCGCGAGAGGCCGAAGCCGAGCATCGCCTGTTGCGCGGCGTCCTGCGGCAGGGCGACGTAGTTGACGTGCTTGCCCATAACGCGGCTCAGCGTCTCGGCCGCTGATGACATGTCGATCGACTCGGGACCGGTCGGGGTGTAGATCTTGCCTGCGTGCCGGTCCGGGTGCTCGATGACTTTGGCCGCGAACACGCCAACGTCGCGGCCGTCGATCGTCCCAACGCGGCCCTGGCCGAGGTTCATGTAAAGCATGCCGTCCGAGGCCACCGAGTTGGCCGAGCTGAGGAGGTTCTGCATGTAGTAATGCGGACGGAGGATCGTCCAGGGGATGCCCGAGGCCTTCAGCTCTGCTTCAACCAGGGCATGCAGACGGCCGTTCCTGTTCGGAGCGTCATGGCCTGCCTTGATGGCCGAGTTCCGCACGATGTGTTTGACCTTGGCTTGTTTGGCGGCCAGGATGGCGTTGGAGCCCATCGAAGGCTCTAAGGCCGAAGCGGGCGTCAGCAGCCAGAGAATATCGACGCCGTCGAACGCTGCCGCAAGAGTGTCCGGCTCCTCAAGGTCGCCGGCTTCGACCTCGACGCCGTCCTTCCGGAGAGCCTGGCCCTTGGCTGGGTCGTGTACCAAGGCCCGGACCCTCAGGCCGGGCTTTCCCTTGAGCTCGCCCAGCACCGATGTCGAAACCATGCCGGTCGCGCCTGTCACCAAGACGGTAGAGACCTTGTCAGCCATGTCCGTCATCCCCCTTGGATAGTTAACTTATGTACTATCGTCAGTCTAACTGTATGCAGATAAAAGTCAACCTCACCGGCTCCGCGCAACAGCCGGTGCGATGCTCGCGTTGTTCGAGCGAAAGAAATTGTCAGGGTCGTACTGCGCTTTGACCCGGCCAAGGCGGTCATAGCGCTCCTGGCCGCCGTAGGCATCGATCAGGCGGTCCGCTTCGTCGAAGTTCAGCATGTTGGCGTAGATACCTCGCCCGAGCCAGGGCTTCAACGCGTCATGCGCCGCGCGGATCTGGGCGACGTTGCTCGCATCCAGCTCGGCGTCATCCCAGTGCAGCGCGAAGTTGAGCCACCAATTGTGGTGGCGGTTCGGAAACGCAGTGGCGTCAGGGCTTACCCGCGCCATCGCGCCGCCGAGACCAATGATCTCGATCTCGCCCGACATCTTCATCTCGCCCCACCTGTTGACGAGGATCTCGAGCGCTTCTTCGGGCAGCTCGTTGATATGGGCTTCCTTCGTGTAGTAGCGGTTGCCGTTGGGGAACTCGGGGTCGAGCAGCTTCTGGACCCGAGCGCCAAACGGCATCAGGGTCATCGCCTTGGCAGCGGGCTTGCCGACGCCGATGAGTCGCTCAACGAGCTGGATGCCGTCATCTGATGACGCGTCATCCAGGTACATGACGATCATGAGGAGCAGACGCTTGCCTTTCAGCTCGGCCGGCACGAAGGGGAGCCCAGGCATCGACTGCTTCAGTGCGGCGTGCCAACCGACGTGGTCGGGCAGCTCCGGGTAGATGCGTGCATATTCCGCGAGCGCTGTGACAGCGTCCTCGGGGTGGTGGAGCGCGACGCCGATTCGCATCTGCGGCCCGAATCGGTGTGCCTGGAACTCGAATTCGGTGACGGCGCCGAAATTGCCGCCTCCGCCGTGAAGCGCCCAGAACAGATCCGGGTGCTCAGTTTCGCTCGCCCTGACAATCTCGCCGGCGGCCGTCACGAGCTCGAGGGCGCGAAAGTTGTCGCACGTCAACCCGTGCTTGCGGGAGAACCAGCCGATGCCGCCTCCGAGCGCAAGGCCCCCCACGCCGGTCTCGGAAACGATGCCAGCGGGAACGATGAGGCCGTGCTCGGCCGTGGCTGCGTCGACGTCGCCCAGCAGGCATCCGCCTTGGACTCTGGCGACGCGGTCGTCCGGATTCACGTCGACGCGACGCATCCGGGTGAGATCGATCGTGAGGCCGCCGTCGGCTAGGGCCTTGCCCGTGACGCCGTGCCCGCCGCATCGCACCGAAACCTGGAGGCCGTGACTGCGCGCCAGCTTTACCGACGCGACCACGTCATCGGTGGTCGCGCAGCGGGCGATGACCATCGGTTTCTTGTCGATCATCGCGTTCCATATCGTCCGGGCCTCGTCGTAGCCAGGTTGCCCAGAGGTCACGACGTCGCCGGTGAAGGACCTGCCGAGCTCTTTCGCGAGGGCTGACGCTGACCTCTGGTCGAGAACTGTTTCCGACACTGCCGTCACCTCGAAAGTGATTAACTAGTGAACTACTTTAAGGAGTTTAACTGTATGCAGATAAAAGTCAAGCCCGGTTAGAAAATTTGATAAGGGGTTCAACTCCACGGAGCTCATCCAGCACCACGTGGAGGTGCCGCGGGCTCCTGCACTCCGCCGGCCGGATGTGCCTAAATTCAGAAAATGGTCGGGGGCCCGGGATTTGAACCCGGGGCCTCACGGTCCCGAACCGTCTTGGTGGCGTGGCCCTCGGGCCTGAGGCCCGAGCACCCGCGCCGGCGTTGTTCGATTCATACCAATTCGCGCTCGCCAGCCTCGTGCGAAACCGACCTTTCGTCGGAGTGCCCGTCACCGCAAGGTAGCCGTCAGTGGTACAGGCGATTCGAGATGACGGCGTGATCGCGCCGTTGCGCGGCGGAGTCGAGGCCCCGGTCGCAATTGGAGCAGCTGCGGAGCGACGCCGCCTGGCCGATCAGACCACCGCCTGGTTCAAGGCCAACGAGGTGCATTTCGGGGTCTCGGTCGCCGGTGAGGTGATCCAGCGTCCGATCCCGTACGACCCCCTGCCCAGGATCGTCGAGTCGGTGGAGTGGGCGTGGCTGGAGCGCGCGCTGGCCCAACGGGTCCGGGCTCTTGACGAGTTCATCCGCGACTCTTACGGCGACGCCCGGATCCTCAGAGCGGGCCTGGTGCCGCCCGAGCTCGTCTATGGCTCGACCTCCTGGTTCCGGTCGTGCCGCGGTCCCGCGGCGCTGCGTCCTGGTCAAGTCTGCATCGCCGGGATCGACCTTGTCCGAGTCGACGGCCGGTGGCTGGTGTTGGAAGACAACCTGCGCGTGCCTTCGGGCGCGAGCTACGCCCTTGCCTCGAGACGAGCCCTCGCCGACATCGCCCCGGAGATGCTGGCCGGCGTGCGCCCCCGCGCGCTTGGCGAGTACCCGCGCCGGCTTTTGGCTGCGCTGGAGTCGCGTCCGTCCGACGCCGGTCTCACGGTCCTGCTCAGCCCCGGGCCCGCGAACGCGGCCTACTACGAGCACTGCGAGCTGGCCCGTCTGATGGGGATCCCGGTGGTGCTGGCGGAGGATCTGGTCGCGAGTCATCGTGGGTGCTGGCTGCGCCGCGATGGGGGAAATGTGCCGGTCGCACGCATTTACCACCGCTACTCGCCCGAGTTCCTCGATCCGCTCGGTGGCCGCGACGACAGCTTGATCGGCATCCCGTTTCTGTTCGCCGCCTGGCGCCAGGGGCGAGTCGTGCTCGCGAACGCACCGACCTGTGGAGTGGCGGACGACAAGAGGCTGTTTCCCTACGTCCCGTCCCTCGTCCAGTACTACCTCGGCGAGCAGCCGATGCTCGAGCAGCCGGCCACCATCGGGCTGGAGAACGTCGCCAACCGCCGCGAGGTCCTGGCGCGCTTCGACGATTTCGTATTCAAACCCGTCAACGGCAGCGGCGGCAAAGGCATCGTCTTCGGTCCCATGGCGCGCGGCGAAGAGCGTGCGGCCGTCTCGGCGACCCTCGAGCAGGCACCGGGCACGATGGTCGCCCAACCTCTGCTGGAGATCGAGCGGCTGCCGTGCGTCGCATCGGCCGGAGATCTCGAATGGCGCCGCTGCGACCTCCGCGCGTTCGTGGTGATGGACGTCGATCCGTGGGTGATGCCGGGCGGCCTGACCCGAATGGCGCCCGGGACCGACGCATGGCTGGTCAACTCCTCGGCCGGCGGCGGCGTCAAAGACACCTGGGTCGAGTCCTGATGGCTGCGACGCACCCCATCGGCCGCGGGCGGCAGTACGAGATCGTGCACGACAGCATCCACCACTACGACAGCAGCGCCTCGCGAAGCCGCAACGAGGTGCGGCTCCAGCCGCTTCCACGCAAGGGCGTTCAGCTCGAAAGGTTCCTACTCGAAGTCAGCCCAGCGGCAGAAATGGACGCGCAGGTCGATCATTTCGGGAATCCCATCTGGCTGGTGAGCGTCGAGGCGCCCCACTCGGAGTTGAGGGTGACAGCCCGCAGCCAGGTCTCGATCGTGCCTGGCGGCGACGCGGCCGCCACGGCGCTACCCTGGGATCCAGTGGAGCTGAACAGGACTCCGGCCGTCGAGTTCCGGCTGCCCTCGCCGCGAATCCCTGAGCTGGCGGCGATCAAGGCGCTTGCCCGCGAGATGGGCCTTCGCGAAGGTGATTGGGATTCCTTGCAGCGCGCCAACAGAGATCTGCGTCTGCGCTTCGAATACCTACCCGGATCGACGGTCGTGTCCAGCACTCTGGAGGAGATCCTCGAGGGCGGGGTGGGAGTCTGCCAGGACTTCGCGCACGTGTTGATCGCGCTGGCCAGGCACCTCGGTTGGCCGGCCCGGTATGTCAGCGGCTACCTCGTTCCCGAGGCCGAGTCAGAGGGATACAGCCATGCCTGGGTGGAAATAGGGTCCTCCGACGGCAGCTGGCTCGGCCTCGACCCCACGCACCAAGGCGAGACGACCGAGTGGCACGTCGCGGTCGCGGTGGGCCGCGATTACAGCGACGTGTCGCCGCTGCGCGGCGTGTTCGTCTCCGAGGGCCCGGGCGCGCCACCAGAGGTCTCCGTGAAGATCGCGGCCGTCGGCCCCTTCGAGCTGCGCAGGCAGCTGCACGCGGCCAAGCTGAGCTTGCAGGATCAGCAATAGTTCTTTCGCCGCCCGGCTCGTCTTATGGTTGGGGATGCCGTGCAGCTCACACCGCGTGAATCGGAAAAGCTCCTGGTCTACGTGGCGGCTGAGGTGGCACGGCGCAGGCGGGCTCGGGGCCTCAAGCTCAACCTGCCCGAGTCGGTCGCGCTGATCACCGAGGCCATGCTCGAGGCCGCCCGCGATGGCAGGCGCGCGGCCGAGGTCATGGCACTCGGCCGCCAGGTGCTCACCCGCGCCGACGTGATGCCAGAGGTGCCTGAGCTGCTGCACGTCGTGCAGGTCGAAGCCACCTTCCCTGACGGCACCAAGCTGCTCTCCTGCCACGACCCGATCCCATGAGCCCCATCGGCGGCTACATGCACCCCACGACCGAGATTGAGATCAACGCCGGCCGCGCCGTGACCACCATTCGCGTGACCAACCTGGGAGACCGGCCAGTGCAGGTCGGATCTCATCACCATTTCGCCGAATCCAACCGCGCACTTCGTTTCGACCGAATGGCGGCGTACGGACAGCGACTCGACATTCCCGCTGGCACCGCCGCGCGCTTTGAACCAGGGGAGTCCCGCGAGGTGAAGCTGGTGCCGTTTGCGGGCCGGCGCTGGATTGTAGCGTTCCAGGGTTTTGTCGGCGGATCGCTCGATGCGCCGGGCGGGAAAGAGAAGTTCGCGGCCAGGCTGAAGGAAGAGGCCTTCGACCTGGGAACGCCTGAATGAGGATCAGCCGCCGCCAGTACGCCGAGCTCTACGGACCCACCAGCGGCGACCGGTTCCGGCTGGCCGACACCAACCTGGTCTGCGAGGTGGAGCGAGATCTGACCTTGCCCGGAGAGGAAGCCGTCTTCGGTGGCGGGAAAACGATCCGAGACGGGATGGCGCAGTCGTCCACCCTCACCAACTCGGCCGGAGCGCTGGACCTCGTGATAACGAATGCAGTGGTCATGGACCCGCTGCTCGGGATCGTCAAGGCAGACATCGGCATTCGAGCTGGCCGCATCGTCGGTATCGGCAAGGCCGGCAACCCCGACATCATGGACGGCGTCACCGATGTCCTGGTGATTGGAGCGGGGACCGAGGTGATCGCGGGCGAAGGTCTCATCGCGACGCCCGGCGGGGTCGACACCCACGTCCACATGATCTCGCCGCAGCAGGTGTGGGCCGCCCTCTCGAACGGCATCACCACCTTGCTAGGTGGCGGCACCGGCCCGGCGGACGGAAGCAACGCCACCACGTGCACGCCAGGGCCGTGGAACATCGCGCAGATGCTGCGCGCGGCCGAAGGACTGCCGGTCAACTGGGGCGTGATGGGCAAAGGCAATGCCAGCTCACTCGATCCGCTGCGGGAGCAGATCGAAGCCGGTGCGTGCGCTCTGAAGGACCACGAAGACTGGGGCACCACGCCGGCTGTGATCGACCAGAGCCTGCAAGTCGCCGATGAGTACGACGTCCAGGTCGCCATCCACACCGACACGCTGAACGAGGCGGGGTTCGTGGAGGACACGGTGGCGGCCATCGCGGGGAGGACCATCCACACCTTTCACACGGAAGGAGCGGGTGGCGGCCACGCGCCAGACATCATCAAGATCGCCTCGCATCCAAATGTACTCCCGTCTTCCACCAACCCCACCCGCCCGTACACCGTCAACACGCTGGACGAGCACCTCGACATGCTGATGGTCTGCCACCACCTCAACCCCGGCGTGCCCGAGGACGTGGCGTTCGCTGAGAGCCGCATCAGGCCGGAGACGATGGCCGCGGAGGATGTCCTGCACGACCTCGGCGTGCTCTCGATGTACTCGTCGGACTCGCAGGCCATGGGAAGGATCGGCGAGAGCTTCATCCGCCTGTTCCAGACCGCACACAAGATGAAGCACTTCAAAGGATCGCTGAAGGGAGATGGCAAGGCCGACAACATCCGCATCCTCCGCTACCTCGCCAAGCTGACGATCAATCCGGCGCGGGCGCACGGCATCTCGCACGTCGTGGGGTCGATCGCGCCCGGGATGCTCGCCGACATCGTGCTGTGGCCGATCGAGTTCTTCGGCGTGAAACCGAAGCTGATCGTGAAGGGAGGCATGGTGGCGTGGGCTTTGATGGGTGACCCCAATGCATCCATCCCCACCCCGGAGCCCGTGATCTACCGGCCCATGTTCGGTGCGCTCGGCGGCGCGCTGGCGCAGACGTCCATCACATTCACCTCGCGGGCGGCCTTCGACTCTGGCATCCGCGAACGTCTCGGGTTGAATCGGCAGGTCGAGGCGGTTCGCGATTGCCGCCACCTTGGAAAGGCCGACATGGTGCGCAACGACCGCACGCCCGAGATCACCGTCGATCCGGAGACTTACGAGGTGCGGCTGGACGGCGAGCTCGCGACGGTACCTCCAGCCGAGACCCTGCCAATGACACAGCTCTACTTCCTCGTATGAGCTCCGCGTCACTACTGGCTGCATTGCAACTGGGTGACAGCGCTTTTCCAAGCGGAGCATTCACCCAGTCGTACGGGCTGGAGACCCTGGTCTCGGAGAGGGCCGTCTTGAATGCCGCAGGCGTCGAGGAAGTCCTGGCGGCCCACCTGCGCAATCGCCTGGCTCGCGCCGACCTGCCCGCCCTGATCGCCACCCATCAGGCCGCGACTGCATCTGATGCGGACCTGGTGCGCCGGATCGATACCATGCTCACCGCCTCAAAGCTGACGCGCGAAGAACGCCAGGCCTCGCAGCGCGTGGGCGCGCGCCTGATTGCGGAGGCAAAACGGCTCGCGCCCAGCCCCATCTTTGAATCGGGCCCGTGCAATGGAGCGGTCGCCTTTGCGCTCGCCGGCTGCGCTATGGGGCTTGACGCGCGCGAATCCGCCACCACGTATGGCTACTCGTTCGCTGCGGCTCTGGTCTCGGCCGCCATGCGCCTTCTGCGCATGGGTCACGGGGATGCTCAGTCAATTCTTCGCCGCAGCCATGTGTTGATCGAGCGAGCTGTGTACGAGGCAGAGACGATCCGGTGGAATGAGCTGTGTCCTTTCGCACCGCAGCTCGAGCTCGCGATCGCCCGGCACGAACACTCGCAAGTGAGGCTCTTCGGCTCGTGAGCGCGCCGCTTCGAGTCGGTGTTGGCGGACCGGTTGGATCGGGGAAGACGGCCCTGATCGAACGGTTAGTACCGGCGTTGGTCTCGCGCGGGCGTTCTGTCGTCGTGGTGACCAATGACATCCTGACCCGAGAGGATGAAATGCACGTCAAGCGCACGCTTCGCGGCGTGCTCTCGGAAGAGCGCGTGATGGGCGTCGAGACCGGCACATGCCCGCACACCGCCGTGCGGGAGGACCCTTCGATGAACCTCGCGGTGCTGGCTGAGCTGAACGTTCGCTTTCCAAATACGGACTACGCCTTCGTGGAGAGTGGAGGCGACAACCTGACGTTGACCTTCAGCCCAGAGCTGGTGGACCTTTACCTCTACGTGATCGATGTCGCGGGGGGCGACAAGATACCCCGCAAACGCGGCCCGGGCCTGGTCCTGGCCGACCTGCTGGTGATCAACAAGGTGGACCTTGCGCCTAATGTTGGTGCTGACCTCGAGGTGATGCGGCGGGATTCAGAGCTGGTTCGCGACGGACGCCCATTCGTGTTCACCAACTGCCGGACAGGAGACGGCCTGGATCCGGTCGTCGCGTTCCTAGATACCGCCGCCGGTCGGCACGAGCACCGTGTGCTTTGGGGCGCCGATGATCACCGCCACTAAGGCCTCAGCCCGACCTTTTGGAAAGACAGGAAAGCTGGTGGCGGTAGCGGCAAGCGTCGGGGGCAGGACCGCTTTGCGAAGCCTCTACACCGAGGGCACCTTGAAAGCCATGCGCGTCCATTACCTGGACACGGCACTGCCGGCGATGGCTTTCTTGACGATCGCGAGCCCTGGTGGCGGGGTGCTGCAGGGCGATCGGCTCGAGGTGGACATCTCAGTCGAAGATGGCGCTCAGCTCCACGTGGGAACCACCTCGGCGACGCGTATCTACTCGATGCCTCAGGCGCATGCCGAGGCCCGGACGCGCTTCACGGTGGCACGTGGCGCCTACGCCGAATTCGTGCCTGACCCTTTCATGCCCTATGCCGGCTCACGTTTTGCGGGTGTCTCCCGGCACGTTGTGGCCGAAGAGGGCGGCCTGGTCCTGGCCGAGGTGGTTGGACCTGGGCGGCAGGCCAGGGGCGAAAACCTCGCTTACGGCTCGTGGAAAAGCGAGATGGAGGTTCGTCGACCGGACGGTCGCCTGCTGTTCAGGGAGACCACGCTTCTGTGTCCGGCTGACGGGCTCGTCGGGCTCGGAATGCTTGGCAGTTGGCTGGCAATCGGCTCGCTCTACGCCGTCTCGACCGGCCTGAATGCGTCCATCTTCGATTCAGTTATCGCGTGGTGCGCCGAAAAAGGCTTGGCCGCCGGCTGCAGCGAGTTGCCTAGCACAGCTGGCTGCTGGTTTCGTGTCCTGGCACATGACGCACCAACGGCGCATGACGCGGTCACGCGTGCCTGGGCGCTGGCTCGCACGCGGCTAGTCGGCTCTCCACCTCCAGCCGCCCGGCGCTACTGAAAGATGCCCGAAATTCCGAGCGATCGTTCGTTCGACCCACACGATGACTAAGCCGTCGTATTTCAGAAGCACGTCGGGCATGCGAACAATGATCATCCTGGCCACGGTCGCGTTTGGAGCCATGCGTCTCATGCTTCGGTTCGATCGTGCACATCTGCGAGCGAGTGGACCGTGGACGAATAACTCTCTAGACGAATAGCGGCTCCGTCTTCACTCTGTAGTTGCAAAACTCATGCAACAGCCAAGCTCGGCGTACGTGAGTACTCACGAAGTAATCCGCCCAGCCTCGCGCGACATCTGATCATGCCCGTGAGTCCAAAGCTCGACATGCTGATCGACCGATCGGTGCACGAATTCGGCGAAAGTGGGCCCTAAGGAGCTACCTGGTTAGTGTTCCACCAAGCGACTCTGCCCTCGCGGCCTGCGCTCGGATTGGTCCACCGTTGTCGAGCTGCGGTACACCTGCTTGACCGCTCCCCGGAGCGGGAACTGTTGCCCATGGCCGAACGAACCGCGGTCACTCGCGCTGGACTCGTCTGAATCGTCGCTTGCGAATAGGCGCCGCTGCTTACAGCGGGACCACCTGCCAGCGCACGAAGAGGGTGAGGGCTGCCAGCGCGCCGAGGACCACGGTGCCGGCAAGCGCCGGAAACTCGCTCTTCCTGGCTTGGAAGATTGATGCGCCCACCATGACGAGGACCAGCCCTGCCGCGGCCAGCGGCGCCAACCAGGGGAAGACGTGGACGGCGGGCGGCACCGTCAGACCGAAGGCAGCCGCTAATTCGGCCACGCCGATGAACTGGCGCAAAGGCGGCGGCAACGACGACGGAGGCCGTCCCCGCGCCTCCATTCGCTTGGCCGCAGCACCGTATGCCACCGTGAAGAGCAAGCCGTGAAGAAGGAAAAGGATCGCGAGGACGATCTGGAGCACCCAAGCCACTGTGTTCATAGTCGACGCGCCTCAACCGGTGCCGGTTGCGCCACTCGCATGGCGCGCAGCGCTGCTGCCCAACGAGTCAATTCGCCGAGGACCTTCTTGAGGCTGTTCTCGTGGGTTTCCTCGGGGACGAACTGGCCGTCGTGGATGTACTTCGGGACCATGTGAATGTTCACGGCCTCGGACAGCGGCACCATCTTCAGGGTGGTGACGACCTGTTTGGCCATCTGGACCGAACGCATGCCGCCCGACATTCCGCCGTAGCTGATAAACGCTACGGGCTTGTAGTTCCACTCGTGGGACAGGAAGTCGATCGCGTTCTTCAGGCTGCCCGGCATCGAGTAGTTGTACTCGGGCGTGACGATGAGGATCGCGTCCGCGGCGTCGACTCGCTTGCTCCAGGCAATCGTGTGGGGCTTCGTGTAGTTGCGGTGGATCGGGTGATGCGGCTCGTCGAGCATCGGCAGATCCATCAGCGCCAGGTCCGCGACGTCGACGTCGAACCCGCCGAACTTTTCGATTTCGGAGATCGCCCAGTTGGCGATCGGGAGGCCCAGGCGTCCGGGGCGGGTGCTGGCGATGATCACCAGTAGCCGTGTGTTCATATTTGAATCTCCATGAATGGCATTATCATTGACTCGTTCATTGAGATGTTAAACTATTGAACGATGACGTATATTTCGGCTGATTTGAGACCGGCCGCGACCGCGATCGACCCCGCTCGAGAGATCTGGGCGTTGTTCCTCGACCCCGTCCTCGACCTGCTCAAGAGTCACGTCCTGGCTCATTACGCTGAGCACCGGCTGACGTCCTCACAGGCCTGTTTGCTCCAGCGGCTGAACCACCCCATGCCGCAGCGCGAGGCGGCGCTACAGCTCGGCTACGACCCGTCCAACATCACCGCACTGGCCGATGTGCTGGAGGCGAAGGGTTTGGTTGAGCGGAGGCTCGACCCCTCGGATCGGCGGGTCAAGACCCTGGCGAGAACGGCCGAGGGTGAGAGGTTGGTGCGCGCACTGGAAGAAAGTCTCTCCCACCCTCCCGAGTCACTGAGCCGGCTGTCGCCGGATGAGCAGGAGCAGCTCCTGCGCCTTCTGAGCAAGGCATTCGGCCCGAATAGCTGATTGGGACTGCCTTGACGCAGTCCCGGCCGACCCGCTGATGCTGCGTGGCAAGTTTGCTGAAGCGGCTTTCTACGCGAGTGATCTCGACCCTCGACTGCCGAACTTGCATAGGTGACGGGAGCGGCGACCCGGCAAACGTCCAGAACGGGTTCTGGAAAGGCCGAACTAGACGAAGGCGGCTAGCTAATAGGAATTGGTGGCTAGGCAACTTCCCAAGCCGGCGACGCACAGGGCAGGACCGTGAGGCACTCAATCTGCACATTGCCCCACGACAACACCGTTTGCGCTGCCTCGGTTTGGTTGCTCCGTAGGAAATTGTGATCCGGCTGTGTGCCGATGACTCCAGAGAGACTCGGAAATCGCCGATTTTGAATACAAAAATGGTCGGGGGCCCGGGATTTGAACCCGGGGCCTCACGGTCCCGAACCGTAATAGCACTCGGTTCGCTGAGAGCCGCCAGAGGCCGTTTGAGTTCACCCCGTCCGCACTCTCAGTCCGCCAGGTGCCGCTGCGTGCCGGTGGATGCCGCCCGGGTTGCTACAAGCGTTGCTACACGGTTTGGGCGAAGCGGTGCATGCGGCTCTCTCAAACGATCGGCATCATCTTGCTGCGATCACCATGTCGACCACCGCTCGCGCCGCCCGACAAAACCCTAGGCTGGATCGTGGCGCCTGTAACAGTTTTTAAGTCCGGATGGTTAGTGGTTGTGGCCGTCCACTGAGGTCCGCTCAAGATCAAAATCGCTCAGCAAAGCAGCGAATCTGTCCGTGGACATCCCATTGTGCACGGGCATTGCTGTCAAATTGCTGTCTTGCGACACGAGGTCGCACATGCGTTTGTCCGAAATCGTTTGAGCCCGGTAGGAGGTGAGAACGAGGAACTGGCCACGGGCAGGGTTCTGCCCCGGCATCCCTACCAGAGCCGAATGGAAGCGTCTGGGACGAGATAAGGGTTGCCCGCGTAGTAGGCGTAGTAAGAAAGTGTCTCGGCGGTTGTTCTGCAGCCAGTTATGCGTGACGTTTATCAGCTCGCCAAGGCGGTCGCCGGCCGAGGGTGCTGTGGCGGCCTTTTCCGGAGCGCTTTACCCGCCGGAGCTTCTTCCATTTCGCCCCCTCCCGTTTCTGGGACTCTCCCTAGAAATTGGTATGGCGCGTTTTTATGGGGACGTCTTCCACGACGGAGTTATACGACGATTTCGCGCTTTCCGGTTTTTATTAAGTAAGACTCGTAACTGTCCGAGTCATCCAGTAGTGTGATTGAGGCTCGGCCCTCAAACTCCAGAATCAATTCACGTGGCGACTTGAGATCGAAGGCAACCACGTTCCGACCAACAACACTGACGAGACTGGTGCTCGAGACAGGTGGCCTGTCGACGCGGATCTCCACATCGCCAGCCGGAAAGTAAGGTAAAGATCCCAGAATTGTCACAGTTAATTGGTCGCCAAAGGCCAACACGATTACATTCACTGCAAATGTGACTGTTTCGAGGCGGCGCCCAACGAAGATCTGCGGATCGAAGTCGTTTGGAAGTCCATACATCAGACGCTAGCTCCTCGGAAATGGGACATGAGTCTCCGACGGTGATCCAGGCTGCATTGTGGACGGATCGATCGGCTGCCAACTCCCGTCCGCCATGGGCTTCTCAAGCTTCCAATACCCATTGGGATACCCAGGCGCTGATGGCATCTCGCGAATCCTCCAGCCTGGCGGGATATAGGTCGGTGGCAGTTGGGGAGGATTGGTCGGCGGTTGGAATTTAGGCGAGAGCTTCGGCCCAACCACTGCTTCGTCGGGTCCCGTCGCTGTCCCGGCGACTCCGGCTCCTCGGCTCAGTCCCAGCGTTGCAATTGCAACCGAGAGGGTGCCTACAAGCTGAAACGGGTGCGCCTCGTAGTTCTTGATCGTCGCGATGATCTGGTTCTGTTCGACTCCGACCTGGTAGTTCTGAGCGTGTTGGTAACTGTCACCGTTGGGACTGCCGTTATTGAGGAAGATGCCCATCTCCTGGCGCTCGGGGCTGTTTGGATTCAGCCATTTGGAAATCTCAATTGCGGTACCAATCGGAGGCGTCGCTTCCAGCAGGCCGACTACTGTATTCGTAACACCGATTGAGAAGTCCTGGATGTCCTGCTCCACAACCGCATATGTACCTGTTACTGCGGCAACCACAGCGTCCCACCAATTGTGTCCAGTTGGATCAACTCGCGCGATCGGATTACCCTCGGCATATGCGTACCGCGAGAGGCCCCAGATGTCATAGCCACCACCGGGCACAATTGTGTCCGCGCTGGTGAACTGCCCCGCCACGGGGTCGTAATAGCGCGATCCGTAATACATCAGGCCGGTGCTGGAGTCCGAGTGCTGGCCCGTGAAGCCGTAATCGGTGGGCATGGTGCCGCTCGAGTAGCGCAAGATGCCATACGGAGCGAAGAGCTGGCTCGCGGTCACGCTTCCGCTGCTGTTGAGAACAAGATTCGCGCTCCCGAGGCCGTCTGAGACTAGATAGCTCACAACGCCGTTGAGCGCAGTCGCGATCCGAAGCCCATTGGCGTAGTAGTACGTGCGGATGGTGACACCCGGGGTCACCGCGTTGGATGCAGCCGACGCTGCCCCAGTTCCAGCCCAGTTAGCTGCGGTCACAGTGAAGGTGTAAGCGGTTCCGTTGGTCAGTCCAGTCACTGTCGCAGTGGTTGTCGCGCCGTCAGGCGTGGTGACGCTGATGCCGCCGGGTGACGATGTCACCGCGTATGAGGTGATCGCCGCTCCACCGTTGGACGCAGGGGCCGTCCAGGTCACCGTGGCTTGGCCCATGCCTCCTGTGGTGGCGACATTAGTTGGCGCACCGGGTGGCGCAGCCGGTGTCACGCTGTTCGACGGAGAAGAAGCCGCGCTCGTGCCTGCGGAGTTGGTAGCGGTCACGCTGAACGTGTAGCTGGTCCCGTTGGTCAGGCCGGTGACGGTCGCGGTGGTCGTGCTGCCATTCACAGACGCGGCGAGGCCCCCCGGCGTCGACGTCACGGTGTAAGAGGTAATGGCCGCACCGTTGCTAGACGCCGGCGCGGTCCACGTCACCGACGCCTGAGCGTTGCCAGCAGTTGCTCCGACGTTTGTTGGCACGGCCGGAGGCCCAGCCGGTACGACCGCATTGGAAGCCACCGAAGCGGGTCCGGTTCCAGCCCAATTGGTCGCCGTCACAGTGAACGTATAGCTCGTGCCGTTGGCGAGTCCTGTCACCGTCGCAGTCGTGGTGCTGGAGGTGGCGGTCAAGGCGCCAGGGGACGAGGTCACTGTGTAGGACGTGATCGCGGCGCCGCCGTTGGATGATGGCGCGGTCCAGCTCACGGTCGCCTGGGTGTTCCCAGCCGCCGCAGTGACGCTCGTCGGCGCACCCGGCGGTGCGGCCGGAGTGACGCTGTTAGAAGGCGCCGAAGCCGGACTCGTTCCAGCGGAATTGGCGGCGGTAATCGTGAACGTGTAAGCGCTGCCATTGGTAAGTCCAGTAACGGTGGCCGTGGTCGTGCTTCCGTTGACTGAGGCAGTGAGGCCTCCTGGCGACGAGGCAACCGTGTAGCCCGTGATGGCGGCTCCCCCGTTATAGGCAGAAGCAGTCCAGCTCACCGACGCCTGGGCGTTGCCGGCGGTGGCTGCGACGTTGCTCGGAGCACTTGGCGGTCCGACAGGAGTCACGCTGTTGGATGGAGCCGAGGCAGGACCCGGGCCCGCCGAGTTTGTCGCCGTCACCGTGAAGGTGTAAGCGGTGCCGTTAGCGAGGCCGATAACGGTAGCGCTCGTGGTGGTGCCATTTGGCGTCTGCGCACTCATCCCGCCCGGCGACGCGGTCACCGTGTAGGAGCTGATTGCGCTCCCGCCGTTGGAGGCTGGCGCGGTCCAGCTCGCTGCCGCCTGGCCGTTCCCGGCGGTCGCGGTCACGCTCGTTGGAGCACCTGGAGGCGCCGCCGGAGTGACGCTGTTGGAAGGCGCGGACGCTGGACTCGTGCCGGCTGAATTGGCGGCCGTCACCGTGAAGGTGTAGGCGATGCCGTTGCTCAGTCCGCCGACGGTGGCGGTGGTCGTCGCGCCGTTTGGCGTGGTGGCGCTGAGCCCGCCCGGCGACGAGGTAACCGTGTAAGAGGTGATCGCGCTCCCGCCGTTGGAGGCCGACGCCGTCCAGCTCACCGTCGCCTGGCCGTTTCCCCCCGTCGCGGTGACGTTGGTCGGTGCCCCCGGAGGTGCAGCTGGCGTCACGCTGTTGGAGGGCGCGGACGCCGGACTCGTGCCGACCGCATTGACGGCCGCGACCGTGAAGGTATAGGCGGTGCCGTTGGTCAGGCCAGTGACGATCTGAGTCGTCGCCGTCGAGTTGAAGGTGGTCCCCGTCTGGGCCGTGGTGCCCACGTATGGAGTGACCACGTAGCCGGTGATTGCGCTTCCACCGCTCGAGGCGGGAGCCGTCCAGCTCACCGTCGCCTGCCCGTTCGCCGGTGTTGCGGTCACGCCCGTGGGCGCGCCGGGAGGGCCCGTCAGCGTGACCGAGTTCGAGGTGCCCGCTGGACCGGTGCCCACGCTGTTCGTGGCAGCCACCTGGAAGGTGTAGGTAGTGCCGTTGGTCAAGCCGGTGACGGTGGTGCTCGTGGTGGTCGCACTGCCGTTGACTGGAGTCCCTGCCGTGGTGCCCACATACGGTGTGACCGTGTAGCCGGTTAGCGTAGCCCCACCGTTCGAGGTGGGCGCTGTCCAGCTCACGGTCGCCTGGGCATTGCCACCCGTCGCGGTTACACCTGTAGGTGCACTGGGAACCGTCGCCGGAGTCACGGTGGCCGATGGCGCTGAAGCCGGGCCCGTGCCGGCCGCGTTGATGGCAGCGACCACGAACGTGTAGCCGGTGCCGTTGGTCAGGCCGGTGACGATCTGAGCTGTGGAGGGTGTGTTAAAGGTGGTTGCGGTCTGTGCGGTCGCGCCGATGTAGGGGGTGACGACGTAGCCGGTGATGGCGCTTCCACCGTTAGAGGCGGGAGCTGTCCAGCTCACCGTCGCCTGCTGGTTGCCGGGGATCGCGCTCACACCCGTGGGTGCACCGGGAACTGTAGCCGGAGTCACCGCGGCCGATGCCCCCGAGGCCGCGCCGGTTCCCTGGGCGTTGATCGCCGCGACCGTAAATGTATAAGCCGTGCCGTTCGTCAACCCGGTGACCGTCTGTGTCGTCGCTGCCGAGTTGAAGGTCGTGGCCGTCTGAGCGGTGGTCCCAATGTACGGCGTGACCACGTAACCGGTGATCGCCGACCCGCCGGTCGAGATGGGCGCCGTCCAACTCAGCGTCACCTGGGCATTTCCTGCGGTACCTGTGACGTTGGTGGGAGCGCCTGGAGGACCAAGCGGGGTGACACTATTGGACTGCGCTGACGCCGGTCCGGTGCCGATCGCATTGATTGCTGCCACCCTGAACGTGTAGGCGGTGCCGTTGGTCAGGCCGGTGACGGTTTGCGTCGTGGCTGTCGAGTTGAAAGTGGTCGCCGTCTGCGCTGTCGCGCCGATGTATGGAGTGACCACGTACCCGGTCACGGCACTGCCGCCGGTGTTGACTGGCGCGGTCCAGCTCACGGTTGCCTGAGTGTTCCCGGCCGTAGCCGCTCCAATGGTCGGCGCATCGGGAACTGTCGCGGGCGTGACCGCGTTCGAAACCCCCGCCGGGCCGATTCCAACGCTATTCGTGGCTGTGACCTTGAAGGTATAGGTGGTGCCGTTGGTGAGCGCCGTGACCACCGTGCTCGTGGTGGTTCCGTTGACGTTTACCGGAGCGCCCGCCGTCGTCCCGACGTAGGGCGTCACCGTATAACCGCTGATCGCGCAGCCACCGTTGGTAGGGGCTGTCCAGCTCACCGTCGCCTGCTGGTTGCCTGGGGTGGCGGAGACGCTGCCAGGCGCTGCTGGCACTGTACAGCTCTGGTTATAAGTGACCGTCAGATAGGGCCGCTGCGCCGCGGGATTGGTGGAGGCTGATGAGTAGAACGAAAGGACGTTGGAAACCGTCTCAGGCGGCGCCTGTTTGACGATCAGACCATTGTTGACCGCGACTCCATTGACCCAGTCCGACACCAGCTGAGTCGGGTACCAGTAGTACCAGCCAAGCACCCCGCCGACGCCATTGTTGGTGTAGGCAGCCGTGGGCGCGAAATCACCGCCGGCAGTGGTCCATGCCGCGACGCCGTTCGACGAGTTCCATGTCGCACCTGGGGTCCAGGCAGTTGTGAGTTGGTGCACGCTAACAGGAGCCGCGGTCGTCGTCGTCTCGCTGGACAAATTGAGGCCCAGTTCCGCGCTCAGAATCGGCACGTTAGCGGGAATGCCGGTCAGGTCGAATTTGAGGAGCGAACGCCGAAAGATATCCTCCGTGGTTGTGCACGTGCCGGGGCAGATAAGCTCCCGAATTGCAACAGTATTCGGATCTGCGCTCAGAGTTTCGCGCATCGCTCCAACCGTCCCAGGGTCGTATGTCTCGAGGGCGTAGCCGACTTCCAAGGAAGTCGAGCCACACTGAGATATGTCGCGGTACCTACTGCCGCTCTTGAGGTAGCAATCCTGTAGGGCGCCGTTCATCGTGAGGGTAGGATCGATAACAACAGGCCACGTTCGCTCTTTCCTGGCCAGCCAGAGAGCATCCGCCGTAAGGGTCACGAGCTGTTCTGCCGCCGTATTCCCGAGCGTCAATGTGACGGCTCGGCTGACTATCCCGGAGCTGTCCACCATGAATGGTGGCGCGAAGGCAAAGCGCGGACGGCCGGCTGCATCTAGGAAGTCGATGCCTCCGGATGTGTTCGCCTTCGCTGTTAGTCCGGCGCTGCTTTTGAGCGCATATGCGAAGCTATTCGGTGATGCGGCGTCGCGCAGGCTGATGGCTTCCTTGACTGCGTCGTCATGAGCTGAGAATGTGACCTTGACACCTCTAGTGCTATCGATGTAGCTCGCAGTGTCCGCCGAGAGGGATGCCTTGCCTCGTCCGCCAACCAGTGCGAATGCGACCCACTCCCCATCGCGGGTGACCCGAACAGGTTCATCGGCCAGATTGATTGGCACCTGGAGTTGATAAGCGTTGGCCTTATTGTGGATGCCAGAGTCGCGGGGCCCTACAACCAGGGTGTTGTCGATCGGTTGCCAATGGCCAGCTTCGTCGCGGTAGTTGATCGTATTCATGTAGATAACCGTCTGGAGCGTGCCGTCGGATCTCGCGTAAGTTCTTGAGGTTCGTGTTCGCAGGTGAGACTGCTCAACCCCAGATTGCTCTCGTGGCGCGATGCTTTGCTGCAACTTGGAATCAGCACGCTCGGATGAGCTGACCGCTGGGCTGGATGGGTTCATGGCGTTGGACGGCAGGGAGGCGGTCTGCATGGTCGTAGCACCGGTTCCCACCAGGGAATTCAGTACTGGCACGTTGACGGGCGTCGAGGTACCTGTCCCGCCAACGACATAAGTGACCTGCTGGATGTTCCCGATGTAGACGCTGGTCGTGGTCACGCCGCCCTGTACGACCTGCTGGGCGACCCGAGTGCCCTGCCCGTCGTAGAGGAATGCTCCTGTGGTGCTCGGCGTTCCCGGCTTGTCCTGCCAGTTGGAGAGTTGGCCCTGGTTGTTATAGGCGAGCTGCGCCCCGGTCTGCGTGCCCTGGCAAGTCGACGCGCTGGTCGCTGCCCGGCAAGTCATGTTGCCCGCCCCGTCGTAGGCCGCGGTGTAGCTGGTGCCAATCTTCGAGGCGCCGTGGGGCTGGATCGCGCCCGCGTAGCTGTAGGCGCCCAGGGGGCCATTGGTCAACCTCCCCAGGTTGTCGTAAGCAAAGCTCTGGTTGTAGTTGGCGCCGCTCAACGTGCCCGCGCTGAAGATCTGGCAGGGCACCGTGCCGCTCGAGGCCGCCGCCACCACCCGGTTCTGCTCGTCGTAGCAGAAAGCTTGGTTGTCAGTACCTGAAGGCAGTGTCGTGTTCGCCGTCGTGACGTTCCCCGAGGCATCAAACGTACGCGTCTGGTCGAACAGGGTCGTGGTGCCCTTCTTGAGGTTTACGTCGTAAGCCCGCGCCAGCAGGTCGAAGCTGGCGTTGTACTGGTAGAGGCCGCCAGCCAGGCTGCCGCCGGTAATGAGGCCGCTCGCCCCACCCGTGCCTGCATACACTGCGCCACTCAGCAGCGTCGCGCTTCCCATCGTCGTGCCGACCCCGCTCAGCCAGCCCTGTGCAGTGAGGCTGTTGGTCACCACCTCTCCAGTTGGGTAAGTCTGGTTGAGCACGTTGCCGGCATCGTCGTAGGCGGTCCGCAGCAAGTAGCTGTTGGCGCCCACCGTCAACGTCGACGATATTTGCCTACCTCGTGCGTCGTAAACAAAGCCCTCGCTGCCGCTGAGCGAATTGGCGGGCGCGGCCGTGAAAGTCTCGCTGGTCAGCCTGCCCACGCCAAAGTTGCCATTCGCCGTGCTGTCGTAGCTATAGGTGTCGTAGGCCCCAGTCGGCGTGTTGGTCGTGTTGCGCCAGATCGGCCGGTTGAGCAGGTCGTAGCCGAAGTAGGTCGTGCCCGCCGCCGACTGGCGGCCATCAACCATCTGCGTCAGGTTGCCATTCTTGTCGTAGGTGAAGTTCTGCTGCCGCACGTCCCCGTCGAAGTTGGAGGTCTCCCTGCCTGCCATGTCGTATTGGGTGGTGGTGTTGTTCGCTCCGTCGGGATGCAGGATCCAGATCAGGTTGCCCACAAAGTCGTACTGGTACTTGGTGGTCGCGTAGACGGCCCAAGTCGCAGCCGAGTTGCCGGAGTACTTCTGCTCATAGAGGATCCGCCCCATGGCGTCTTTCAGCACGCCCGACCGGTGGTTCAGGGGATCGTCGGTCAGAGCCTGGTTGTAGCATGCGCTGTCGCCGGTGCCGGCCGTGTTGCAGGCCATGCCATACGTGAGGCTGATAGTCGATGACACCGGATTTTTGACTGACTTCGTCCGCCCCAGCCCATCGTAGGTGGACGACGTGCCTGCCACCGTGCTATCCGGGATGGAGTAGGCGCCGGCGCCCGGCGCGCCAGTGTACGTGGCCACCAGGTAAGGCACGCTCCTGAACACTTGCCTCTGCGAAGGATCGTAGAAGGAGTACTGGACCACATCCTGCCCGGTTGGCCCTGGGTTCCTCGTCTCCACCACATTCCCCGCGCCGTCATAGAAGGTCCTGGCGGTGACCGTCTGGGTGGAGTTCAGCCGTTGCACCTGGTCAATCTCCACGCATGGGCTCTGCGCCGCCGAGCCCGAGCACCACACTGCATAGGCCATGGACTGTGTGGTCAGCCCTGCGGTTTCCAGCGGCTGAGTCACGCTCGTCGGCCTCCCGAGGGCGTCATAGGTGTAGCCCGTCGTTTGGTTGTTCCAGTCAGTGGTTGACATCGGCCAGAGCCCAAATCCGCCGCCGCCGGTCGCGCCAGTAGGTGTCTGGTATGCGATGGTAGTTGCTGCGCCAAGGTTGTCTCTCTTTATCGTCAGCGCCTTGAAGTAGTTGTCAAACGCCGTGCAGGTGGTGAAGAAGGTAAGGTCGCCCTGGCTTGGAGCTACGCACCCTGACCGCGGCGTGGTGCCCCCGTTGTAATACGACATGTTCGGATCCCGCTGTGCAACCAGGTTGCCCACGTTGTCGTAGAAGCTGGTCGTCGCCAGTTCATTCGCGATTACGATCGAGGTGCAGTCGGTGTAGTTGCTCGATCTCGTCACGTCGCCCTTGGTGAGTCCACCTGTTGCCCCCAGCACGTTGGGCTGCTGGTCGTAACTCGTATAGGTGCATTGCTTCCGGTTTCCGGTGGTGTCCTCGGTGTCGGTGAACCCCACAAAGTTGATCAGGTAGGGCCCAGACACCGAATTTGAGTTGGCGAGGACGGAGTCGTTCCAGGTGTAGGCGGTCCTCTTGACAATGTTTACCGGGTTGCCGTTGATATTCCCGTCGTTGATGCTCGTAGTCGTCTTGATCTCGCGCCCGTAACACGTCGCACACGGCCGCGCGCCCGTCTCATAGGTATAGGTCGTGGTCTGATCAGGGACCGTGCCAGTGGCGCCGTCGTACCGATAGTGATCCACCTGGATGATCTGCACGTCGCAGGAAACTTCGGGGTTGCCCAGGTCGAGCGCGCTGACCAGGTTCCCATTCCAGCCGTTGTTGGTGTATCCGCTCACAGACGGCGAGCCCGCTGGGATGATCGGCGGTGTACAGACCGGGTTGTACTGGGTCTTCACCTGATCCAGCAGCGTGGCCCCATTGGTGTCGTAGCGGTCCACTTGATACTCCCGCCCATGCAGCGCGTTGGCCTGCCCCGGGTAGCTTGTCTGGTTGGCTACGTCCCAGTAGGGGTCAGACCAGCAGGTGTCGATGTTCGAGTAGGGGCAGATGATCGACAGTCCGACGGTCCCGCCTTGCGCGTTGTTGGGTCCCCAGCCGCCCCAACCTTCTGCGGAATAGAACTTGTGGGCCTCGACGCTCCCGTCTGGGTTGGTCACCTGGACTTGGGTGAAGCCCATGAAGATCCCGTTGTAGAAGTCCAGGTAGTCGTTGTCGTACGCGCTCCCCCAGCTGAATCCGGCCACGCAGGCCGACGGATACTGCGGAGTGCTGTTCGTATACAACGGGCAAACCTGGACCGCCAGGGGGAACACGTCTTGGTAGGTGTAGTAGGTGGTGCCGCTCACCGGCGTGCTGGTCTGCGCGCCGCCCTGGCCGTTTTGCGTCAGGCGCACCAGGTTGTCTGTCCGCGACGCCAGCCCAACGCGGCTCCAGACCCCATCGTCGGCCATGTTGCAGGGGTAGATGTTGGACTGGTTGGTGTTGCACCAGGTCGGGTTGTAGGCGAAGTTCCAATAGCCGCCGTTGTGTCCGTTCCACCAGTCTGTGCCGTGGAGGTTGGAGCGCAAGTTCACCCAGGTGAAGCTCTGGGTCAGCCCGATGCCGTTGCTCGCTGAACTCAGGTAATAGCTGTTGCCGTCATAGGTCTGGCTCCAGAGGACGCAGCCGCGCTGGTAGGGAGTGTAACCAGTATTGATCGCGCCGACACCCGGCGAGGGTCCGCAATTGGTGCTGCCGCTGCCGTTCTGGCAGACCGATAACGAGCAGAGCCCGATGCCCCCCGCACCAGCCGGGAAAAACAGGCTGTCCTCGTAGTACTCGACCACCTTGGTGTAGGTGTAATTGGTCGTCGGCAGGGCGGTTGAGCCGTCATCTCCGTACACCGTGACCTGGGTCAAGTTGAGCCTGCCCGCCGTTGACTCAGTCTTGCCACTGATGGGATCGATCGGAATCGAGCCTGGTCCCGACTGGTCATAGCCCAACTGGTAGTCCTTCAACATGTTCCAGGTCGGCGTCGAACTGCAGCCCGCGTTGCACACCTGCACGTAGATGTCGTTGAGTACGTAGTCGCTCTGTACGCTCGGTATGCCCACCCCGCCGCTGGCGGTCAGGTCTACCGGGTCGTCGCAGCGCAGGTTGCCGATTGCGGCTCCACAGTTGGTGCTCCCGCTCGGGCTGCGCACGACCGCGTGACTCGCCGAGAAGCTCACCCGCAGCAAAGGCGCCCACAGGTTGGGTGCGGTGCCCGTCGGCGTGCACATCGTGCTGGTGTTGCTGCAGGTCGGCGAGTCCCACTCGACAGTGTTCAGGACAGCATCCCGCGGGTATGGAAACCCGAAGAGAGTCTGCATGTCCCGGTTGTAAGTGACGTGGATCTGATTGCCGTCCGGTTCCACGATCATGTCCAAAAGCCAGCTGTAGATGTAGGCCTTGCCCGCGCTGTTCGGGTAGTACTCGAGCGAGTCCGCGGTGCAGCCGAACTCTTCCATCAACCCGTTGGTCAAAAAGACGCGCCAGCAGGGTGGAGTGGGGTTGCCGGCGATGGTCAGTCCGCTCTGGAAGGAGTAGATCTTCGCGTAGATCATGGGGTTGGTCTGCCATTGGACGGGACTGGTCGCGATCGCGCGGCCTGAATCTTCCTGGTAAATCGCCGTGCTCGTGGTTGGCGGAATCAGAGAGACAGCCGTCCCGTAAGGATCGGAGAGTTGCCATGAGTCCTGCCAGGCAGTGCCCCCGGCGTCCGCCACGTAATGCTCTGCCCAGCTGATCGCCCCCATCGACATGTTCCAGCCTTCTCCGACCCAGCCCGCGGCCCCCTGCGCGTTGTGCTGACCATTCACCCCGGCCGAGTTGTAGAACAACACCAATGGCGGCTTCATGCCCTTGGGTCCGGATGGAATGTCCAGGGGGTAGCCAGCTGTCAGCGCCCCTCCGCTCAGGTTTGCCTCAAACGGCTGTGGCTTGCCAAATGTCGCCACTGAGGTGCTGTTGGTCCCAAAGCTGGCCGCGGTGCTGGGAGACAAAAGTGACGCCATCGCGCTGATGGTCTGGGCGGCAGGATCAAAGACTGTGCTCACATTGGTCATCGGGCCCATTGGTGCGGTCGCGGCCATGGGCAGGGCTTCCTGGCCAGCGAGGGAGGACGGCGCGCCGAGCTGGCCCCGGTAAGACGCGTTCAAGACCAGGTAGCTGTTAGTCACGTCGAGGCCGGTGCCCTGGCTCCCGACATGGAGCTTGAGTGACACAGGTGCTCGTAGCCCGTGCTTGGCCAGTTTGCCCTTGGCATCGACCGCCTGAAGCAAAAAGGTGCCATAGCTGAAATGGCCCGACCCGCCGGCGTTCGAACCCGACCCTGGCGAGACCTGAGACACGGCGAGTGAGGTGGAGCCACCGTCTGCGGCCACGTCGGAGGCGCTCAAGGCCTCCGCCGGCACGTCGATCTCCAGTCTTCCATCCCTGCTCAGGAAGTGGCCGGGTGAACCGGCGCTCAGCTGGAATGACTCTGGCACCATTAGGCCCGCATCGTTCCTAGGCTTGGCGTTGGGAGCGCCGCCACGGGTGCCCGGCCTCAAGTTGTCCGCCGGTTGGGTCCCGAGCGTCGGGGACAGCAGCTTGCGTGCGGGTCCCGACTGGGAGTTCGAGCGGGGGTCGAAAAGGTTTGGAGTGTCGTGTTTGCCCGACTGCACCGCGTCGATTGTGAAAGCGCTAGCCTCAGCGGGAAGCGGAACGATCCATGCTGTCGACGTGATGCACAGGCTGAGGCCTATCGCGGTCTTTCTTCGCACCGCTTGAACGGGTGCACCGAAACGGGCGCGCGCGAAAAGTGACCCCCCCATGGCCCGACCCTCCACAAACGGCTGTTGTCGTGATCGCCGCGATGTTCAGCGAGGCGAACAACCCTTGGATCGGAAAACGGTTCCCCAAACACGCCGATTTCCGAACGCGTTGGTGATCACCCTGTCGTTTCTTGCTCCTAAGGACAAGGGAATCCTTACCTTGACATTGGGTACTGCGGGTGGTAATGGCTGCCGGTTACGGATGTCGCGGGCGACGAATGGAGCAGCAAGCAGCAACCAATTCCAGTTGGTCGTTCAACGAGGCTTCGACATGCCTCTCGAGCTACGCGAGCGGGCTTCAACCGCCAGATAAGTCCTTGACAACACCAGATCCGGAGATGCGGGCAGCCGCCTCGGAAAGAGACCGGGCAGTCAGCTTCTCTTTGGCGATGGTTAGCGAGTTACTGATCGTCTGTGGAGATCGACTCAGACGGAGTGCGATTTCATTCCTGGTTAGGCCCGACGCGTGAAGCTCTAGGATCCGGCGCTCGGTGGCTGTTAACCCGGCTGCTTGGACTCCTGGCTCGGAGACCTTCGCCATCCCTACCCCCCGACGCATTCTCGAACTAGTTGTAAATCTTACGAACCCGCGTTAATTACAAATTACTTTACACCTGATCGCGATCAGCGAACTCCAGCTGGACACCTTCCGCATGTACTACAACCAGCAGCGACCGCACAGATCTGTCGATGGCCGTACTCCATTCCAAGCCTTCCAGGCCAGGCTCAAAGCCGGCCCAGCTCTACTCACCCCACCGGTCCAGTACCGGGTCCGTCGCGACAAGCTCGACAGCGGCGGTCGAGTGACGATTCGCTACCTCGGCCGATTGCGCCACCTCCATGTCAGCTACAAACACAGGGGCTGCGCAGTCATCCTCCTGGTTGCCGGTCCGCACCTCCGAGTCGTCGCCGACGACGGCTCAATCCTGCGAGAGTTGACCCTCGACCCAACTCGCAATTACCAACCCCTGCCGCAACAGGAAATATCTACGATGTCGTGAAACAGAGTCCACGATGTCGTGAGACAGAAGATTGGTCGGGGGCCCGGGATTTGAACCCGGGGCCTCACGGTCCCGAAATCTGAGCGGGTTCGTCCACCGAGATCGATTTCGAGGGTTTTCAGTTCATTTCGAGCTAGCCGTGGATCCTTTCGAGGCCTGTTCAGCTACCGAGATCGCCTAAATTACTACATGAATTACTACACGGGAGCCGACTCGGTCTGAACGCAGCGAGTTGTGCGCTTCCGTGCCAGGACCGCGGGACGACCGATAGCCCACCGAGTCCGCACTATAGGTTGTCAAAATGAAGGCGATGCAGCGCATCGAGCACATGACTGCGATTATCGAACGTGAGGAAGATGGCTGTGTCGCGCTCTGCCCAGAACTGGACGTGGCGAGCCAGGGCCCGACCAGGGTGAGCTACGGACTGGGACTCTGATGTCGATCATTCGAGAATCTCAGCTCCCTCGAAAGCTCAGCGAATCGGACTAGCGGTAAGTTTTCAGGGACAACGCGCTGATTGGCTTCAAGAAAGCGAACCAAAAGGTCAGCCTAGACGTAACCAGACGCTGTGGGGACACAGAAATTCATTTGAGGCAGAAAGCCAAGTCAATCCAAAATCCTGAGATGGTGCCGGCCCGCATGCGCTGCCCTAGGCCCAATCGCCATTCCGTGAGGTAAGCGCAGTCCCACCGGTCGAACGCCTTAACCGCGCTTACGTTTCGGGTAAGTGTCCCGAGCGCTCAGTCATTGTGGCTTTTGGACCATAAAGTGATCGCCAGTCCGGTCCGATCGTCGCACGCCACTGGAGGTACTCTTCTTTTGCCGTTCCAGCTAAGTGGTGTTGCCAACCCGGGTCTCCCACCGGTCCCGCCTCCATAGCCCACAAAAGATCCTGACCAGACAGTACATTCCCGATGTGAAGCCTCTCCAGTAGCTCAAAATAGAACATCGGGCGCCATAGTCGAGACTGGGCTGCTTTGCGCAGATGTCCGACGAGCTTACCGTTGATGCCTGCTGGGGCTGCCGAAATGGTTGCTATCTCTCGATTCCCTCCGATTTGATGTCTCAGCTGTCGGAGGGCTCCATGTGGATCGGTCCTGTCGGTCATCAGGTGAATGCCTCCAACTACTAGATCATGCTCCAGCTCGCAAGCGAGTGCGTTTCCGCCCGCACGACTGATATTGACTTTCCATCCGTGCAACAGGTTTGGCAGTGACACAACTTGCGCCGCCAGTTTTTCCAACTCGGGGTGTTCATGCTCGCCGCCAGTTACCTGGGAAAGATCGTGATCAGGCGGGCCTATGATGTGGGTGCGGTCTTGTTGCCAAGGGGCCTCCAGTCCGAAACCCCATGGCACCCGAATTTCTCTGCCGTCAGAGTCATTTTCGACGCGCTCTGGCTTCCCGCCCGGGTAGTCCCGGGCGCCAACCATGAGCCATTCCATCTCCGCCAATGTCAAGACCCCCGCGTCGTGTAGTGCAAGCAATATGTCGCAATACTCATCGAAGGTCCACTCATAAACGCTGAGACCTGCCCTCAAATTGTTGGGAAGGTTGGGGTATTCAACTGGAGGTGCCGCGTTGATATATGCGATCTCACGATGGATCGGTACCGCCTCCAAGAACGACAATCTGGCCCCGTCGTCGTCGTTTCCCCGTGGTGCCTCGAGCTCGACCCCACCGAGTCTGTTGACCAGATAACAGTGAAGGCGCCCGACGTTGTCACGGTGGACTTCTACATCCCACGCTGCTAGCTCCGGGAGCGCGGCGATCTCCTGCTGGATCTTCAGGAGCAGTTGATCGTTACCTGATACCACTCTCCCGAAATGCTAGGAGTTTGGTTCGTCAATCTCAACGGTCAGCCCGACGGGGTTCGGCATTGGCTGAACCCCGCTGCACGAAATCTCTTCTTCTTTACGGAACAGACGGGAACAGGAATGGCGGAAGCAAGCCCGGAGCCGAGGCGCGGCCAGGTTGGGGAGCAGGTACGCCTTCGCCTTCGCAACCGAGCAGAAGAAAGAGAAACAAGAGGATCGACAGTGACAAGCCACCTTGTAACACACTGAATGGATTACCCGATCCCGTAGAGCCGCAATCCTTTACGTTGAAGGTATTCGCAGACCAGTTCGGCCCGGTGAATTGTTGCGGCACCCCAAGTGCCGACCTCGCATTGTCTGGGTGGCGAGGTGGTTGATGCGTTGGCCGCAAAGCCTGCGCCGGTCTTGGGGCTCGTGTAGCTGAAGTTCTTGAGTTCGCCTGGCGAAAGGACTTGGTACCAGTACCTGTACCTATCGGTCGCGCCCGGTCCAACCGGCGAAAAGTTGAAGGTGACCCGGCCAGAGATTACGTAACAGTTGATCTTGATTGTGAACCTGAGCGTCTGATAGTAGGTCGAATTGAAGCCGCAGTAGCCATCTAGGCCTGAACTGTCGGTGCGATTCAAGGGCGAATCCATGACATACCCATAGGGTTCCATCGTTCGGTTTGCCGCGGGATCTTTAGAAATGAATTGCCCTGTGGAGGGTTCGTAATATCGTGCCCTGAGGTAGTAGAAGCCGGACTCGATATCGAGATACTGGCCGGCTACAAAGTCAACGTAGAGAAGCACCTCGTGCCGACCCTTGGAAAAATCCCGTTGGATCAGCTCACTCCGCGGCACGTGCAGGAGATGATGAACGCGCGACTTGCTGCTGGCTTCTCGGGCAAGTCAGTCGCGTATATGCAGCAGGTTCTGCGAACAGCATTGAGCTTGGCGGTGCGATGGGACATGGTCTCCCGAAACGTCGCGCGCATGGTGGACCGGCCCCGGATCGAACGCAAGCCGATCAGTCCACTGACTCCGGACCAGGCGCGAACGTTCCTCGCCGCCATCCGTGGCCATCGGCTCGAGGCGCTGTTCTCCGTAGCCCTTGCCCTCGGCTTGCGGCAAGGCGAAGCCTTGGGACTTCGATGGGAAGACATCGACCTCGTCGCCGGTACACTCCGCGTGCGCTACCAGCTGCAGCGGATCGGCGGCAAGCTGACCCTGGTCCCGCCAAAGACGGAGCGGAGTCGGCGAACGCTAGTGATGCCCACCACAATCGTGGAACGCTTGCGGGAACATGAGAAGCGCCAGGTTGCTGAAAAGCTCTGGGCGGGTTCGAAGTGGGACGATACCGGGCTAATCTTCTCCACTCGGGTCGGAGGCCCGACCCCGGCGCGCCATGTGATCGCGGAATTTCACAAGGCCCTTGAGAACGCCGGTCTGCGGCGAATCCGCTTCCACGACCTTCGCCATTCATGCGCGACGCTGCTGCTTGTTCAAGGTGTCTCGCCTCGCGTGGTCATGGAAGTACTCGGTCACTCGGAGATCGCATTGACTATGAACGCCTACAGCCACGTAGTACCGGAGCTACAACGAGACGCTGCCGCGCGGATGCAGGCAATCCTTGAACGGTAGACGTGCGACCGCAAGCCTGATCGGACCACCTTGATGGCGACCTCCGCAATCTAACCAACCGGCCGCGGCATGGTTCGCGCCGCTTAGGGCCAGGGGTTGCGACTTCGAGGAGGCGGAGGTCGGCGGTAGCTTCCCCGCCGTCAAATGGGCGAGGCACCGCAGGACGCCGTCCACCGGTAGACTGGCGGATTGCTACTGATGGGAGCGAATCGGTTGAGCTACCCCGAGTCGAACGCGGGCGTCGATTAGATGGCGCGAGCGGATTTGCTCGTGTCACTGGTTCGTGCCGCGAATCGTGGGGATGAAGCCCTGTTTCAGCGAACAGTTGAAGCTCTGATCGCGGACGAGCGGTCAAAGCACCACAACGTACTCGCGGATCGGCTCGAGGAGAGTCTCCGCCGAAATGGAAGTAGCGCCGCGGTATTGGCTAGCCGCTCCACTGAGCCCAGCTCCAGTCCATTTTTGCTCACAGTCGAACCCCGCAAGCGAATGGAAGATCTGATCTTGCCAAATGCAGTAGCCAAGGCATCTCAGGAACTGATTGAGGAGCAGCATCGGGTAGATCTTTTGCGCTCGTACAACCTAGAACCTCGAAACCGGGTGTTGCTTGTCGGACCTCCCGGCAACGGTAAGACATCCCTTGCCGAAGCAATCGCCGAAGGTCTCATGATGCCGATGCTTGTTGTGCGGTACGAATCTTTGATTGGAAGTTACCTAGGCGAGACTGCTTCCCGTTTGAAGCAACTCTTCGACTTCGTCCGAACGCGCCGAGGGGTGCTGTTCCTTGACGAGTTCGAGACCCTTGGCAAGGAACGCGGAGACGAGCACGAAACCGGGGAGATCAAACGGGTTGTCAGTTCCTTGCTCTTGCAGGTGGACGCGCTCCCCGCTCATGTTGTGGTGATCGCAGCGACAAATCACCCAGAACTACTCGACAGAGCAGTATGGCGCCGGTTTCAACTGCGGCTAACTCTGCCAAAGCCAAATTCCGCTCAGAGAACGGAATGGTTCCGTCGGTTCGAGCGACAACTCGGGAGGTCGCTCGGCCTCACGCCAGCCTCTTTGGCCGAGCGGCTAAAGTCCGCGAGCTTCTCAGAGTTAGAGGATTTCACGACTGATGTCCAAAGGCGGTGCGTTCTCAGCGAGCCGAACGCAGACGCGAAGCGCATAGTGCGGGAGCTGCTCAAATACTGGAAGCCGCGGCCCTTCAGTAGCGCCAAAGCCTAACTCCCGGTGGCGATCGACCTTCGACTGATCGCACTTGGTTCACCTCGTCTGGAAAATAGAGTGAAGCGACCCGGAGGTGGAGGTACCGCCATTCAATTGCCAGGTCGCGCCCGACAAGCAGCGCGATTGGGGCCTCGCTTCAACGAGTTGGCCGCAGCGTTGGCAGGTCAGCGCGTAGAGCTAGCTGAAAGCGCGGCAGGTGCCCAACCTGAACGGGTACTCGTGCTAGAGATTGTCGGCACCGTTGATGGGTTCATTAACGCGGTACGAAAGGCCGGCTTCGAGTGGCTGGCCGAATGGGATTCGGAAGTGATTGCACCAGATGACGACTTTCGGGAAACGGATCGCGCCGATCAAGAGTTGACGGGCCGCCTATTTCTAATAATGTCAAACCAAGCTGCCATGACGCAGCTTATGAGCCTGTGGCAGCTGTATGTGTCAGACCAAGGCAAGTTTCCGCACGGTTTCGCCCGTTGGCGACATGTGTTTGATCGCCTGAAAATTGTCAGGCCATGGGACGTTGAAGACCGGCTTGCGGAACGAGGCGCCCTAGAACAGTGGCAGGCAACGATAAGCGTCGGTCAGCAGACGGCCAGATTCGAAGCTGAACTGTGGTTCAGAGCAACCTCTAACCGCCGCGATACCGCTCGCGACGCCTTTGCCGCGACCATTTCATCGGTTGGCGGCCAAGTCATTCGCGAGGCGGTAGTCCCAGAGATTGCCTATCACGGGCTGTTGGCAGAAGTGCCCATCCAAACTATTGCCAGCGTCATCGCGCAGCACGACAGTGTCGCTTGGGTGCGGTCGGACGACGTTATGTTTTTCAATCCTGTCGGTCAAACCATCGTTGAGGTCGCTTCAACCGCCGAGTTGAGTGAGGTCGCTGCTCCCGATTTTGGAGGAGTGACCAGCCAACCCGTCATCGCCCTTCTCGATGGCATGCCACTACAAAATCATGAGCTTCTGGCTGGACGCCTTCTCGTAGACGACCCTGACGACTTTGCTGCAAATTACCCAGCGTCTCACCGTTTGCATGGGACAGCCATGGCATCAACGATTGTGTGGGGCGATCTTTCAGGTCCATTGACTCCTGTACGCAGGCCGCTCTACGTGCGACCTGTAATGAGGCCGATTCTGGAGTGGCCCCAAAGTCGCGCCGAACGCATCCCGGAAGACGAGCTTACGGTGGACTTGATTCATCGATCAGTGCGCCGAATGTTTGAATCGGAAGCAGACAGCACCGCTGTCGCGCCATCAGTCCGAGTGATCAATCTATCCTTGGGCGATCCGGTCCGCATCTTCGATCGCCAGCTAAGTTCGTGGGCACGGCTAATCGATTGGCTTGCCAGTCGTTATCAGGTTCTATTCGTTGTGAGTGCTGGCAACCACCTGCAGCCGTTGATGATCGACGCCCCTTCCGACGACATTCTCAAGCTTCCGAGCGAGGATCTGGAAGTCGCAGTTCTCCAGGCGATCGAGCAGGACGCACGTAATAGGCGGCTCTTGTCACCAGCCGAATCGATTAACGCACTCACGGTGGCCGCCATCCACTCAGATACGTCTACAGCGGCGGCCGAAGGTCCTCGCTTGGATGCGACGGCTTCTTTGGATGCGGTTAGTCCGATTAATGCGCTCGGACTTGGTTTCCGGCGTGGAATCAAGCCGGATGTGCTTCTGCCAGGCGGCCGGCAACTCTTTATTCGACCGCCTGCGGGCACAGGACCCCCGACCGCCTTAGAGATTGCCCGGAACGATGAGCGCGCTCCAGGGGTCCAGGTGGCCAGCCCGGGTACTACGCCCGGTGCTCTGCGGGCGACGCGTTACATGAGGGGAACGAGTATCGCAGCGGCGATTGCAAGTCGAGCGGCTGACAGCCTACTCGACGTCATCGAGAATGTCCGCGAGGACTGGGGACCAGATGCAATACCCAACGGATTCGAAGCAGTCATGATTAAGGCGCTACTCGTTCACGGAGCCAACTGGGCAGGGTCATTTGAAATTCTGGAGCGAGCGCTCCGGAACCCTGCTAACAGTCCCAATTTCAGGGAGCATGTTGCAAGGTATTTGGGGTACGGTCGAGTGGCGATCGATCGCGTCATCAGCAGCACATCGCAGCGTGCGACCCTTATTCGAGCCAATAGCATCGGAACAGATGAGCGCCACGCATACTCTGTCCCGCTACCACCGAGCCTCAGTGGTAAGGCTGTCTGGAGGCGATTAACTATTACGTTGGCATGGCTCAGCCCCATTAATCCTTTGAGCCGCGGCTACCGGGTTGGTGCTCTATCGTTCCAGCCGCCGATGGCGGAGTTGCTGCTACAGAGGATTGAGGCTGACGGCATCGCAGTGAGGAGAGGCACCGTTCAGCACGAAGTCCTTGATGGGGTACAGGCGGCAGCCTACGTGGATGGCAATGCGCTTTCGATCCACGTTGATTGCAAAGAAGATTCGGGGTCCCTGTCCGAAGCCGTGCCTTATGGCCTTGCTGTCACGGTGGAGGTTCGGCAGGTCGTCAATCTTCCGATCTACGAAGAGATCCGAGAACGTATTCGCTTGGCCGTTCAAATTCGACCTAGCGCTCGCTCTTAGGCCTGCAGGGTTTCGGCATCGTCGCCAGTCGCAGCCGCTGATCGCAGGCCGCCCGACTGCTGGGCACCAATCCTCGTCTCCCGGCCGCGATGTCGGTCACACCGATATTCTCGGCGCGTGTATTAACGGCGAGAACTTGTCGGCCTCGAAGAACGCTAGGTCGCGCGCACCAGCATGATGTCGGTTGGCGAAGCGAGCTTGGGGGAGGATGGATCCCAGCCCACCGCCATGACTACACCTCCGGCAGCGCCGTTGGCGTCGCGGACACTACTCCTCCTCACGGTCAAACCCACATTTAGTGGTTGATCCAGTCCAGGGCGGTGTAATCCGAAAACGATCTCGCAAGGGTCCCCGAATCTAGGCTCTAGCCCATTCACGTACACAGGGAGCCTAAGGCCGGTCACTCCTGGTGGAACGCCATCTAGAACGATAGAGCGCCTCGGCCCGGATGTAGAAATACGGCCAGTAAATGGCGAGAGGTCTTGAAGTTGCTCGGCCAGAACGGTCGCCACGTGAACCCCACGAAACCCCACTATCGCCGGCACCTGACACGGCCGCGATCGGTAGGTTCCACACAAAACGTGCACCTGCCCGCTCTGATGTAAGGAAACCTTCGGGATCCCTTGACCGTCCCCGGTGCTTGGTTCGTTCAGCTCGACCTGAATTGTTTCGACCCCACGACCGAAATGTCCGAATCCGCAGCGAAACTGACGGTGGGGACCGATCAACATTACGTACAACGAAGCGTCAGAGTTGGAGAAGGCGAACTTCGCGATACGCCGCACAGCACCAGCGAATTGGACAAGGATGTCGACTTCGCGGACGCCTGATCCAGTCGCGGCGCGCGGCATCGGTATTGAGGTCGATCCTAAGCAGCAGGGTCCTGGCGGGTACCGAGCACCCAGCCGTCTTTGTGTTCAACAAACGCTCGATGGTCACGCAGGACCGTAATCGCAGCAGCTGCGCGATCAGCTTCCATCTGAGCTGTGAGCTGGTCCGTCGAAACAGGCCAACGTGATGCCGCAAGCGTTCGCGCCAGCTGCTGCGGAAGCGTCGGATTGCCGGTGGGCAGCGATGCTGCGACTAGTACAGGTTCAGCGTCCACTGCAGCTTCTAGAACTGTCCCGTACCAAGCGGCGCCCTGGGCAATCACGCTCGCGACCTTGGGAGTTGCACCCACGAGGGTTCGTTTGAACCGACTTCGACGCTCGTCGTCATGCAGATATATGAGACCTATTACGACAATGATCAGCACACCGATTCCAATTCCGATTGCGACGCGTGGATGATCCGTGAGGTACTCAAACCCTCGACGCACACCTTGCGCGGCGGCAACCACACCCTCGGTCGTCATCCCGACCGATACGACAATGCCCCCGTTCGCACCGTCAAGGATCGCGGTGTCAGCGTACGCGGCCACAACGGTCAGCCAGTCGTGCTCCACGGCGACCTCTTTGAAGTGACCCTTATTTGCTGTCAATACCCGGATGCCAAGCAGCACAGCGAGTTTTGCTGTGTCGGCGTCGGCGGCGTCCGACTTGCGAACGATGTCGACCAAGGGATGGTCGCTGAGCAGTCCGCTAACGTCGACTTGCCAAAGCAGCGGCAGGTAGACCTGCTCGAACGTGCGGGATGCCTCGACAGGATCCACGCCAGAGTCGTTCGCAACCCGTTCGAGGTGTCGGCGAACCTCGTCGACTTGGTGGGCGGCGATGAATGGTCTGACGGTCTGCATTCGCATGTGGTTGAGGAGTTTGGTAGGTGGTGCACCGGGTCGAACTTCGCGGACGATGTTTCGCATTAGCACATCTGAGTCGACGATCAGAGGTCGAACGGGAAACACCGAGTCCGACAGCCTCATGGCGTCGAAGGAATTTCGTAGGACAGCAGTCGTCGCTCCGGATCTGGTGCTGGTCGTGTCGTCCATGCGGTGCCCTGTAGCCAAGACTACTACAGAACTACTACACCACGACAGTGGCCCTATAACGTTAGCTAACGGCGCCGGGACGAATCTGAGTTCAGAAATTGGTCGGGGGCGAGGGATTTGAACCCTCGGCCTCACGGTCCCGAACCGTGCGCGCTGCCAAACTGCGCCAGCCCCCGACTTGAAAGTGATTCTAATCGGGGCCCTACTGAAGACGCCGATAAAGCAAAGCTGCCTAAACTGCG
>Ga0099794_10000057_pt1 | contig 43341 bp, 65 predicted proteins | sample Rivendell_Oct201_10_FD_77320 | JGI IMG/M metagenome (GOLD analysis project Ga0099794, IMG submission 77320) | Vadose zone soil microbial communities from the Eel River Critical Zone Observatory, Northern California, USA -... | ecosystem: Host-associated > Plants > Roots > Rhizosphere > Soil ... | reverse complement strand
TGTCATTCGCACGCTAGCGACGGGAAAAATAAGGGTTTTATGAAATTGGGAATCGGAGATAAGCCATGAGTGATCTAGACAGTCGCGACGTAGAACTCGAAGTCAGTTCAGCAAACGCCGCCGCCGCGAACAATCAAACGCTCGCTGGCGTCGCAAGCCGCACGACGTACATCACCGGCTTCTCCGTGACAGGCGCGGGCGCAACGGCAGGTTCCGTTATCGCAGTAACGATCACCGGCCTCGCGAACACGCTGACTTACTACGTCACGATTCCCGCCGGCGCAGGCGTCGGCGTCACTCCGCTGACCGTCGAATTCTCGCGGCCCCTTCCTGCAAGCGCGCAGAACACAGCCATCGTCGTGAACGTGCCATCGTTCGGCGCGGGCAATACGCAAGCGGCTGCCACGGCGCGTGGATTCCAGCGCTAAGCCATGATTTCTCCCGCCCAAATCGATTCGCCGCCACGCGCAAAAGGATGCGTGCAAACCGTGAAATGCGAATGCGGTTGGGAAAGCGTTCACGTTATGCCCGAAGAACACGAGCGGCGGTTGCTGGCTATCTTCCAACACATGCGCGACGCGCACGGCCTCACATTGCCCAATTTCGAGGTGGAGTGCTTTTGAAAGGTCGCCCCAAAACTTGGGACCAGAAGCGCCGCAAGGGCGCGAATCCCGTAACCGATGTTCCCGTAACGCTTCTCAAGAAGGTTCCGAAGGCGCCCAAGCGTTTCGCGCGTGAGATGTGCCAGACGTGGAAGATCACGGCGCAGGAGCTAATCGTCAACGGGCTTCTCACCGTGCAATCGCTCATCCCGCTCGAGAGCTACTGCTACTCCGTCGCCAACATGCGCAAGACGATGCGCGACAAGAAAGCCAAGACGACGACGAAGACGGCGGCGGTGAAAGAGTGCCGCATCGCAGCGGAAACGCTCGGGCTTACGCCAGCGGCCCACTCGAAGATGAGAAGGCCGACTTCCGCCGCGCCGATCGATAGCGCGGATGACCAGTTGTTTGCGGAGATCGTGAATTGAGGCTCGCAGAATTAGAGCCTCAGTTTCTAAAGATAACGGATGAGAATCACTGGCGAACCGACACGACAATCGCTGAGTGCGACGGAATTCTGTTCCTCTGTCCTGTCTGTTTCAAAACGAACAACGGCCCAATCGGAACGCATTCGATTATTTGCTGGAAGCCTCACGTTCCACAGACGCAGACTCCCGGGCCCGGGCGCTGGAACATGCTAGGCGATTCGGTGGAGAGCCTGACTTTGCAAGCCGGTTCAAGTTCGATCTATCTGACAGGTACAGGATGCGGCGCGCATTTCTATATCACGAACGGGGAAATAGTCGGCTGCTAAGCGTGTGGCGCAATGCTATTCGCAGAGACGGTCAATTAGATCAAAGAGAAAGACTACCGCTGGCCGCACAACGTAAACCAGAAACACTCCGCAGAGCGATGCGAGCGAGAAGATGAGCGAACACGGAATCGTCAAGTGAAGCATACCCACTGTCGCGAAGTTTATCACTGAATGTGGCCCAATTCTTCAACACCAAGTTTCTCGACCTCGTCGAGAATGACTCCTATTACTTCGACAAGAAAGCCGCGCAGTCCGCAGTCGATTTCTTCCGCCTTGGCCTCGTTCATGTCAACGGCGAGTGGGCTGGCCAGCCGTTCGTCCTTGAACCATGGCAAGAGAAAGTCACGCGCGATGTGTACGGATGGAAGCGGCGCAGCGATGGCACACGCCGGTTTCGCCTCGTCTATGTCGAAGTCCCGCGCAAGAACGGCAAATCAACCTGGGGCGCAGGTAATGCCCTTAAAGGACTTGTTGCGGATGGTGAACCGCGCGCGGAAGTCTATTCGGCTGCTGGCGACCGCGATCAAGCGCGAATTATCTTCGACCTCGCGCGCGACATGGTCACGGAATCGCCGCGGCTCTCAGCGCTCCTGCAGCCATACCAGTATTCGATTTACAACCCGAAGAGCAAAGGCTTCTACAAAGTCCTCTCAGCCGATGCGAAAGGGAAGTTCGGGTCGAATCCGCATACCGTTCTGTTCGATGAACTCTTCGTACAGCCGGACGGACGCCTCTGGACCGCGCTCACGACGGGCACCGGGACGCGCCGCCAGCCGCTTGTCTGGGCCATCACGACGGCGGGATGGGACAAATTAAGCCTGTGCTACGAGCAGCACACGCACGCCATGCAGGTTTTGAACGGCGCGATCTCGGACGACGAGCTGTATCCGGTCATTTTCGCGGCCGGTGCGGACGACGATTGGACGGATCCAAAGGTCTGGGCCAAGGCGAATCCCTCTCTCGGGCGAACGCTGAAGATCGAATACCTGCGCACGCAATGCAACCGCGCGCTCGAAAAAGTTCAGAACCAAAACGAGTTTCGCCGCTTCCATCTCAACCAGTGGACCGAGCAAGAGACGCGATGGATGGGCGTCGACGACTGGAAGAAATGCGCCAGGCCGCATCTCGCCAAGGAATTGCAGGGCGAGCGCTGCTTCGGCGGCTTGGACCTCAGTTCGAGGCTCGACTTGACGGCTCTCAATCTTGTATTCCCGCGCCCGAACGGCAAGGTCAAGTCACTCTCTTTCTTCTGGTGCCCCGAGCAAACCATCGTGGAGCGTGCCAGGAAGGACCGAGTGCCCTACGACGCCTGGGCCCGCGAGGGCTTTCTGCGCAAAACGCGGGGCAATGTCGTGGATTACGACCAGGTGCGACACGACATCGTGAAGGAAATCCTTCCGAAGTACGGTCTGGTGAAGCTCGGGATCGACGAATGGAACGCGACGCAGATCGCGGTACAGCTCGAGGGCGACGGAGTTCCGGTCGTGCTGATGCGGCAAGGCTTCAAGACGCTCAGCGAGCCCATGAAGGAAATCGAGAAGATGGTCGTCTCGAGCGCGCTCGAGCACGACGGCAACCCGATCATGACGTGGATGGTGGCAAATACCGCGCCCGAAAAGGACGCCGCGGGGAACATCAAGCCCTCGAAAGCGCTCAGCCGCGAGCGTATCGACGGCGTTTCGGCTATGTGCATGGCGGAAGGTCTGCTGATTTGCGAGCCGGTCGCAAAGGGTTCCGTGTACGAGGAGCGAGGAATTCGCAGTATCTAGGGGGCCGATGATGGCAATTTCGAACCAAGATCGCTTTGAGACGTCAATCGAAAACTTGAAAGAAGCCTGCCGCAAACTCTGCAATCAAATCGGCGACGGGGCTGACCCGGTCGCGCAAGCCAATCTCGATTCCCTGATCTCGTCCATCGATTCGAACACGACTACTGCGGTGAGTCTGACGATTTAGGAGATGAAATGGAAAAGCTGAGACAGGCAATTCGCGAACTCGAAGCGCAAGCCGAGAAATACGAGCGGCATCTTGGCGCGGAGAGATTCCCGGCACCCGGCGACGATTTTTTCGCTGGCCTGGCGTCTGATGTCGATGACATCACCGCAGAGCTGCAGATCCCGGAACCGAAGCCGGTCAAGGCCGAAGACTCGGCGACGGCCGACGAGCCTGGGGAATCCAGTAAACCCGCCGGCAAGAAGAAAGGCGACGCAGTCCCGAAATCGTGAGGTCGCGCCTCGAAATGGCCGGCTTCTTCGTCGGCCTTGCGGCAATTGTCGCCGGCGTCGCACAAATGTCCGTCCCGATAGCATCCATCTGCGGTGGCTTTCTATTGGTCGCCGTATCCGTTCTGTCCCGTTTCGGCAAATGAAACGTAATTTCGACCAGACTTTTGCGGAGATGGTGAATTGACCTGCATCGTCGGAGTAATCGACCAAGACAAGGGCGGCGTCGTTATGGGCGGCGATTCCGCGGGAGTAGGCGGTTGGGATTTGAGTATGAGGAAGGACCCGAAGGTTTTTATAAATGGGTCGTGCATCATGGGTTTCACATCCTCATTCCGCATGGGGCAGCTACTCAGATACAAATTGAAGGTTCCCGAAAGAAAGCCAGGCCAAGAACTTTTTGAATGGATGGTTTCGGATTTCGTTGATGCCGTCAGGGCTTCTTTGAAAGACGGCGGCTACGCTGTGAAAGACAAGGACCAGGAATCTGGGGGCACCTTTCTCGTCGGCGTCGCTGGCCATCTGTTCACCGTCCATGCCGATTATCAAGTGGAAGAGGAATCGGCGAATTTCGCCGCGTGCGGTTGCGGCGAGCAAATCGCCAAGGGCGCGTTGCATGCTCTCGGCAACGCACCGACAGCAGACACTAGAGTCCGCGTCGCATTAGAAGCGGCTGAACGCTTCAGCGCCGGTGTTCGCGCTCCATTTACGATTCTTAGGCAACCACTTACCTAGCGTGTGGCGCAAATAACAAATGCCTGACTTCCTCGATCGCATTTTGAAGGGCGGCATCCAGTTCAGGGATTCGCTCGAGAACCCCAAAACGCCGCTCAGTAATCCCGCGCCTTGGTTCTATGACGCGATGGGAGCCGGCGACCGCGTCGCTTCCGGCGTGCGCGTCAATCCCGCGACGGCCATGGGCCTCACCGCCTTTTGGGCGTGCGTGAAAATCATCTCGGAGACAGTTTCCTCGCTTCCTTTGCACGTTTACAGGGAGCTCGATTCCGAAGGGGACAAAGAGAAGGCCACGGATAGGATGGAGTACACGATACTCCATGATGAGTTCAACAATGTGCATACGTCGATGGTGGGTCGCGAGACGTGTCAGGCGCACCTTTGCACATGGGGAAATGCCTACCTTCTGATTCGTTTCAACGGCGCGGCGAAAGTGGACAGCCTATGGCCGCTGATGCCGAGCCTCACGCGCGGCACGACGAAAGCCGGACGCCTGGTCTATGAAACCAGCGACACGCCTAACGGCAAGATCGCGACCTACGACGCAAACGAGGTCGTTCACGTGCCTGGGCTCAGTCTTGACGGGCTCAACGGCATGTCGCCGGTTCGCGTTCACCGCGAAACCATCGGCCACGGCATCGCCACGGAGCGCTACGGCGCTTCGTTCTTCGGCCACGGCGAGCGCCCGGGCGGCGTCCTTGAGCATCCCGCGCAGCTCACGAATGAAGCGCATGCGCGGCTGTCGAAAGACATGGAGGCGATTCGCTCCGACCGCAGTCCTCACCGCACGCTCATTCTCGAAGAAGGATTGAAGTATCACGTTATCAGCGTTCCGCCCGAAGACGCCCAGTACATCCAGACCCGCCAGTTCAACGTCTCCGACATGGCGCGCATCTTCCGCATGCCGCTCTCAATGCTCGAAGTTCACGACCGCTCAGCGGCCTACGCCAGCGTCGAGCAGTTCTTTTTGCAGTTCGGAAATCACACGATTCGCCCTTGGCTCGTTCGGTGGGAGCAGGAGCTAAACCGCAAGGTGCTGGGCCTGAACAGTGGGCTGCATTGCGAGTTCGCGCTGGACGCCTTGCTCCGCGGCGACATCAAGACGCGCTATGACGCTTATCACCTTGCTCTGACCGATGGCTTCATGAACAAAGACGAGGTCCGCGCCAAAGAGAACCTGAACGCGATGCCGAACGGCGAAGGGAAGATTTTCTTCGTACCCGCGAACACGATCCCGCTCAAGCGAGCGCTGAATCCGCCAGCGCCGCCTGCACCTCAACCGAATAACCAGGAACCGCCGCCGAAAGATGGCGCACCGCCGCCAAAGCAGGCACGCACAGAGCACGGCCCGAACGGAAAAGAAGTCTCGGAGGCTATCCAATGAAGGTCCAGATCAAACTCGGCAAACGCGAGAATCTCGACACCGGCCATTTTGACGGCTCCGCTGGCGTGAGGCTGGGCATACCGGAACTCCGCGAGGACGGCGCGTTTCCAAAGATTCGCGGCTACGCCGCCGTATTTAATCAACTCTCAGAGCCAATGTGGGGCGTCCGCGAACGCATCATGCCGGGAGCTTTCAAGCGGACTCTGGCAGAAGGCGCAGATGTACGCGCGCTATTCAATCACGACCCATCGCAGATCCTTGGCCGAACGAAGGCCGGAACGCTGAAACTCGAAGAGGATCAGCACGGCTTGCGCTACGTAATCACTCCTCCGGATACGACGGTCGGTCGCGACCTGATGGAGAACATCCGCCGCGGCGACATCACGCAGTCTTCTTTCGGCTTCCGTTCCGTCGACGAAAACTACCTGAAAGAGAACGGCCAATTCATTCGCGAACTACTGAGCGTTGACCTGTTCGATGTTTCGCCAGTGACCTACCCGGCTTACACAGGTACGGACGTTAATGTGCGAAGCCGCTTTCCCGGCATGGAAGAGGCTGAATTCCGCAGCCTGGTCGAACCTTTCTTCCGCGACGTGAAGCGAATTATCGAGCCACCGCTTCATCTCCTGCCCGAATGCGAACGGAAATCGCGAGTCCGCAGCCTGCAATTGAAACAGCAAACTCTCCGCGATCACGAGGAGCGCGCGCGGGCAAGTCTGAAAGTGCAGTCCGTTTACTTCGACAAACGAAGCTGGACGACAGAGCGCGCGAAGGTCTTTTTGTCCGATCACGGATACGAGGCAAGGGAGTGCGAAGAACTCTCCAGCCGATATCGATTCATTCAGCCTCAACACTCCGCGCTGTCGGAACTTGAGGAAGTAGCAGAGGGCACCCGCGGGGTGACCCTGCTCGCTGAAAAGCGATGACCAGTTTCCCCGTTACGACGGGAAGCGCGCCGAGCAGTTTTGTCGGCGCGTTTTTATTTGGAGCGACACATGGACCCGAAAATCAAAGAGCTGCGCGGGCAAATGGCCGCTGCTTACAACCGGATGTCGGAGATTCAGAAGAAAGCCGACTCGGAAAAGCGCGACCTGACCGCCGACGAGCAGAAAAACTGGGATGACGCCGACAAGGACTTCGAGAAATTCTCATCCGAAGTGCAGCGTCGGGAAAGCATGGCCGCGCGCGAGAAAGAGCTTGCCGCTCCGATCACGCCGCAACCGGCTGCGAGGGAACATCGCAGCGCGCCGATTCCGACCGGTGCCGCGCGCGAAGATGAACAGGAATTAACCAAAGAACAAATGGAAGAAAGGCAAGCGGAGAAAAAGCGCGTCTTTACCTTGTGGGTCCGCGAAGGGATGAGCAGCCTGTCACCCGAAGAGCGGGCACTCATGCGTACCCTTAGCTCGAGGGAGAAAATCGAACAACGCGATTTGCCGAAGGAGTATCGCGAAGCCCGCGCGCAGTCCGTCGGCACCGGCAGCGCTGGCGGCTTCGTCATTCCGCAGGGTTTTTCGGGACAGCTCGAGGAATTCCTCAAAGCGTTTGGCGGCATGCGCCAGGTCGCGCGCAGCTTCCCGACTCCTATGGGGAACGACATTCCGTGGCCGACCGTGGACGATACCGCGAACGTCGGCGAGCTGCTGGCGGAAAACACGAGCGCTGCGTTGCAAGATGTTGCGTTTGGACAGGTCATCCTGAAGGCCTACAAATACAGCTCGAAAGTCGTGCTCGTCCCCATCGAGCTTTTGCAGGACAGCTATTTCGATGTCGGCGCGCTGCTGCAGGAGTTGCTGAGCACGCGCATCGGGCGGATTACAAACACGCACTTCACAACCGGTACCGGCACCGGCCAGCCGAAGGGTGTCGTAACCGAAGCGGGCTCGGGCAAGGTCGGCCTCGTCGGCCAGACGCTTTCGGTGATCTACGACGACATCATCGACCTCGAGCACTCCATCGACCCGCTATACCGCCCCAACGCGCGGTACATGATGGCCGACTCGTCTTTGAAGGTCGTGAAGAAGATCAAGGACTCGACCGGCCGGCCGATCTGGCTCCCTGGTTTGGCTTCGAGCCTTGCCGACAAAATCAACGGGCCGACACTCAACGGCTATCCGTACTCCATTAACCAGGACATCGCCGCAATGGCCGCAAACGCGAAGTCGATGCTATTCGGCGACTTCAGCAAGTACATCGTTCGCGACGTAATGGCGATCACCCTCCTGCGCCTCGAAGAGCGCTACGCGGAAGTCGGGCAGGTCGGTTTCATCGCGTTCTCCCGCGCTGACGGCCGCGCCATCAACGCCAACGCCCTCAAGTATTACCAAAACTCCGCGACGTAATCGGTTCGCGGAATCACACCAACCTGGACCGGGGCAGTCGCGTTGTGCGATTGCTCCGGTTTGCTTTTCAGAAAGAAAGGGAACATGGCAAAGCTCACAAAGATTCGCATGAACGTCAGCATCGCGGGGAAGTTCTCTGACGGCACTGATTTTTCGGCGCAGCCAGGACAGATATTGTTCGCACCGGTTGCAGACGCCGAGAAATGGATCGCCGTCGGCCATGCCGAGCGCGTCGATAAGAGCGAGCCGATCACCGAAACGGCCGCGCTCACGAACAATGATTTCCTTGAGCATGATCCGCGGCTCGTCCATCGGTTGCAGGGGGTTATGCCGGTTTGAGCTCACTCGTCCGCACAACGGCGCCGGTGAAGCAGCTTTTCCAACTACAGGAGTTGTACGACGTATTGCGCATCACATCGTCCACAAGCGGCGACGACATTGTGCTGAGTGCATATCTGGAAGCTGCGACGCAATGGGTCGAGGGTCTCGCCGGCATTTCGATCATGAAGCAAGGCTGGACTCTTAAGGCCGACCAATTCCCGTACAACCGCGACGGTTTCGATAGGCGCTATCCCTTGGGTAAGCCTATTCTCCTCCCGCGCGGCCCGGTGCTGACAATCGATACGTTCACCTATCAGGATTTGAACAATGTCACGCAGAACATAAATACCCCGTCATTTTTCCAGGCGGCGCTCGATGAACGGCCGTCTGCTCTCTACCCCCCCTACAACGGTTTTTTTCCAACCGCTCTTTGGGTTCCGGGCGCGATGAATATCATTTTCACTTGCGGGATGAGCGGCGCGACGGACGATCCAACGAAAGTTGATAGCGCGGTGAAGATGGCCGTCAAGTTTTTGGTCGCGCACTGGAACGAGAATCGCGAACCCGTTCCAGTCAACATGAGCCTGCAAAAACTTCCCTACAGCTTGGAGTCGATGCTTTGGTCCGCAAGGAACGGCCATCGCTTTGATTGGGAGAAATATTATGGGTTTGGAAATTACTGGTACTGACATGATCTCTTTCGGCTCGCGGCGTTACACGGGCGCGGCGGGCGGAAGGCAGAACTGGCGCAAACGGGGCGCTCCCCTCCTGGGGCGCCTCGCAGTTCTGCTCTTTGCAGCCGCCTGCTTGGTGTTTTCTGCATTCGCGCAAGCACCCGCGAAAGTCACCGTCGCCGACCAGCTCTTTGCGCCTGATGGTAGCTATGCGCAAGGCACGATCACAATCACTTCCGCGCAGACCTTCACATCGGCTGACAATTTCGTCGTTCCGTTGGGCCAGCGCGTCACGGTCACGCTAAACGCGACGGGAAATTTCAGCATTGCTCTCGTCCCGAACGCAGGCTCGACTCCGTCAGGCACGTACTACACGGCTGACTATTACACGACAACGAAACGATTCACGGAGACATGGATTATCCCGGCAAGCGGGCCGGTAAAACTCATCAACATCCGGACTGCGGCCGCGCCATCTCCGCTGTTATCCATGCCGTTCGCGCAGCTAACGTCGCCAGCGAATTGCTTATCGCTCGGCGGATTCCCACAGTGGACGGGATTGTCTTGGACCTGCAATACGGGCGGAGGGCCTTCAACAGGCCTCTTTACAGGCGGCACCGCCACGCTTCGCTCGACGCTCACAAAAATTGCGGCAATGCAGACAGCTCCCCCCGCGAAGTTGCGTGTGCTGGTGTGGGGTGATTCGGTTGCGGGGTTTCATGCGAATGCGGTTGCGGCGGGGCTGCGCGATAGTTTTGGGAATGCTGGGGTGGACATTTCTTGCCAAGGAACAATTCCTACTGGGCAGGGTGGTTCTTGCGTAACGAATGACGCCTTCAGTGGTGGCGCAGCCATAATCGACGGCAGCAGTCTTCCCTACGACTATACGCGGAGTCCGACCGGGGTTTATTACATCATTCCCGCTGGCGGCTGCGTAACGTGGGGTATAGGTGGCGGGTATTTCACAGCAAACCAACTCTCACTTCTTTACGTGAAGGAGCCCGGAGCGGGCAGTCTCCAATTCAACACCAACAAAAATGGTGCGGGATTTGTGATGCAGAGCACAACGAGTGCTGCGAATGCGACCACCATCGGCTCAGTTGCGACCGCAACGATGCCGGACACAGGCCCTTACAAAATCCAAGCCTGCGCTACGGGCGCGACAGTGAACGTGTTCGGGCCTACTTTTGAAAACTCCACCATCAACGGCGCTGTTCTAATCCTCATCGCGCGCGGCGGACTGGATTTGAATCAGGTGGACCTGTGCCCGACAGCGGTGACGGCTCCCTGGTACTCCGCTCTCGCTCCCGACATTGTTACCTTTGAGATGAAAGAGGCAACGACTAACGGCGTCTACTCGGATGGTTCCACATTCCTCTCTCACCTCAGTACATTTCGCGCCAACTGGAAAACGGCTAACCCGCAGGTGGATTTTCTGTTCATAGGAAGTTCGCCTGTCCTGTCCAGCAACTCAGAGCAGCTAGGCAACAACGCCACGACTCGCACTGTGGCTCAGGCCAACAACGATGTCTACTGGGACGGCTACTATCCAACCATCGACTACCCGACACAAAAAGCTCTCGGATGGATTACGGATGTCGGCAGTCCGCATCAGACGACGCTCGGTCAAGTGGCGGAATCGAACCTTCTTTGGCAGCAACTGGGCTTCGGTGTGTTTTTGAATGGAGCCAGTCCAAGAGGAATCGCAAATGCTTCGAGCACGGTCACGTCGCTTACCTTCAACACTGATATCACAGGGCTGAATACCCCCGGTGGAAAGATTCAGGCCATTGATACGTCGGATTTATATGTGAGGCCCACGCGAGGGCTTCAACTTCAGGACTTGTCCAACAACTCTTTCGGTACTCTCGCCTCTACAAGGAATTCATTCGGGCAATCCACTAACTACCTACCGCCTTTTCAGACCGCTGGATTTTCCGCCAGTGATGGCGTAAGGGGGCCGTCGATAGGCGCTATTGATGCGAATACGGTTGGAATATTTCTGAACCCCGGCGCGGGTTCGACGAACAATCTCAATGCCAAGGTATTTAACGGTCTACGATACAGGGTCGGTTACGGAGCAACGCCCTACTCCGGCGCAGATGCAGCCATCGTTCTGACAAGCGGATGGGGCACCGGCCCTAGCGTTTCTGCGGCTACGGGATTCGACCAAGGATTCTCGTTCTCTGTAACGTGTGGCACGACACCCGGAGCTAATCCAGTCATCACTGTGACGTTCAAGGATGGCACGTGGACCGCTGCGCCACAGTACATGGTTTCGCGCAATGATGTTGTCGCTCCGACGCCTGCGACGTTCTTTCCGACCTGGGTAGAAGCTGCCACAACCCTGACAATCACGATGCAAGGCACCTGCACCGCTGGGAATGTGTACAAATTCAAAGCGATAGCGATGGGGAACTGATGACCGCCCTCCTGATCATCGCCTACGCGCTATCGGTTGTCGCCACCGTCGCCGATATCGAGACAACGAAACCGCGAACCGTGTACGGACCAGGCGGCACGGTAACAATCGTATACGAATCAAGCACGGTATACGGACCGCATCCGTCCCGCTTGAAGTTGTACGTAGTCGGCGCTCTCATGGCAGGTGGAGTCATAACGGTGTCCATTCTGTTCGCCTTAATCCACTGGAACTACGCTTCGTATGTCCCACCAATTCCCCTCATAGCAATCCGAGGGTACGCAGCGATCAAGAACTATCGCTTGAATCGCAAACTGCAAAAGGTGGACGTTGAAGTGAGGGGAGTAAATACATGAGAAAGCTGATCATGCTCGCGGCATTGCTGCTCACTGCGCTGCCAGTTCGCGCGCAATCGACGAAGCTTCAGCTCGGTTTGTATTGGGGCAGCTTCAGCGGCGCGCAAGTGACGAACGCGACTACGACGCTGGCGAATTCTAAAGGTGTTGCGCTGGCGACGATGGAAGGCGCATGGCCCACGGTCACGCAGCCTCTGGCGTTCGACCTGTACACGATTCATGTTGTGGCACCCGCGGCAAACGGACATCCGGCGCTCGATTACACGGTGATTCTGCCGATCGCATCAGCGGTGCCCGGAACGACGTTCAAGATCACCGGTTACACTGCGCGAATTGCCTTCAACGCGGACGGCAAAACAGGAACCTTGCAGGCCAGCGTAGGGGCGACGTTCTGAGTGTATGGGTGCCCAACAATGCCACCGAGCCCAAAGACAAGCTGTTCTGCCCGCAATGCGGCAGGCCCTTGCTGTTCGGCAATGAGCTTAACCCTCCAGAATTGGTTAAGTGCGGAGAATGCGGGGCGAAGTTCTGCTTAATTGGTCGGTCGGAAAAAGTGTCAGGCGAAAGTTCCAAATAAGAAGGGAAGACCGTGAAACACACCGTCGAACTTTGGCTGCGCGGGCTCATAGCCGCGGCGATATCCGGCTGCGCGGGTGGCGTCCTCACCGGCCTTGCCGCCGTTGGAATCGACCCGCAGCATTTCAATCTGGCTGCGGGCATCGGCTCGACAATTCGTATCGCCGTCGCGGCGGCCCTTATCAACGCCATCATCGGCGTCTCGGCCTATCTCCAGAAATCTCCATTGCCAAGCGAATGATTCAAGCCGGCCATCTCAAGGACTTCGTGACCATCACCAAGCCTTCTAACGCTGCGGATACGTCCGGGCAGCGCGATTCGGCCTACGTCACATACGTACAGGCCTACGCGGAAGTCGTCCAGTTGAGCGGCAGGGAATTGGTCGAAGCGCGGCAGCTTTATCCGTCGGTGAGCACCCGCGTGCGCCTGCGATGGCGTGATGCGCAGGGCGTGGATGGCACCATGCGCGTCATCGTCGATACCCGCACGCTGAATATAAATTCGGTTATCGATGTGGGCCGCCGCCGTCAAGTTGCCGAGATGCTTTGCACGGAGCTCGTCTGATGTCGGGCGTCGGCTCATTCATCGACGTAAAGATTGACGGCCTGCAGGAGCTTGAAACGAATCTGCTCAAGCTGCCTGAAGACCTTGCGAAGCTAGGCCTCGGCCGGGCGGCGCGCAAAGCAATGGCGCTCCTTCAACTGGCCATCGCCTTCCAAGCACCCGTACTGACCGGCAAGCTCCGACGCGGAATCAAGATGCGCTCGAAGTTTATCGGCGACGGCGTCCAGGGCGGCACGATTGTCGTGTCCATCGGATTGCAGCTCTCGCCGAAGGAAGACAGCGCGTTCTATGGCCGGTTCCTCGAGTTCGGCACAGTGAAGATGCCAGCGAAGCCGTTCATGAAGCCCGAGTTCGACGCGCACGCACAGGAAGTCCTCGCCAACTTCGGGAAAGAACTCGGCGAGGAAATCGAAAAAGTCGCACGCCGCGCCAAGGTGAAGCTCTGAGCACGCTCGAGGAAGAGTTGCGCACGCGCCTGCTGGCCGATACGACGATCGCAGGCCTTGTCGCGGACCGCATCATGCCCGATATCGCGCTCGCCGAACTTACGGCGTTTCCGATCATCGTCTATTCGCGGCTGAACTCCGGTGAGGAATACGACCTCGACGGCAACGCCTACAAGGAAATCGCACGGCTCGAATACTCCTGCATCGACAAAACATGGGTCGGCGCGCGCCAGCTTCTCGAATTGGTGCGGACGAGAGCGCTTGCCTCCCGCGGTCTCTACAACGGAATCAATATCGGCGCTGTTTTCGTGGCCGATATCCGCGAGCAGGGGTACGGCAAGCTCACCAACAGTTATCAGATCGACCTCGACCTTGAAGTTCACCGAATCTTTTAAGGAGGAATTATGGCAAGGACAGCATTACCGGCAACCGCAATCAAGACGGTGAAGGGACCAAACCCTGGAACCGTAAACGCCGGCGACCTGACAACCGTACCGCAGGCCGCTGACGTTGCAAACGGCAATAACTTCGTACCGGCGACGAACGACGTTCTGCATGCGACGAACACAGGAGCCGGCCCATTCACCGTGACGCTCACAAGCGCTCCCGACGAGCGCAAGCGGCTCGCCGATATCACGGCCTACAACTTGGCCATCGGCGACACGATCACCTTCAACTATGGCGACCTCATCGGCTGGATTCAGTCGGACGGCACCGTCTGGATCAATGCCTCGAACGTCGCCATCAAGTTCTGGGTCGAGCGCCGGGCCTAAGCATGAGGACGGTGCTCAGGCGACTGCGGCGCATTCGAGACCGACTCCCGTACGGATGGTGCCGCAGTCGGCTGAATTACGTTTGTGACCGGCTCGACGTGCTGGTCTCAAGGCTTTAGCAAGAAAATTCTTTCGTTGGAGGATTAAGTGAGTAACGCAAAAACAGCAATCGGAACACAGTTGAAGCGGGGTGACGGCGGCTCGCCTGAAACCTTCACGAAGCTCGCGGAGGTTCGCTCGGCCAAAGGCCCCTCGCAGGACGTGAACGTCATCGACGTGTCGAACTTCGACTCGCCATCCGGCTATGAGGAATACGCGGTCGGGCTGAAGAAGGGCGCGGCACTGACTGCCGTCGCAAACTTGATCCCACAGGATCCCGTCTACAAGAGCTTGCTCGCCGACTTCGAGTCGCGGCGCATCGGCAACTATCAGATGGTGCTGCCCGACGCTTCAAGCACGACCGCAACGTTCACGGCCTTTGTCGCGAAACTCGACCGCACTTTCGACGTGAAGAACGTCATGGAAGTGACGATCGACCTGCAGATCACCGGCGCGATTACCTGGGCGCCGTAAGAAAGTCCCCATCAAATTGTCTTTCTTCCTGTTTTTCGTTCTCTATTGAGGGCGAAAAACAGGAAGTATTTCGCAAAGGAGCTTCAGCAATGCCCCAGATTGTTCCGCCCAGCACCATGCTCGACCTCGACAAGCCGCGCAAATGGCAGTTCGACATGAACGCCACCATTGCGTTCCATCAGGCGCTCGGGCCTAAAGCGTTCGAGCGGCTGTCCGCGCTCAAGCCCTCGAAAGAGGAAGAGAGCGCCAAGACGTTTGGCTTCGACGCCGAGCGCTTCGAGGTCTACCGCGCACTGATTTGGTGCGGCCTCGTGAGCGATGACGCGACTCTGACGCTGACACAGGTCGGAGCGATGACGACGCCGCTCGCGGCCGTGCAACTGGTCGTTCCCGCCCTCGATGCGATGAACAAGGCGCTCACGGACCCTACGCAAGCGGCGCCGGCGCAGGAAGCCGCGCCGCAGGGCTGAATCTCTGGGCGTTTGGCCGAATCACGCTAGGGCTGGGCGAGGACGAACTCCGCGGCATGGTCCCGAGCGCGTTCTTCGCCCTTTGCGACGAGTGGCGGCGAAGAGAGCGCGCGAAAGACGAACGCGCCGCATTGATCGCCTTTGTCACGGCGCGTGGTGCGGGCATGGACATTAAGTTCGAGGACTTGCTCCCGCATACGGAAGAGTCCGAGCCCGAGAATCTTGAGCAGATCAACATGCGAGTCAAAGACGTTCTCAGCGGTCTGAGATAAATCATGGCAATTACAATCGGGTCTCTTCTTGTCGATTTGCGTGCTTCCACCGCTGCTTTCGCAAAAGATTTGTCGAAAGCCGAGCAACTCTCCTTCAACACCGCGAAGCAGATTGAGCGTTCTTGGAACATCATCGGCACCGCCATTACGGGTGCGGCCAGCGCAGCCGCCGGCGCCTTAGTGGTTGGAATCGAGAAAACTGTCGAATGGGAAGTTCACATCGGCCATTTGGCGCAGTCCGCAGGAACCAGTACAGAGGCCATGAGCGGACTGGCATTTGCCTCGAAAATGATGGGAATCGAGATCGACCAGGTCGCGCTGGCGCTCGAACGCTTCGACAAGCAACTCTTGCAGGCGCAGCTCGGTAACAAGAAAGCCGCGCAGAACATGAGCCTGCTCGGGATCGATCCCAAGCAAATCAAAACCAGTGATGACGCGCTCCTGCTTCTCGCGGAGCACTTCGCGGAACTGCCCGACGGCGTAGTGAAAAGCGGCGAAGCGATGATGGCATTCGGCAAGGCTGGCGCCGCCATGATCCCCATCCTAAATCTCGGCTCGAAGGGCATTCAGGATTTCCTAGACCAAGCCAAGAGGATGGGCGTCGTTATCACCAAGGAGCAGTTCGAGCAAGCGGAGAAGTTCGAGCAAAACATGAAGCGCATGGAGGAAGCGCTGCATGGTCTGTGGGTAGAAATCACCAATAAGACACTTCCGGCGATCAATTCGGCGACGGCGGCTATTTCAGAGATGGCCAAGGATAAGGGATGGGGGACGGCGATTCTGCAATTCTTCTCCCAAGGGGGCGCCGCCGCCGAGGCCTACATGAAACATGGCGACGACCTGATCGCCACGCAGAACAAGATGGCCAAGGGGGTCAAAGAACTCACCGCTGCAGAAGCCGAGCGCCAACGCCTCCTGACTGAGCACGCGAAGGCAGTTAAGTCCCTGGAGGATAGCGTCAAGTCCATCGTCACCACCTATCAAACCGAGATCGCCACGATGGGCATGACGAATCTGCAGGTGACGGAATATAAGCTGCGCGCCGATGCCGCAAAGTTGGGCATCCAGGGATGGGTCGCAGGGGAGCTAAAACTAATCGAAGCGCTAGACCGTCGAAAAAAGTTCCTTGAGCAGCTCGCCGTCCTAGACAATTCGCGAATCGACGCAGAGAAGAAAAACTTCTTGGCCGATAAGTTGGCCATCGACCTCGAAGACCTCGACGTAATGAAAAAGCAGCTCGACGTCGCGATGCAAATGTCCTTCGCGCCGCAGTCGACATTTACTCCGGACCCCAAGGCTACCGATGCCTTCACCGCATCGATCAACGAGCAGATACACACGCTGGAACATCAGATCGCGACATTTGGCCTTAGCGCCGAAGCAATCGCGCGATACGACCTCGCGGCACTTGATTCCAGCGAGTTAGCGGCTGAGCAAATCGCGCGATTCAAGGAATTGCAGGACCAACTCGACGCGATGAAGAAACACGCAGATGCAGTCGCAGCCGCATGGGAGCAATTCGGCCAGGTCGCCGATCGCTCACTCAATGACCTGATTTTCAGCGGCAAGAAATTCACCGACGTGCTTGTGGATATTACGAAGCAACTCGGCGAAATGTTTTTGAAGTGGGCGCTGTTTGGTTTCGGTGAAAAGAACGCATCGGGCGGTGGGGGCATCTTCGGCGCACTCTTTAGCGGACTGAGCAGTATCTTCGGTGGCGGCAAAGCTGCAGGCGGTCCCGTTTCGCCCGGCCATTCATACACGGTCGGCGAGAACGGGCCGGAAACGTTCTATCCGGCAGTGTCTGGCAGCATCGTGCCGAACGGTGGAAGCGGCGGGAAGGCGCAGATCATCTACCAGATCGACGCACGCGGCTCCTCAATCACGGAAGAGCAATTCCGCCGCTCGCTGGAGGAGTTCGAGAAGCGCGCCGTCGCCCGCTCGGTGCACACCGTTCGCGAGCTTTCCCTGAGGTCCGCGTGAGCATTTCCTATCCGCTGATTCTGCCTGCCTCGCCTCCGGGATTGGCTTCCGTCGAGATGATAGGCGAATCGCTCGCAGGCATCGCAGCCAGCCCGTTCACAGCGCAGCAGCAAATCTATGAATGGCCGGGCCAGTTCTGGCGCGCGAAATGCTCCCTGCCTCCGATGGCGCGCGTGAATGCGGAGCGCTGGATTTCGTTCCTGCTTTCCTTGCGCGGAATCACCGGAACCTTTCTGCTTGGTGACCCGCTCGGCAAAACGCCGCAGGGAACGGCTGGCGGCTCGCCCATCGTCAGCGGGGCAGGACAGGCCGGAAAAACGCTCGCCATCAGTGGACTGACGGGCGCGCTCAAGGCTGGCGACTACTTCCACATTGGGAGTGCTGGCGAGAACTCGCTGCTTTGGTCGCAGGATTTCACGAACGCGGCATGGATCAAGACCGGCACAATCGTTAATTCCACTTCGATAGTCGGTCCCGATGGCAACAGCTACACGACTATCGAGATAAATCAAAACGTCGCAGCGAACGGATTCATGTATCAGCTTGTGACCGATGCTTCCAGCCCCGGGAGCAGTTACACATTTTCGGTTTGGATTAAATCTGGAACTCTGACGGGAAATATTGCGCTTGTCATCCGCGACGGCGTACAGGGCAATCCGGGCATCGTGACCGTCACGCCGACCGGAACATGGACGCGTTATAGCGTTTCAACTACCTTGCCGCCATCAGCCGCTCCCAATGTCATAGCGATGATTGACCCCGTAAATAACGCGGGAACCGGAACGTATTATCTCTGGGGCGCACAACTCGAACGTGGCCTCGTCGTAAACAATTACATCCCGACGACTTCGCTCGTCTCTGGCCCGACGCGGCAACTCCTAAAGAACCTCACCGATGCAGGCCCGGGCAGCGTCACGCTCGATATCTTCCCGAAGCTGCGAACTTCGCCGCTGAATGCCGACCCGCTGATTCTCACTAACTCGGTCGGCATGTTTCGGCTTACATCGAACTCGACGCCATGGACCGCCGATAAAGCCAAGTTCTACGGCATTTCCTTCGAGGCAGTGGAAGCGCTCTGAGCCGCAATCTAACAGTAGGAACGAAGGCCGCCTTCACCGCAGGCCGCGTGCGTCCCGCGCTATTTGTCGAGGCGCACTTCTCAACAGGGGTAGTGCGCGTCTGGACTGGACTTGGGCCGATGCAGTGGAATGGCCTTACATGGACGGGAGTCGGCTCGCTGTTAGCAGTCTCCGCGCTTCCTGAAACCTCGGACGTCGCGGCTCAAGGTATCTCGCTCTCGCTCTCCGCTATCCCCTCCGACATGCTCGGGCACGTTCTCAACGAAATTCGCCAAGGGATGCCGTGCCGGGTATGGCTCGGAGCGCTGGACGAGGCTGGCAACGTCATCGCGGACCCCTATGCCTCAATGGCAGGCCGCATCGACAACGGCATGATCAACGAGGGCGGCCAGACTTCGACCGCGACGATCACCGTCGAGACGCAGCTCGTGGATCTGCATCGCTCGCGGGAGCGCCGCTATACCGATGCCGACCAGCAATTCGATTTCCCGGGCGACCTCGGCTTTCAGTACGTCGCCGCTGTGCAGAACTGGAATGGAGTTTGGGGCAAGGGGACCGGCGTTCCGGGCGGAACTCACAGCAGCCACAATCCGCGTCCACCGCGCGGGAATATGGCGCTCGAGTGATTGCACGCATGCCAGATTGGGACGTTCGGCTCTTCGCTTACATTGAGGCGAACTCTGCGCGGCCGTTCGTGTGGGGCGAGTTCGATTGCGCGCTCTTCGCCTGCAATTGCGTGCGCGAGATGACCGGCTTCGACATGGCAGCGGAGTTCCGGGGCAAATACAAAAGCGCTCGCGGCGCGCTGCGAATAATTAAGCCCTACAAATCGCTGATGGGTTTAGCGAACGCGATGTTTTCGGTTCGGCACAGCCTCGAAAAAGTCCCTTGGCCATTCGCTCAGCGCGGCGATGTCGTGATCCTCGCGGCACCCTGGCTTGACTGTCCAGCCGTCGCCGGTCCCTATGGCGCGCTTGGCATCATGTGCGACCGCATGGCCCTCGCGCCGGGGCCAGAAAGCCTCGTTCCCGTTGCCCCTTCCACAATTCTCGGAGCTTGGCGAGTCTAGCGTGCCCTTTCTTATACCAATCATTGTCGGCCTCGGCATTGCGGTGGCGGCCGGTCCCATATTCGTAGCAGTCGGCTCAATCGCGCTATTCAACGCGATGGTCGGTATCGGCCTGAGCATCGCACTAAGCGGCGTCAGCAAGCTCCTACAGAAGAAGCCGAACTTCGCGGCCATCGCACACGATGCGCTGACTCGCTCCGTAACCGTTCGCCAGCCGATCTCCCCGCGCAAAATCATCTATGGCAGCGTCGGGCGGCTCGGCGGCGTCATCACCTTCCTTCACGTCGAAGGCACGAACGGGGAGTTCCTTCATTTCGTCATCACGCTTGCCGGGCATCAGGTCAATGCCATCAACACGATGTATTTCGATAACGTCGCTGTCCCGCTCGATGGCGCTGGCAATGCGACGGGCAATTTCGCTGGCTTCGTTTTCGTCGAAAAGAATCTCGGCACGACGACGCAGGCGGCTTTTGCCGATCTCGTTACGAAGTCTGGTGGGAAGTGGACCACCGCGCATCAGCAAAAGGGTCGCGCTGGCGTGCATGTGCGCCTCAAGTGGGACGCGAACAAGTTCCCGAATGGCGTTCCGAACATCACGTTCGATATCGACGGCGCGCTCGTTTACGACCCGCGCTCGAGCACTCGCGCATTCAGTAGCAATGCCGCGCTCTGCCTGGCGGACTATCTCACGAGCGCCGATTACGGGCTCGGTGCCGCGACGCAGAAAGCGACGCGGATTCAATCGAGCGGCGGCTCGGTCGTCACGAAGTTCACCGGGGACACCGGCCTATCGACGAACGGCCAAGCCTACGAAGCGCTCGTGTTCATTGAGAACATTGGCGCCAAGGATGTGACCGTCGCGGACAATTTCGGCCATTCCGTTCTCGTGCTCGCAGGCACGAAGTCGAATGTCTATTTGACCTGGACCGGAAACGGCGCAAGCAACAATCAGCTCATCTTCAAATCTCCCGCGGCTGGCGACTCGCTCGACTTTCTGCTCTTCAATGGAATTCTGCGGCGCGTCGGCGTAGACGAAAACCAATTCACGACGAAAGACTTTACAGGGGCGCAATGGACCGGGGGAACCGGCGCGACGGTCACACTGACGCAGAATCAGATCGCCTCGGTCGAAGTAGACCGCGCCGCGATCATCACCGCCGCGAACATCTGCGATGAAGCAATCACGCTCAATGCAGGCGGCACCGAGCCCCGCTACACGACGAACGGCGTCATCGATACCTCCGTCGTGCCAGCGGACGCTATCAGCTCGCTGCTTACCGCCATGGCTGGCTTCGTCGTCTACACGAATGCGACCTTCAAGGTTTATGCGGGAGCTTACATCTCGCCTGTCTCGCCCGATGGCGACGTGTCCGAAGGCGACTTGCGCGGCGATATCGTCATTCAGACCACGCGCCCGAAGCGCGACCTATTCAATGGCGTGAAGGGGCTTTTCGTTTCGCCCACAAACAGCTGGCAGCCGACAGACTTTCCGCCGAAGCAGAACGCGGCCTATGTTGCCCGCGACCGCGGCGAGTTCATCTGGAAAGATATCGAGCTGCCATTCACAACCTCAGTACCTACCGCGCAGCGGCTCGCCAAGATCGACCTTGAGCGCAATGCGCGGCAAATCTCCATCACGCTTCCACTGAAGCTGTCGAAGTACACGATCGCGCCTCTCGATACGATTCGCCTGTCGCTCGCTCGCCTCGGCTGGGTGAACAAAACCTTCGAGGTCGCATCAGTAAATCTCGTTTTCGACGACAAGGGCCAACAGGGCTACATCATCGGCGTGGACGTTGTCGCGCGTGAGACGGATGCGAGCGTGTTCTCCTGGACGCCGGGCACGGACGAACTTGCTTCGACCGCCGCGCAAACCATCGTCCAGCCCGACCTTTCCGTGACTCAGCCTCCGACGGGGCTCACGGTCAGCCCGGTTGAAGTCGTGCGCATCGTCGACGGCATTAAGACTAGCGGACTCTCAGTGAGTTGGACCGCGCCAGCCGACCAGTTCGTTCTCTTTGGCGGCCATATCGTCGTGCAATACAAGAAAAACGCCGACGCGCTCTGGACGCAGGCAGGGAAGCTCGACGGCTCGGTGACCAGCACGCAAATCCTCGGCGTAGTCGATGGCACGCTCTACAACATCCGAATCTGGGCTGAAAACTCCGTAGGCGTGAAGAGTGCGATTGTCTCGACGAACGCCACGCCCACCGGCACCGTTGTCGCCGTTCCCACCGGCAAGAACATGCTGATCAATCCGGGCTTCGAGGCGAATGATGTGGGGTCGGTTCTCGATGTGCCCACAACCGTCGGTGGGACGCTCACCAATGACTGGAAGGTCACCCAACTTTCTGTCTACCATCAGATTTACGTCACCGCGAGCGCTCAGCACAGCGGCGCAAATTCTCTGCTTCTAAACCTTCCCAATAGCGTCACCGTGCCGAACGACAATACGGACTATCTGACGACCGCAGAGACGACTTCTCGTTTGTATGTCGGCATTGGCGACATCGTTCGCGTGAGCGCGTGGTTCAAAGGCTTTCGGAACGCAACGCCCCCGGCTGGCGTGACGGTCGCTTACTACATCGGAATTACCCTATACAACGCGGCCGGCAGTCCCCTCGGCCAGCAGGTCGCCGGATTCGGCGACTGGTCCAACGCTTTCCTCCTGCTGCAGACCTCGATTCAGATCCCCGCAACTATCGGCGGAGGAGTGCCTGCATACGTCAAGGTCAAAACCACCTACCAGATCAAGAACAATAGCGGGGCGCCGTTCGCTACGGGGGCTTCGGCATACGGTGTCGTCGCCGTCGACGATTTCAAGTGCATCGTCCAGAACACAGCGTTCGATCTCACGCCGGTCAGCACGAGCGGGACGCCGCGAAGCACGACTGGACTTGTCTCGCAGATTGGCGCAACCACGGCCCACAGCATCGCATCCTCAACGTGGCAATTTGGCGACGGAACGATTGCCTACAATTCCGGGACTTGCGACCCAACTGTCATGGGAACGTTTTACGATACCGGCGACGATCCTACCTATTCGGGCGGGGCAGTTACATATGTTCCGCGCAGCACGCCAGCCGACTGCAATGCCGCGAATGGCCGGGTCTTCTTCGGCAAGATCACTACGGTTGGGGCAGGCGGGGCGGTTTCGACTGGAGGAGGCACCGGAGGCGGTGGTCCAGTCGGGAAAGCGAATCTAACTTGAACCACAATCCTAAGATTGTCGAACCGAAGCAGATTACTAACGAGCTTGTCGCCTATCGAGTCGTCTGTTGCGGCGAAACCTGCTGCTTACGAGGCGAATGCAGGGAAGTCCAGCACGTGTGCTGCACTCCAGAGGCGCACACCTGCGAAGAAAGCTGGCACACCGTCAGCGTTCACCGTGAGGACCATGAAGGCTATATGGCCGAGCGAATGAAAGAGGTCGCAGATCGTCACGAAAAGATGATTCAGTGGCGCCTGAAGAAAGCGGCCAGTTAGTGCGATATGCTGAGCCAGCCGTAGACGCCAGTGTTGGTGGAATTCGGGCCGACCACGAGTCCGGTGTATCCGCCGTGAAGGTCAAGGCCAGCGGGAATGCTGGGGCTCGCCCCTCCAGAGACAATATATTTTCCATTGGTATCTGTGGCCGTGAATTGCCACACGGTCCCACTGAGAATATCTTGGTCGGCAGGATTCACCGCTATGGTTCCCGAAGAAATACCGAGAACCGCGCCGCTGCTTTGATAGCTTCCGGTCACATTTCCCGTTACGTCATTCTGGCTGAGGGTAGCCGTGAAGGCGACGGCTTGGCCGAAAACCGTGCACGGTCCTCCCGCGCTCGGGTTGTAATTGCAACTCTGGATGGTTCCCGTCCAACTCCCACTCGTCGTCGGTACCTCGGCGCCGGTGAACGTTCCGGAGAGCAGCAAGCCGGTGCAGGATGGCATATTCGAATAAGTGCCGGTGAAAGATTTGCCGTCGGCGGCGAGCGTGGTGTTGAACGTGAACACACCAAAGTTGCTGCCCATCGTGACCGTGCCGGTGAAGTTGCTCACGTTCTGGACGAGGCCATTCGAGAGCGTAGCGGTGAAAGGCACACACGAAAACGGTGCAGGATTGCCGGCCGCAGTGAAGCTGTTCGCGGAAACATCCGCACCGACCTGGGCGAAGAGAGCTGCAAAATTGACGCTCTTGCCGCCAGCATCGGTCGCGGTCATCGTCCAATTGCCAGACGGATCTATCGGTTTCGGTCCCGGCGCGGGAGCCGGGGAGCCGCCATTGCCGCATGAAATGAGAAGTAAAGCGATGAAGGGGAGCAAGCGTAGTACGATGCGATTAGCCATTTTCGAAATCTCCTTTTCGATTTTGGTTAGGGGGCGTTGGACGGGTCAAATCGTTCGGCGTCCCCGTTTCTTTGATTCGGCCCATAGTCTGGTATTACTTAACGTGGAAGTCAACAGAACTTTCGTACCATAAGCTAACCCATTGACCAATAAGCAGATTCAACGTCTTGCGCTCTGGCTGCAAGTAGGCGGATTTGTGCCCGCGCTCCTGCTCCTCTTTATCCGCCCTCATTCAACGACGATTTTCGCTGTCGCTTTTGGGATACACGTTGTCGGAGATGTGATGTTCTTTCTGGCCGACCGGCCGGAACAAGGGGGAAATGTGAACTTCAAAATCAGCAATTACGTGAAGCTTCCCGCATGGTTGCAGTTCGTCGCTTACCAATTCATCGTCGGCGGCTTGCTGATGTTCGCGCACGGCAAGTCGATGACCGGCCAAAGGCTAGCGCTCATCGCGTTGGCGATTGGCGTCGGCGCTCTGGTCTATTCGAGGCTGTTCGCTATTTCAACGCTCTTCAAGTTGCCCGGACTGCTGCAACTTGGCGGCTACGCGGCAATTCTCTTCGGCCTTCTCCTGCTCACGCAATTGGAAAGCTTCGCGCTGGTTATCACTTTCCTCGGGCTTGGCGTCAGTCAAGCCGGCTACAACTACGACAAGATTTATCCCTGAGGCTGATCCGTGGAACCCAGACCCTACGGCGAAATCAGCGACCTCGAACTCCTCGCGCTCTGCTGCTGGCGCGAAGCTCGCGGCGAAGGAATGCTCGGCAAGCGTGGTGTCTGTCACGTAATTCTCAACCGCGTGAAGGACGGGCATTTCGGCGGGCACGAGATCCACGGCGTCATCCTCAAGCGGTACCAATTCAGCAGCTTCAATCTAAGTGACCCGAACTCCGACAAATGGCCGGTCGAGGGCGAAACGTCATGGCTCGATTGCATCGATGCGGCCAAAAGCGTCATCGAGAATACGGACGAGGACTTCACGCGCGGCTGCCTGTTCTATTATTCGAGGCCGCTAACCGCTCCTCCCATTCGACAGTGGGGCAATGTGCAAATCGTGCTCACTGTTGGGGGCATCACGTTCTGCAAGAAACCCGAATTCTCGCATCCGGCTTCTTTGGGGGAGGACCAGTGATCTCGCCAGACGCTCTCGTTGTGGCAGGCGCGACGGTGTTCGTTCTCGGTGCGCAGCAATGGTTCATGCACCGGCAGAACCGCAGAGAATACAAGCGCTGGATGCAACTGCTCTCCTTTCTGCTCGAAGAATACTCGCTGCATCGGCACGAGAAGGACGGGAGCATTTCCTATCCCAGGATCAAACTCGGAAGCGCAGTCAACGGGAAGATGCGAGGGGAAGAATATACATGACGCCAAAAGTTAGAATCGGACTCGAGGTCGCGGCCGCTATCGTTGGACTGGTAGTCCTCGGCGCCTACATCTCCGCACGCGAGGACCGCGTAAAAATGGACGCAACTTTGCAGGCGCAAAAGACGGTGCTCGAGCAATACGCGAAGGACCGCGCCGACCATGAAAAGCAGGATGCTGCACGAGACGCGCAGACCGCCGAGACGTTGCGATCGATGCAGCAAACCATCGTCAATCTGAAAACGCCTGAGCAGCATGCGGCCTGGGACCAGGCGCAGCTCGAACAGGCCATCAAGGGCATCAAGATCACGGTGGCGCCGAACGGGGAAGCGACGGCTACGATTCCGAAGGACCAATTGCCGAACGTCACCGCTGCGATCGAGACGTGTAAGGAGTGCAAGGTCAAGCTCGACGCCGCGACCGCGAATCTTGCCTCGCGCGCTGAAGAGATGAAGATCGCCGATGCGCAGATTCAGGCACTAAAGACGGAGCGCGATTCGGCGGTGAAAGCCGCGAAGGGCGGAAGCTGGATTCACCGTGCCGGTCGCAACCTCAAAGTCATCCTCTGCAGCGGAGCGGGAGCGGCGGCCGGCTCAGGGCAGGGAGCTAAAGGCGCAGCCGCTGGCGCTATCGGCGGCGCGCTTGTTTGCTCGCTTTTCTGACACGTTCCCGTCACACCAACCTGCTAAGTCATTGAATCTATTGAGGCAGGCAATGATTCGTAATCGGCAGGTCGCGAGTTCAACTCTCGCCCTCGGCTCCATTCAATCTAAAGAATTTACAGTGTTTATGCGGCTTTCAGCGTCAAAAAGCAAAACCACAAGAGCGTTAAAAGTAGCCACTCTGCAAGAGAGTGCCGCACAGTTTCGCCACAGTCCTAGGCCCCATAGTCCAACTGGCGGATTAAAGCCGCGCCACGCTGCTGCAGCTCGCGTACATACGGGGAATAATGCTTCTCCGCGGTCTGATGCGAGATGCCCAGGAGCTTCGCCACATCGTAGAGACTGGCGCCCTTTTCGAGCAGGCTGACGCTGAAGGTATCCCGAAAGCGGTGCGCGTGACCACCCACAATTTCACACTTTTTGAACAAGCGGCCCAGGTGCTTCGCGAGGCTCACGATGGGCCGGCCGGTCTCGGTCGTGAAGACATACGGCCCCTGGGAACTTTTGATAGCAGCGAGCGCCTCAATCGCATCCGGATGCAGCTCAAGCCTTACCGTCGTCTCTCGCTTCTGCGTTTTCACCGTCAGAACGCCGTTCGCAATCGACGTCTTCCGTAGATAGATCACATCGCTTATTCTTAGGCCGGTATGCAGGAACAGCAAAACGATGGCGCGGAGGTACGGCTTGCCGAGCAGATATTCGCTCGTGAGCATCGTTTTGACTTCTTCCGGCGAGAATGGCTGCGTGCGGCCAGCGGTGGAATTGAGGTTCCGTGCGATGACTGGATTCTTTTCGAGATACCCGGATTCGACGGCGAAGTTGAACGCCCGATGCAGCACGCGCAGCTCATACTTGATTCCGCCATCGCTCATCGGCCTGCGGTTCACGCGATGAATGTCGCGCCGGCGAGATTCGGTATATCGAGTCACCGTTACGGCAAGAATGTCAGCAACCTCCCGGCAACTCGCACTCTCAAGAAAAAGTGAAAAGCGCTTCAGCACCCGCTCGTATTCGGCGAACGTCGATTCGCGGATGTCCGTTTTCGATGCCGCAAGGAACTCGGTTTGAAAATCGCCCCAACGCTTCGGCGTCAGTCTGCCGCGGCCGAGGATCTCAAGCTGATGGTGTTGTACTAGCCTTTCGGCGACTTTGCGGTCGCGCGTCTTCAGCGACCAGCGCTGGCGAGCGCCGCCGAAATTGGATTCGGCCCAGAAGACCCGGCCGCGGCGGTAGAGGGTAATCACGGATTGATGTGATCAATAAGCTGGCCCTTGGCGCAGCGCATTCTGCGGTTGGCTTCAGCCACGGTAATTAGGTCGTCGCTGCCAGATTCAAACGTCCCTATGAGCGTCCAGCTTGATTTATCAGGGCCGACATAAAATTTAAGTTCCGTGCGTGCCTTGGGATAAACGAGAGTGCGAATCGATTGTCCGGCTTGTCCGCGAATAGGTTCAATGGAATCCAGTTTGGGCTTCCCGCACGCCGCGATGAGTTGCGCGGCTTCATCAATTAATGGAACTATTTTCGGGGGAGACGCACTGGATGGCGGCTGTTCATCATGTGACCGCACAGCCATGATGAAACTGGCAAAAATCACGACGCCGAAAAATATAGCCAACATTGCGACTATGGGACTTGTGAACCGTTGGCCACATTGCGGACAGCTCTTCGCGTTATCGGCACAGTCATGACCGAGCTTGCATGTCTTCATGGGCTCGACTCCTTTCAGCGAACCACGAAGCGCCTGAACGGCACATGTCTGCGCTTCCGTCCCTTCATGCGAGCGATACGCCTCGCAAAACTTTTGAGTGGACACTCTTCCACTTCCGCGCCGTCTTCCAACCGCTGGCGCAGGCTGGCGCGTTTTTCTTCGAGAGTGAGGCGAAGCAATCTGATTTTGTTTTCGATTACCACGCACTCACTCAGTTCCAGTTCGTTTATCGATTGATTTTGTGTCTTTGCTAGAACGATGAGGTTGTTTTGACCTTCGACCGGGGGACTTGGCACGAGCTTCAGCCTCTCTTACTGAAGAGATTAGTTGCTGCACCTCGGCGCGAATTTCGGTAACTAGATCAGGTGGAAGGGCCGGGCGTTGTCCTGTAGTTACTTGCCCTTCTTGCTTATCAGAATAGGACGAAGGTACTGGAACTGTGGAATTTGCGTGTATGTCCATGAGTTTCAGTGAGTTGCCTACCAGTTGAAGTTGTTCAAAAGACCACTCAAGCAATACTTCGGCCAAATTGCCTAAAGACCTCTTCTCGACCCTTGCCTGCTTCTCCAGTGCCGCCTTCAGGGTGGGGCGAACTTTGAGGTTCAGATGTGTTCGTTTTTCTTCCACAGGCTCACAAGTATAAGAAGTAAAGAAAGTAGTTGACAGGCATCTTTGAGATGCGTAGCATGCGACATATGCCAAGTGACCTACAGCAGTTAATCCTTCAGTGCCGGACCGAAAGAGGCCTCTCTTTGGTCGAAATGGCGAAACAGGTCCGGCTTAGTCCTGCAGGCCTCTCGAAGATCGAGAGAGGTAAAGCAAAACCGAATCGGACCACCGAAGCACGCTTGGTTGCGTTCCTTCGCAAGCACGGGTACTTCGCGAAACAAGAGGCCGCCTGATGACCATCTCCCAGATGCGTCAAGAGCAACGCATTGCCGAAAAGGCAAGAAAGAACAAGGGCCTGGAGCTGCGCACGCAACTCGCGCTCGCCAAGGACATCGCGCTTTGGGAGCAAGCAATTCAACTGGCCACCCTTAACGAAACTGTTAAGCGATTGCTATCAGCATTTCGCGGGAGAAGGGGTGTACGAAAGTGATCGAACGCACCGCATCCCTGCGCAAGTGGGCCTTGATGATCGGCATCTCGCCGGACACGCTAAAGCGCTGGCTGGCAGAAGAACTCGGCCTGGTCCTTCCTCGCGTTTCCCGTGGCAGCAAGATTCTGATTCGCGAGAGTCACGTCGAGATGGTTTATCGCAAGCACGTTCCGGCTTCGGATTGGCATCTGCTTCGCGGAAAGAAGATCGCGTAATGGACTTCGGCAAAAAGACGGAACGTCTGCGCGTGGCGGTGAGCGTTGATGTAGCCCGAGAGATTCGGGCCATGGCCGATCTTGATTGCCGAGAACTGCAGGACCAAGTTCGATTCATTCTCATGCGCGGATTAGAGCATTTGCGCGGAAATCGCGGCAACGGATATGTCGAGGAACGTGCGTCCGTTTCGGGCCATGCGGGGCCAGCCCGAACTTTCGCCGAAAACGAGGCGAAGGACTTTCGGGGCCAGCCGGTGACATTTGGGGCCAAGCCGCCCGTTCGGGTCGGCTCACCCGGCAGGAAGCGCGGTGTCGCTTGACTCCCACTCAACGCGAAGAACTATTCGCCGCCCTGATGGAAGGCGTGCCGCCCGTAGAAGAAATCGGCAAGGCGGCGTATCGCGAGATGGAAGAAATCACGGCGAACGACCTCGACAGCATCGAGCCGATTATCGATGGGATGCTGCTCGAATCATTTCAGGCAGGGAAGCGGTTCGCGGACAGGAAGACGGAAGCCGACATTGTGAAGCCGAAAGAGATGGTGCTGATTTTATGAGCGAAGTCACCGACCAGGCCATGCAGAAATTGGTTGACGCTATTGAAAAGGCGTCTCCGCTTCTGTGGCACGCGGCATATCGCCAGGTCTTCGTTGAACTGGCAGAGCAGGCATTCGCTATCGCCGTTCTAGTGTTTTGTGCGCGAATCCTTATTCGCATTCGGAAAAAAGCAATGACTCCTGCGGATGAAAATCATTACGCAGCCAATGCCGATGATCCTGTTCCGTTGCTCTGTGCGGTTGGCGCTGCCATCTGCGGCGTGGCCATCTTCGTTCTCTGCATTTGCGTGCTGGATTATTCGCTTAATCCGACATTCGTAGCCATCAAGGAATTGAAGGGGCTGCTGTGAGCATGGGGACCATTAGCGGCTTCGAAGGAAGATTTGATCGGAACGAAGAGATCAAGCCCTTGCTCGAAGAACTTTACGAGCTTCGCCAGCAAGCCGACGCCGAAGAGTGGCCCGTGGCGAGCGAACCGATTCATGACGAACTTTCCGGGGCCGCACAGCCTACCCCAACGGCGGCCCCGGCAGGTGGGGAAGTGTCTGTCCGCCTGCACCACATCGCGCTTGTCAGCATCGGCGTTTTTCTTTCGACGTGGTGGTTCGTGCATTCGCTTGCGCTTTCGATAAGTCAGTAAACCAGGAGGAAGTGAATGCGAGGCAATTTGAACTTAGGCGATACCGTGCGGGACACAATCAGCGGCTTCAGCGGCGTGGTTGTCGCACGGACAGAGTGGTTCAACGGCTGCGTCCGAATCACGATTCAGCCGAAGGCGATGCACGACGGTAAGCCAATCGACAGTCAGACGCTTGATCTTGAGCAACTGGAACTGGTCGAACGCGCGACACCGAGGGCTGAAGCAGCACGCGGCGGCGACAGACCCGCAATCACTCGCGCCGCAGACCCACGATAAGACTCTTTTCGGAAAATCAAACCAGGAGGAAAGAGAATGGCCGTTGAAACAGCAGAAATGCCACTCATGAAAGCAGGAGCACAACCGACGCTGATCGGAACTTTGGCGGAACGATACGGAGTGGACGCCTCAGGCTTCTACAACACCATCGTTGCGACCGTGTTCACGGCGGGAAAGGCCAAGCCGGGAAGTGAAGCGAAGCCCGGCAAGGGCCTGCCGCCGACGAAAGAAATGGTGATGACGTTCCTACTCGTCGCCAATCAGTACGACCTCAATCCGTTCCTCAAGGAAATCTATCCGTTCATCGATGGGGAAGGGAGCTTGAAAGTCGTCATTGGCATTGACGGTTGGATTAAGACCGCTCTCCGCAACAAGTTGTATGACGGACACGAGTTCATCGAGCATCTCGACGCCGATAAAAGCCTGATGGCCGTCACCTGCAAGATTTTCGTCAAGGGCCGCACAAACCCGATTCAGATGACGGAATACATGTCCGAGTGCAAGCGCGAGACGGACCCTTGGAAACAGTGGCCGTACCGAATGCTTCATCACAAGGCGTTCATTCAAACGGCGCGCTATGCGCTCGGCATGGGCGACCTCGCGGACGAGGACGAAATCGACCGCCTCAAATCTGTGCAGGGCGCTTCGCATTCGCTCGAAGAGCCGCGGCGATTGTCCGAATCTACAAGGCCGGCGGCAGTGGCTCCCACGCCTGCACCGGAGCGCGAAATGCCAGTCGAGCAACCTGCGACCGCAGAATCCGCAGCTTCTCCCGCAGCCCTGGCGTCGACGACCGTGCTGAATAACATCTGGCAACTCGGCTTCAAAAAGGGCTTAGGCAAAGTCGACATGAATGACATGGCGAAACGGAAGTTCGGCGTCGACAAGGTAGCGGAACTCACGAAGGCGCAAGCCGAGGAACTCATCAAGGACATCGCAGCGCTGTGAACTGGTTTACCAAATTCCTCTGCGTCATCGGGCTCATCGTGCCCGGGAAGAGCCTGCGCGAACTCGGTTATCCGCCGCACGAAGAACTCCTCTCCGTTGGATTGACGGGCCGCGATTTTATGGAGCGCTATGTTCACGGCACAAAACCGAAAGCGTGGGAAACGGTAGAGCAGTTCGCAGACCGCGTGACGGGCCGATTTTACGCGGATTATCCAACTCTGAGGAAGCGCAGCGCGGTATGACGATTCCGTTCCAATTCGATGAGTCGCTTCACGTTTACAAAGTAGACGGCATGGTCGTGCCGGGAGTTACCCGCGTGATCGACCATGCCGGACTCACGAGTTTCGAGAACGTGCGCGAGGACATTCTTGAGCGTCGCAGCAAGCTCGGCACAATCGTCCATGCCTGCACGCATTTCTTCGATGAAGGCGATCTCGATTGGATGACGGTCGCTGAGGAAGCAAAAGGCTACGTTGACTCCTGGGCCAATCTGGTGACCGAACTCGGGCTCAAGTGGCAGCGCATTGAGTTCCAGTGCGTCGGCGAGATTGACGGGATGAAAGTCGGCATGCGCCCGGACCGCGAGGGGTTCATTTTCGGGCGGCTCTCCATCGTGGACCTCAAGATTTCGCGCCAAGCCGAGCCGTGGCACGCGATACAGACGGCCCTGTACGCGCTCGGCTTGCCTCATCCAATGCTCACGACGCCGATGGCTCGCTTCATGGCGCGTGACCGCTACATCGCCAAACTGGACGAGCACGGAAAGAAAGCGAAGCTCATCCCTTATCGCGCACGCAATGACGCCGATGTTGGCCGCTCCGCGCTGGCGATTTCGCACTGGAAGTTATCGCACGGCAAGAAAATCGAACCGTTGGAATTGGAGGTCGCAGCGTGAAGGACACGCGTTACTGCTACGGCGCGAGTTGCACCTGGCACGGACCAATCAGCGAGGTCAGCAACACCGGAAATCATCCGCGATGGAAAGCGGCCAATATCCCCAAGGACATCCGGAAGCACTCGATGCCTTGCTGTCCGATTTGCGGCGGGATGCTGATGGAATTCAATGAACCCAGTAGGTGGTGGAGTCAGGTGGATGAGTTTGAGCGCAAGGGCCATCCGAACTATCGCGCAATGTTGGTGTGGCAGCGCGAGCAGAAGATTTGCTTCCGAGAAATGTCGCAGCTAGTTAGGGCTTACAAAGAAATTATGGGAGTCGAGGTCGCACTGTGAGCACGCAAACCGCGCCAATCATCTCGGAAACAATCAGCATCGACCCGGCACGCATTGCCGAATTCCGCGAGTCGACACCGATGCTGGCACGGCAGGCGCAAGAGTTCACGATCGAGGACGCTTCCGATTATGAGTTCAGCCTCACCATCGCTGAGGAAGCCATCAAGCGCCAGAAGGCGATAACTGATTTCTTCGCGGCGAGCAAGAAACTCGCGTTCGACCTGCATCGATCGATTTGCAAGATGGAGAGCGATCTCCTGCAGCCCTACATGCAAATCGAACGACTCATCAAGGATCGCCGCCTCAACTGGCGGCAGGCCGAAGAGCAGAAGCGTCTGAAAGCCGAAGCCGAACAGCGCCGCATCGCGCACGCGGCCGAACAGCAGCGATTGCTGGACGAGGCCGCGGCGCTCGAAAAAGAGGGCGAGAAGGAAGCCGCCGAAGTCGTCCTCGAGCAAGCGCAAACCGTCCAGGCTCCTGCGGTCGTCGTGCAAAGCACGGTGCCGAAACAGGTTGGCAGCTCCATTCGCAAGAAACATTCCTACCGCATCGATGACGAGGCGATGGTGCCGCGCGAGTTCTGCTCGCCGGACCCGAAGAAAATCAAAGCGACCGTGGACGCGTACGGCATGGGCGCGAAGATTTCCGGTGTGACCGTTTTCCCTGATGAGAACGAGGCGATTCGGACGAAAGGACGAATTTGAACGAGACGCCAAGAATCCCGCAGTTGTCTCTCGGCTATGCCTGTTGCGGACGGTCCGTCAGACAGACCGCAACTGAAACGAACACGGCGCGAGCGCTGTGACTCGAAAATCCAAGGTGAACTGACGGATTGGGCGGGGTCACATACATAAAACGACGACGCAGAACGGCGGCGATGCTCGATAAACCGCCCGGAAGTTTAAGGGGAGGAATTTGTGGGACTGGATGTAACGGCTTTATCAAAAGCGAAACGAGTTGGCGGTTTCGACAGCGACGAAGATGCAATCGCAGCTTACAACGGTAACGGCTTCAACCGCATGGACGGCGTGGCAGAGGGCCGCTACGTCGGCGCGGATGAGTTTGGTTTTGCTGCGGGCTCCTATGGCGGATACAACGCTTGGCGTGAGTGGCTGTCGAAAAAGTTTCTCGGCGTCGATCCGCAACAAGTCTGGGACGCGCCAGAGCGTTTTGCGGGTAGGCCGTTCGTGGAACTTATCAATTTTGCTGACAACGAGGGAGCATTCGGTCCGGTCACGTCAGCAAAACTCGCTAAGGATTTTCAAGAACACGCCTCAGAGCTAAAGCGAGATGACGATTGGAATGTCCGGAAATATCTGGAGTGGCAAAAAGCATTCGAGCTTGCAAGCGATGAGGGATTAGTCGTCCTGCATTAAAGCAGTTCGGGCCATTCGCGCGGTTGGGCGTGAAGCGGTCGGGCGTGAAGCGGTTGGGGGAGGGTCGAAGTGGAAGCAGTCGATACAGGCACATCATTTGACGTGTTCGTTGGCGAAGACCATCTCCTAGAGGTCTATCGCGGACCAGACCTCATTGTCACGCAGCGATTCGGCCATGTCGTGAATTACAGGCCGAGCGTGATTCCGCTGCAGAAGCCGAGAAAACATCGCCGCCTTATCGATTGGCTCGTGCCGGTGCTTTTTGTGTTGGGCGTGATTTGGTGCGTGTGGTTGGTGCTGCGCTAATGGGCCTCTATAACTTCCAAGCGCGATTCGTGCCGTTCATTCTGGACGGTCGCAAAACGCACACTATCCGCTCGCTACGAGCGAATCCGGATAAGCCGGGCAACACGCTCCATCTCTACACCGGGCTGCGCCAAAAAGGAGCGCGGCTACTGATGCGCGTTCCGTGCGTAAAGGTCGAGGACATTGAAATCTGGGAAACCCAAGCTGGCACAAGCGACCAGATGTATACGGCGGTGCGAATCAACGGCTGTGATTTGGACTCCGCAGAAAAGGCACATCTTGCGCGTCGCGACGGTTTCTCAGACTTCGCCGAGATGATTTCGTTTTGGGACGGACGGCTTCCTTTCAGCGGCCATGTCATCCATTGGAAGTACTCGAAATGAACATCGTCCTCGGCAAATCCGAAGGTAAGAACGTCTCGCTGGACGTGGACAAACTCTTGAGCACGCGGCTGCTCGTGCAAGCCAATTCAGGAAAAGGGAAAAGTCATCTACTGCGCCGCATCGCCGAGCAATTCTTCGGCAAGGTCCAAGTCATCATCATCGACCCCGAGGGCGAATTTGCGACACTTCGCGAAAAATACGGCTATGTGCTGGTGGGTAAGGGCGGCGAGACTCCCGCCGACCCTCGTTCGGCTGCTCTCGTAGCTCACAAACTGCTCGAACTTCGCGCCTCAGCCGTCTGCGACCTCTACGAAATGAAGCCCGCGACGCGGCATGAGTGGGTACAGAAGTTTCTCGACGCCATGATCGACGCGCCGAAAAACCTTTGGCATCCGTGCGTTGTGATCGTCGATGAGGCGCATGTGTTCTGCCCGGAGAAGGGCGCAGGGGAGTCGATTGCATCCGAGGCCATGATCGGCCTAGCCACGCGAGGCCGGAAGCGCGGCTTTGCCTGCATCTTCGCAACGCAGCGGCTTGGCAAGCTCCGCAAAGACGCCGCCGCCGAACTCACCAACGTCATGATTGGCGGCACGTTCATTGACGTGGACCGCAAACGCGCTGCGGACGCTCTCGGTTTCTACGGCGCGGACCTGCACAAATTCTTCGACGACATCAAGATCATGGAGCGCGGCTATTTCTATGCGCTCGGACCGGCAATCTCGCTAGATCGGACTCTCGTGCATGTTGGCGACGTCGAGACCACGCATCCCGAGGCTGGCAGCGCGAAGCATGGCGCGGAGCCACCGCCGCCGCCCGAGGCGATAGCGAAGCTGCTGCCCAAACTGTCGGACCTGCCAAAGGCTGCCGAGGAAAAGGCCAAAACCGAAGCGGAACTGCGCAAAGAGAATCGCGAGCTTAGAGCGCAGTTGCGGACGCAGCCGACTGTCGCCAAAGAGATCAATGTTGCGGACCCGAAGACAATTGAACGGGCCGTCATGGATGCGCAGCGGAAGCTCGAAGCGCGATACGTTCAGCTTCGACGAGTCACGGAGAAACTCTTTAAGTCGCTGCAATTCGTCGCGCGTCAGGCGGGTAACGATTCGCTCGCAGCAATCGAGTCGATGAAAGCGCTTGATATCGACTGGACGAAGTTGAAGGACGACCTCAAGAAAGTCACACAAGTTTCGGCCGGGGAAATCCAAAAGGAGAAAATGGCGAGTAGCTCTCGACTGCCTGCCACGACTGTAACCCATCCCCGGCCGGATATACCTTACGAGAATAACGGCGACCTCTCGCGTCCGCAACTGGCGATCCTGAAAGCCATCGCCGAGTTTGAAGCCATCGGCCGCACGCAGATCTCGAAGTCATGGATTGCAGCGCGCGCGGGTGCCAGCCATCGGTCGAGCGCGTTCACCAATAATTGCGGCAGTCTCAAAAGCCGAGGCTACATAACGTATCCGGTGCCAGACACGGCCAGCCTTACGGAAAAAGGCCGCGGCGCAGCCGGTCCCGTCAACGTACCGACGAGTTCAGGAGAGATGCTGCAAAGCTGTCTGGCTCTTCTGTCCATGCCACAGCAGCGGATTCTGAGGGCTCTCTACGAGGCGCATCCGCGCGCGATTGAGAAGTCGGCCCTCGCGGAAGCGGCTGGCGCTTCGGCTACCAGCTCCACATTCACAAACAACCTGGGCGCGATGAAGTCGGCGGGAATGATTGAGTACCCGGAAAAAGGCGCGGCGAAAGCGGCGGATTGGATTTTCGTAGATTGAAACCGCTCGCCATTGAGTTATTTGCGGGCCTTCACGGATGGGGCGAAGGCTTTCTAGTTGAAGGATTCGACGTAGTGGGGTTTGACATCGTGGATATGCGCAAAGAAATCGGGATGCCAAGGCCGGGACCGTGCCATATCGCGCGCTGAAACTGCGGCGCAAGGGAATCGGCATCGAGTTGAGCCACAAATATTTTCTCGACGCGGTCGCGTACTGCAAGGCCGCAGAGCAAGAGGCGGCGATTCCGGATTTGTTCGAGGCGGCGGAAATAGAGGCGTGAAGGTGCTACTGCTTCAACTCGACGGTACGGGGCCGAATCTGGCGCTCATGCGGATTGCTGCCCACCATCGCAATCTTGGCAACGACGTGGAGCTTCGCAGGGCCGGAAACGCCGCTGCCCTTGAGCGTCAACTCTGGGACGCGCCGGACAGGATTTATGCGTCGCTAATTTTCTCAAAGACCGTCCCGCTCGCGGAAGAACTCCGAAATATCTATCCGAATGCTGCGATTGGCGGGAGCGGTTGGGACGCTCCGCCGTTGAGAATCACGAAGCTTGAGCAGGTGGGGATCACGACGCACGAAGCCGACTATTCGATCTATCCCGGCTATCAGCACAGCATTGGCTTTACGCAGCGCGGCTGCCGCTTCACCAAAGAAACCTGCTGGTTTTGCAGTGTCCCAGACCGCGAAGGCAAGGCTCGCGCGGAAGATTCAGTCCAGTCGATCTGGCGCGGTGAGCCGTGGCCGAAAAATCTTCTCCTTTTAGATAACGACACGTTCGGGAATCCCAACTGGCGCAACGAAATTGCCGCGATCCGCGACGGTGACTTTAAGGTCTGCTGGAATCAAGGAATCAACGCGCGAATGCTGACTGATGAAGTCTGCGAAGCGATCGCGTCGGTGAAGTACCGCGACAATGAATTTCAGCGAAAGCGGATTTATACCGCTTGGGATAACTCAGCGCATGAACGCCCGCTCTTCCGCGGCCTAGAAAATCTCGCACGGCATGGCGTCAATCCCGACGACATCATGGTCTACATGCTCACGACTCCGGAGAGCTTGCAGGATTGCCACTATCGACGAGAGAAGCTGCGCGCGTTTGGATGCAGGCCGTACCCGATGCCGTACGTGAGGACCAAAGAGACTGTCGGGTTTCAGCGTTGGATCATCGGCGCATATGACAAGCCATCAAAGAAAAATCCTGACGGAGTGAGTTGGGAGCGTTGGGTCAAGGCTGACTATCAGCCTGCGAATTTAGAGGCGCTGGCGGTAGGGGACTGAGGGTTCGGGTCGGATGAACTATTACCGAAGATTTCCGGGTGACTATGCCCGGGATACGAGGCATTTGTCGATGATGGAGCATGGGGCCTACACACTGTTACTCGACACGCTTTACTCGACGGGCGAACTCCCGCGCGCCCCAAAAGTGCTCTTTAAAATCTGCGGAGCGACGACGAAACGCGAACGAGCAGCGGTCAAAAATGTTTTGCAACAGTTCTTTTTTCGGACCCCCGCCGGGTTTTCACACAAAAGATTCGAGCAAGAGCTAAAGCATTCAGAATCAAGGATTAAGGCCGCGCAAGAGAATGGTAAACGTGGCGGAAGACCAAAACCCAGCGGAAACCCAGTGGATTCCCAAAAAAACCCAGCCAATAACCCAGAGGAAAGCTATCCAGCACCAGCACCAGAACCAAATAAAGAAAAAGAAGAGGCGGGAGCCGCCGCCGCATTCGTCGCCATCGGGTTCGACAAGCCGTTCGGACAAGTCAAATTCCAATCCATCTGGCTTAAGCATTTCGAGATCGTCATCGCTGCCGGCGAGTGGCTGACGCAAGCGATGGAGGACACCGCGCAAGAGTGCCAGTCGCTCAGCATTGGCGTCCCGCCGCAATTCTTTTCGGCCAAGCGCGATGTGGAAGCCAGGGAGATGGCCGAGTTCGAGCGCAAGTATCACAGGACGCCGCTATGACTTTTTGCAGTAGCACCAAAAATCTCACCAGGAGGAAATCATGAAAGGGAAAAAGGGAAACCATCTGCCACCAGAAAAAAGTGAACGGCCAAAGAAATCCAAGCCGCATCAGCAAGCGCCGCCGCTGGATGCCGTGAAGGATTTCGATACGCCGACGCGGAAAGAGCCCGAGCAGCAAAATCTCGTCGACGCGAAAGCCGAGAAACCGCAGACCGTCCGTAATGGCTATCTCGCCGCCGAGTTCGTGAAGCCGCACACCGAGCGCGACAAGAACGACAAAGCCTTCGTCGCGATCGAGATTTCGTTTCCGTTGCTCGAAGAGCATCGCGCCGCAAAAGTGTTGCCCTCGCGCGTCATCGAAGTGTGGGACGGATTGGTCGACCTCGGCGTCGACAACATCAGCGTGGACAATGTGCCGGCGCAAGTGGTTGAGCTCGCGCTGGCGCCCGATGCGATTGAGAAAGCGACGGCGCTGAAACTGCCGTTTGCGGAGATCACGCACGGCAAGATTCAGGTGAAGGAAGCTCGCGGCGAGGGCAAGGCAAAAGATCAAACCGTGCTCTCGTTCCGCGTCAAGGTCGAATGGGATATCGAGACTTGGCGCTTCACTGGCCGCCACTTCGGTCACACCTTGTGGGTGAAGATGCAGAAGGCGCAGGGCTCGCTGCTGGAAGAAGAATCAGAGGCCGCGTGAACGCTATGAACATCGCCGAAGCGAGGAAGGTTTTGGCACAGCCGCTTCGCTTCGGCGACGAATCGCAAATTACAGCGCGCAAATTCCTCGAAAAAGTCGAACTTGCGAAAGACGCAATAGAGTGCTGCGACTGCGATCACTGGGAGTCGACTCGCTACAATAAACGCTCCCTCGGCGAAGCGGCTCGCTGGATGGCGAATTGCGAATGCGTCGAATCCTTCCCCAAAGACGTGCGCGAACAGGCGGCAATTGTGCTTGTCAATGTGTGGGCTCCAGTATGAGCCGTTTCCTCTGCTGCCTGTGCGAAAAGACGCTGGTCGCCAGCAACCACGGCCAGGATGTGATCGTCGGGCCGTGCAAGGAATGCAAAACCAAACTGCGGCGCGAACTCGACGCGCATTGCGAATGCTTCGTGATAGCGAAACCGTTTCCAATTACTTATTCGCCGAGGAGGGCAGCAGCATGAGCAAGCAAGAACAATTATGGGCAGCGCTCGCGGTCGTAATGGACCAAATCGACAGTTGCGGTCCAACCGAGATGATAGGCGCGGCATTTGATGGGCGCGAACTAGACAGGGCCCGGGAAGCGTTACGGGACTGCGCACCGGAGGGACGCAAATATGACATACGCACAAAGGGCTTCGGCCAATCGGTGAAGCCGTGAGCGAACGCGACAAAGCAATGGAATACGCGCCGACGACGGGACATGAGGCCGCGGCGGCGCGATTGGTCGCAAAGAGAGAGGAGCCTGCTTCGTGTGCCTGCTGTGGGGAAGCGATAATCTCAGAGTTATGCGTTGGATGTATTAAAGATGGTGTCCCCGACCCTACATCTCCTGATGAGAAGAGAGAGGAGCCTGCTATACCAGCAAAGAGCAAGCTAGATGCTGCAATTCAGAATGCTGCGCGCGACCTCCCCGAAGGTTGGTCGATTCTACTGCAAGTGGAAAAAGGTGCGGGATGGGTGGAGCTATTCAACGACGACGGCGCAAAAATCCCCGTCGAGCTAGACGACTTGGATTTACATGAGAGCGTGGCAAAGTGCGTGGAGCGTGCGCTACTTTCTGCATCGCCTGCGCCAGCATTCGCCGTAACAAGTGGACAAATTGACCTAACTGGCCACGCACCGGATTGCGAATTGCAAGGCGCTACTGCTCCAATTTGCACGGCAACGGCGATGGATCCTAACAGGAAGATTTTGTTTCGCTGCACTTGCGGCAAAGCAGAAGGGTCCAAGTGAAAATCGAAATCGTCATCCCCGGCCGCGCCATCCCGCAAGGCGGCCTACGCATAATTCCTCTGCCCGATGGCAAGCGCATCCTCGCGCCGAACAATAGCGCGAAGCTGAATCCATGGCGGAAGAAAGTTCGCGACGCGGCGAAAGCTGCGATGCGCGATGCGGCATGGGAAATGTTCGGCCCGGAGATCCCGCTATCCGCGCAATTGCAATTTTGTTTTCTGCGCCCGAAGTCGACCGACCGCAGATTCCCGACGGTGAAGCCCGACATCGATAAGCTCGAGCGTGCCATTCTCGATTCGCTCACCGGCATCGTGTGGACCGATGACGCGCAAGTCGTGCGCGTGACGAAGGCGAAACATTACGGCGAGTTTCAGCGCGTGGAGATTCGCGTGGAGAGAATGGGATGAAAAGCGATCCCCGCCGCTGCCAGCACGTCACGAAGACACCCGTCTACGCGACGCATATTGGCGGCGTCGCGATTGACCCTTCGGAATATGCGACACTGGTGCGCTTCTCTGGCATGACGAGGTTCGCTGTAGCTATATCGCCGACACTGGTGAGGAATTCTGTCCGAAACACAAAATGGAAAGAGAGTTGGCGAAGGCATGACCGGCCTGCCCTGTCGCTTCTGTGGCGGCGCAACGCGCATCGTCAACACTCGACCCTACCCGAATCAGGTATGGCGACGCCGTAAATGCTTGAATGCGAAGTGCGGTAGGGCATTCACAACCAAAGAGCGCGTCAATCCCCTCAGAAGAAAACGTGCTACTAATAGCACATTTCGTAAGCGATAGTCCCTTTCCTCACGATTCCACTTCCTCGCCTACAGCATTGACCGTATAAACACTTACATACGCAACTTCGATAGTCCTGCCGTGGCGAGGCGGATCGCCAACTCCACTCGAAAGATATTCCTATTGCAAAACAGCTTGTAACCGTCGTCGATGAACTCGGCGCGACTGTCGCTTTTATCAAGACTAGCGAAGCTGCGTCTCGCGTCAAAAATGGCCGCGCGATGTGGGACGGCATTTGCCTCGGATTCGATCACGAGACTGCGGCGATCCGAATGCTCCCGCAGCTTTTAATCTCGCGCGGACTCCTCGACGCCTGGCAAAAGCGGCCAAGCGGCAATTATCTCGACAAGGAAATCAGCCAATCGCTTCCGCGTGGATGCCGGGGCATGCGCGGCGAAATGGTGATGCAGTTGGTGTGACATCGAAGTGTTTGGCCTTCCGCCAAAAGCTTTGTCCGCTCTCATTGACCTGAAAAAAGAATTGCTGTCGAAAGACTCAACTATCGACCTCGCGGAAGTTGAAAGCGAAGGCTCGCCAGTCAAAACTTATGCTCGCCCCTCGCGCAAGAAGCTCAGGCCGCAAGTCGTGAATGCGTTTCAGCGCGGTTGCCAGCGACGCGAATTCTGGAGTCCGATTCATTGAACGAATATCGAGAAAAGGGGTTCGGCATGCGTGACAACGGAAAAGTCATGGGCCTCATGCTCACCTGCTTACTGCTGTTTGGCGCCGCGATGGTCACATTTGCCAAACCGACCGCGCATTACCGCCATCACGGGCCGGCGGTGCTACCGGATTTAACCGTCACGCCGGGCCTGGTGCGTACCACGAATAAAAATGCCGATGGCATTTGCCACGGCACAACGAAGCCGTATCGCAAGCCGGGAATCGAGGCGGTATACGGCCTGTATGGCGCTGTCAAAGCTCCTGGCAAATATGAAATCGACCATCTGATCAGCCTCGAACTTGGCGGCGACAATGGCGTCGAGAACGAGTGGCCGCAACCGTATGAGCCGCGTCCTGGCGCGCACGAAAAAGACCTCGTGGAGAACTGGCTGCACAAGGAAGTTTGCGAAGGAAAGATGGAACTGCAGGAAGCGCAGCGCGAAATCGTGACGGATTGGTATGCGGTCTATCTAGAAATGAAGAAGCTGCCGGCTGGTGTTAAGGCGACATTCGACGGGAAATGTATCAACGATCACTATGGATTTCGGTTTCTGACTGGCCAATGCGAAATAACGTCCGAATCAAGCGCACGCTGATTCTCGCTATCGCCGTTTTTATGAGCGGATGCGCGCGTCGTCACGCGCCGCACGCTGGCTATCCCATGCCGATACCGGGCTGCCAAGGCGCATTGATCTACGTGCGCAATGGCTGTCATGTAAGCCCGTTCCCTGAATACATCGAAGTGCAGTGTCCTGATAGCACAACGAAGTTCTATCGCTGCCATGCCTAAAAAGCAGGGAGGGGTGCGCCAATGCTGACGCAGGTTCCAAGGACGACCGTTATTGAGGTGCCGAGCCAAACGCTTCAGTTTGGTCCCGACTCACGTCGATATTTGGGCGGGTTCGTGGACGCGAAGGCGACCGGGACTTGGCATGTGTACGCTGACGACCCTCAGTTCAAAGGCGGCGAGGTCACGTTCAAGACTACGCGCGACGAGCAAGACGTGTTTGCGAAGAACGGCAGAATCTATTTCGGGCGCATTACCCTAGCTGACTAAATGCCTAATCGCCCCGGCAGACTGTGCGTCCACTCCACGACATGTGGCATCATCGTGCATCCACCGCAGACGCGCTGCGCTGAGCATCTGCTATTGCTCAGTCAGCTCGACGCACGGCGACGGGGCAACTCCCATGAGCGTGGCTACGATGCACGCCACCGCCGCTGGCGCAAGATCATCTTGTGGCGTGACCCCATCTGCAAGGGCTGTGGCAAGGCGCTGAGCACGCATGCAGACCATATCGTGCCACTGTCGCAGGGCGGGACGTGGCAACTGTCGAATGGTCAAGGGCTCTGCGAATCGTGTCACAACACGAAGACAGCCACGGTTGATTCACCGCGCAACTTCGACAAGAGGGGATATGGGGTCGAAATTCCTAGGGATAAATCGCCTGCGACCGCTGCGCCAGACATTCGCACGCTAGCGACGGGAAAAAAACGCT